>ENA-OZRS01000048-OZRS01000048.1-human-gut-metagenome-genome-assembly--contig:-NODE-48-length-29691-cov-11.122182_pt1 | contig 29691 bp, 15 predicted proteins | sample MGYA00243272_ERZ653951 | MGnify/ENA primary metagenome ERZ653951 (study PRJEB26926, sample SAMN06164475) | human gut metagenome | biome: ENVO:00009003; feature: ENVO:2100002; material: ENVO:00002003...
CTCACACAAGGTTGTTGAGTTGATCAAGATCATGAAGAAGCACAACGGTTAATTCTTTGCCTCTTAACGATTAAGTATATGGCCGTCCAGTATTTTTTCAATGCTGGACGGCTTTTTGTTTTTATAAGTGAGAATTTCTTTTCATTTTATTTTGTTTTCTCAATAATTTCATTTAACTTTGCGGCATGAAATATTCGATGATGACCATATTGGGACCTACGGCGAGTGGTAAGACGAGTCTTGCTGCCGCTCTTGCAGCCAGGATTAATAGCCTGGGTGCCCATTTGTCGGGTACCCCTGCCAAGGGCGCTGAAATCATTAGTGCTGACAGCCGGCAGGTATATCGCGGCATGGATATAGGTACGGGTAAGGATCTGGCTGACTATACCATCCATGGCAAGCAGATACCTTATCACCTTATTGACATCTGTGAGCCTGGTACGAAATATAATCTCTTTGAATATCAGCAGGATTTTTATGATGCCTATCAGGATATTCAGAAGAGAGGGGCTTTTCCGATATTATGTGGAGGTACAGGACTCTATATTGAGTCGGTGCTGAAAGGTTATCATCTCTCACCTGTTCCGCAGAACCCGGAACTCCGTGAGTCATTGTCTCATAAGAGTTTAGAGGAACTTACGCTGATACTGAAAGAGCTGAAGGCGAAAACTGGTTCTAATATGCACAATCGCACAGATGTGGATACAGCACAGCGAGCTATCCGGGCGATAGAGATTGAAAGCTATAATCTGGAGCATCCGATGCCCGAACGTGAACTCCCTGCGGTTGATTCGCTGATTATCGGTGTCAGCATAGACCGGGACGCAAGAAGGGAGAAAATTTCACGGAGACTGAAACAGCGATTGGATGAGGGAATGGTAGATGAAATCTGTGGACTGCTAGATAGTGGTATTCCTGCCGAAAATCTCATCTATTATGGTTTGGAATATAAGTTTATTACAGAATATGTGATCGGTAAGACTTCATACGATGAGATGTATCGCGGTCTGGAAATAGCAATCCATCAGTTTGCCAAAAGGCAGATGACGTGGTTCAGAGGTATGGAGCGCAGAGGCTTTACTATCCATTGGGTAGATGCATTGCAGCCAATGGAGAAAAAGGTGGAGACGGTTTTGGAGCTGATGAGGAGCTAGGCTGCGGCCTGGAATCTGGCTAGGGCTGGCATCCGATGGAATCGGATGCAACGATGGCTAGGCGGAAGTAATATTTTTCTAATTACAAAGAAGAGACAATGGTAAACGAGAATAAATGGGGGCTGCTTTATTGCCCTAGAGGAGGCTGGCGAAGTAACAAGCGCTGGGAAAAAATAGAGAAGGTGCTCAAGCAGCAGAGCGTAGATTACGACTTTGTGCAGAGCGAGAATCAGAAGAGCGTAGAACGGCTCATCAGAATGTTTATCAACAATGGTTATAAGACCATTGTCATCGTTGGTGGAGATTCTGCGCTCAATGATGCCGTAAACTGTCTGATGCAGATAGATCCGAAAGAAAGAGAAGAGGTGGCACTGGGTGTTATTCCTAACGGACTGATGAACGACTTTGCCCACTTCTGGGGATTCAGCGACAGCGATATCGAGAAGACGGTGGCGTCGCTGAAAAAACGTCGTATCAGAAAGATTGACCTCGGTTGTATCCGCTATGTGAATAAGAAGGGGGAGAAATGCCGTCGCTATTTCCTCAACTGTATCAATATCGGACTCATTGCCGCCATCATGAACCTGAGACGAAAAACCCATCATATCTTCGGTTCACGTACCCTGTCGTTTCTCTGTTCCTTCATCCTGATGATATTCCAGCGTCTGGACTATAAGATGCATGTGAAAATCAATTCGGATGTTATCAAGCGTAGAGTGATGACGATGTGTATAGGCAATGGAACTGGATATGGACAGACCCCGAATGCTGTGCCATATAACGGACTGCTCGATGTGTCGGTGGTATCTCATCCTAAGACAACCCAGCTCTTTGAGGGAATCTATCTTTTTGTGAAAGGTAAGTTCCTCAACCATAAGAGTGTGCATCCTTACCGTACCCGAGAGGTAGAGGTGCTCGATGCCCAGCATGCCCTGATAGGTATTGATGGCAGATTGATGAATACACCGGTAGGTTCATTCCAGATTACTGTAATTCAGGAGGTTATCAACTTCCTGATACCCGTATAACCAATATGCCCGTAATAAATGAAATGTATCAAGAAAAACGTATAATGTAAAACATATAAATAAAAAATAGCAGAACTTTATCCGAGTTCTGCTATTTTTATGATTTTTTCTTCCTGTAAGATTTTGATTTTCCTTCCTTCAGTATTTATGATTTCTTCTGCCGTAAAGGCTGAGAGCGTACGGATGGCATTGCTCGTTGTCATATTACAGAGATTTGCCAGATCTTCACGACTCAATCGGATGTCAAGAGTTTTTCCGTCTTTTTCTAACCCATAAGAGTCTTTCAGAAATATCAGTCCCTCGGCAAGTCGGGCACGGATATGTTTCTGGGTGAGGTTCACGGTACGGTCGTCCGATTTACCTATTTCCACACTGAGATATTTGATAAAGAAGAAGCCGATGTTGAAACTCTTGGAGAGCAGTTTCATGAGAACTGCCAGCGGGAACTGGGCAACGACGCAGTTTTCCAGCGACATGGCTGCCGTCTTGTATATCTCATCCGCAAAATAGGCTCTGAAACCAAAAAATTCAATCGGTTTGATAACACGGATAATCTGGCTCTTGCCACCGATACCTTCTTTGTATATCTTCACTTTTCCCGCTATGAGACATAGTGCATATTCGGGAGTACCCTCGTTCTTGTAGATGATTTCGTTCTTCTTATACTTCTTGGTTTCCAGATGTTCTTTCAGTAAATCGAACTGGTCATCAGTGATGCCTCCCCATAGCTTAGCAATCAGCATTGCTATATTTTCTTTATCGTATTTTCCTCTAGCTGCCATGTGTACAAATCTTTTAAACTGAAAACTGAGTGCAAAAGTAATGCTTTTTCTCGAAATAATCAAGCATTTTTGTCTAAAAATATGTTTTAAAACATAAAAAGGCAATTTTTTCTAAAAATGGCATACAAAAAACTTTGTTATACCACAAAAAAGTGTTACCTTTGAAAGCAATTAATTTAGTCAACAAAAATATAGAACCTTAATATAGATCTATGAGTTATCTAAAATTCGAAAAGGCCCTTATGACGAATCTTCAAGAGTCGTTGCCTAAGGAGTTGTTGAGAACAAATCGCTCGGGTGCATATTCGTGCTCAACGATTGTAGACTGTAATACCCGCAAGTATCACGGATTACTTGTCGTGCCGGTTCCTGAACTGGACGATGAGAATCATGTGCTCTTGAGTTCGCTGGATGTTACGGTGATTCAGCATGGAGCTGAGTTTAACCTCGGCTTGCACAAGTACCAGGGCAACAACTACAGTCCGATGGGCCACAAGTACATTCGTGAGTTTGATTGTGATAAAGTGCCAACTACCCTTTATCGCGTAGGTGGTGTTATCCTGAAAAAGGAAGTTGTATTCCAGCATTATGAGAATCGCATTCTGATTCGCTATACCCTGGTAGACGGCCATTCGGCTACAACCCTTCGTTTCCGTCCTTTTCTGGCTTTCCGCAGTGTCCGTCAGTTTACTCATGAGAATGCTACCGCATCTCGTGATTATGCTGAGGTAGATCATGGTATCAAGACCTGTATGTATGCAGGTTATCCTGATCTCTATATGCAGTTCTCCAAGAAAAACGAGTTTAAATTCTGTCCAGATTGGTATCGTGGCGTGGAATATCCAAAGGAGCAGGAGAGAGGTTATGCTTCTAACGAAGACCTCTATGTTCCTGGCTATTTTGAAATGGATATCAAGAAAGGCGAAACCATCGTCTTTGCTGCTTCTACATCAGAAATCAAGGCAGTCAGCCTGAAGAAGCTCTTCGACAAGGAAGTGGATGAGCGTTCGCCTCGTGACAATTTCTTCCACTGTCTGGTCAATGCGGCTCATCAGTTCCATCGTCGTGAAAAGAACGATGACCGTTATATCCTGGCAGGTTATCCTTGGTTCAAGTGCAGAGCCCGCGATACATTCATCGCTCTTCCGGGTCTCACCCTCTCTATCGAGGAAGATGACTACTTCGAACTGGTGATGAAGACTGCCATGAAGGGATACTACGAGTTTATGGAAGGCAAGCCGGTCAGCGTTCATATTGCTGAGATAGAGCAGCCTGACGTGCCATTGTGGGCTATCTGGGCTTTGCAGCAGTATGCCAAGGAAACCAGCAAGGAAGAATGCTTCAAGAAGTATGGACAGTTTATCAAGGATGTTATCAGCTTTATCCAGGATAACAAGCATCCGAACCTGAAGCTCGAAGAGAACGGATTGCTCTATACCGATGGTAAGGACAAGGCTGTTACCTGGATGAACTCTACTGCCAACGGCAGACCAGTGGTTCCACGTACCGGATATATCGTAGAGTTTAATGCTTTGTGGTATAACGCCTTGTGTTTCTGTGCTTCTCTCGCTGCAACAGTAGGTGAAGAAGACAGCCAGCAGAAACTCCTGGCTCAGGCTGAGCAGACCAAGCAGGCATTCCTCGATACCTTCCTCAATGAATATGGCTATCTCTACGATTATGTTGATGGAAATATGATGGACTGGAGCGTTCGCCCGAACATGATATTTGCAGTGGCTTTCGACTATTCTCCATTGTCGCAAGACCAGAAGAAGCAGGTTCTTGATATCTGTACACGCGAACTTCTTACTCCTAAGGGATTGCGTTCACTCTCGCCAAAGAGCGGTGGATATAATCCTGTTTATGTAGGTCCGCAGACCCAGCGCGACTATGCTTACCATCAGGGTACGGCATGGCCATGGCTCGGTGGCTTCTATATGGAGGCAAGTCTGAAACTCTATAAGCGTACCCGTTTGAGCTTTATCGAACGCCAGATGGTAGGTTATGAGGACGAAATGTCTTCCCACTGTCTCGGTACCATCAGCGAACTCTTCGATGGAAACCCTCCATTCGCAGGTCGTGGTGCCATCTCTTTCGCCATGAATGTGGCTGAGATTCTGCGTGCGCTCGAGTTACTTGAAAAATATCAATATTAATAATAGGAGGACTGCTATATGAAAGTTTTAATGTTTGGATGGGAGTATCCTCCTCACGTATTTGGTGGTTTGGCAACTGCCAACTTTGGTATCTCCCAGGGACTTCATGCCCAGGGCGATGTTGATATCACATTGTGTCTGCCTCATCCTTTCGGTGATGAGGACCGCAGTGCCTGCAAGATTGTGGCAATGAACAGTGTGCCTATCGCCTGGCGAGATGTAAATCACGACTATGTGCAGCAGCGCGTAGGCAATATCATGAATCCGGACGATTATTTCCGCTACCGTGACCACATCTATGCCGATTTTAACTATATGCATGTAAATGACCTCGGCTGTATGGACTTTGCCGGTGGTTATCCGTCAAATCTTCATGATGAGATCAACAACTATAGCATCATTGCCGGAGTTGTAGCCCGTTCAGAAGAATTTGATATTATCCATGCTCACGACTGGCTTACATTCCCTGCCGGAATTCATGCCAAGCGCGTGAGTGGCAAACCATTGTGCATCCACGTTCATGCTACTGATTTCGACCGTAGCCGTGGAAAGGTGAACCCTACCGTTTACGCAATCGAGAAAGACGGTATGGATAATGCCGACTGCATCATGTGTGTATCCGAACTGACCCGCCAGACGGTGATTCACCAGTATCACCAGGATCCACGCAAGTGTTTCGCCATGCACAATGCCGTATACCCATTGAAGCAGGAGTGGCAGGATATTCCACGCCCAAATCATAAGGGCAAGGAGAAGGTAGTAACCTTCCTGGGACGTCTTACCATGCAGAAGGGACCTGAATATTTCGTTGAGGCTGCCAACATGGTATTGCACCGTACCCGCAATGTGCGTTTCTGTATGGCAGGTTCGGGCGATATGATGGATCAGATGATTTATCTCGCTGCCGAAAGAGGCATTGCCGACCGGTTCCACTTCCCTGGCTTTATGCGCGGCAAACAGGTTTATGAATGTCTGAAAGACAGTGATGTCTACGTGATGCCATCTGTGAGCGAGCCGTTCGGTATCTCACCTTTGGAAGCTATGCAGTGCGGCACACCAACCATTATCTCCAAGCAGAGTGGATGTGGAGAAATCCTGTCCAACTGTATCAAGGTAGACTACTGGGATATTCATGCCCTTGCCGATGCCATCTACAGCATCTGTCACAACGAGAGTCTTTTCGATTATCTCTCAGAGGAAGGCAAGAAAGAAGTAGACCAGATTACCTGGGAGAAAGTGGGAGCCCGCATCAAAGACCTGTACCTCAAGACCTTAGGGTGGAAGTAGGTTAAGTGAAGAGTGAAGAACGAAGAATGAATAATTTTGAGGCTTTACTCATCTTACAAGTTAAACGTTCAAATTTCAAATTTTTATGAAAACAATTTGTTTATATTTCGAGATACATCAGATTACCCATCTGAAACGCTACCGTTTCTTCGACATCGGTACCGACCATTATTACTATGATGACTACGAGAACGACCGTAGCATCAACGAGATTGCTGAGCGCTCTTATATGCCAGCCTTGAATGCCCTTCAGGAGATGATTGAAAAGAACGGCAAGTATTTCAAGGTAGCTTTCTCGCTTTCGGGTGTGGGTATGGAGCAGTTGGAACTTCATGCTCCTCAGGTACTGGAGAAGCTTCAGCAGCTCAACAATACGGGTTGTGTAGAATTTCTGGCTGAGCCTTACTCTCACGGACTTGCTTCTCTGGTTAATGAGGCAAGTTTCAAGGATGAGGTGATGCGCCAGTGTACTAAGATTGAGGAATATTTCGGAAAGAAACCTACCGTATTGCGCAACTCTTCGCTCATCTACAGCGATGATATCGGTAACGATGTTGCCAACATGGGATTCATTGGTATGCTCACCGAGGGTGCCAAGCACGTGCTCGGCTGGAAGTCTCCTCACTATGTTTACCATTGCGCCCTGAACCCTAAGTTGAAGCTCCTGTTGCGTGATGTGAACCTGAGCGATGATATCTCTCTGCGCTTCAACAACAGCGATTGGGACGGTTATCCACTCTTTGCCGACAACTATATGAACCGGATTGCTGCCTTCCCAGAGGAGGAGCAGGTTATCAATATCTTCATGGAGCTTTCTGCTCTTGGTATTGCCCAGCCTCTGTCAAGCAACATCCTCGAGTTTATGAAGGCTTTGCCTCAGTGTGCCAAGGACCGTGGCATCACCTTCTCAACACCTACAGAAATCTGCAAGAAGATTAAGTCGGTAGGCGAGGTGAATGTGCCTGATACCTTGAGTTGGGTAGACGAGGAGCGTGATGTAAGTTCATGGTTGGGTAACCCGATGCAGCGTGAGGCTTTCAACAAGCTTTACAGTGTGGCAGACCGTGTACGTATCGCCAACGATCCACGTATAAATCAGGACTGGGATTACTTGCAGGCAAGTAACAACTTCCGCTTCATGACTACCAAGCCAAGCAATGTGGGTCTTGACAGAGGTATCTATTCAAGTCCTTTCGATGCTTTCACTAACTATATGAACATTCTTGGCGACTTCATCACCCGAGTAAACGACCTCTATCCAACTGATGTTGATAACGATCAGCTTGAGAGCCTGCTTACTACCATCAAGAATCAGGATGAAGAGATTGAGATGAAGGACAAGGAGATTGTCCGTCTTCAGGCTAAGATTGAAAAGATAGAGAAGGAGGCTGAGAAGCAACATGGCGAGAAGCCTGCTAAGGCTGCTCCTGGCAAGAAGACCGCAGCTAAGCCTGCAGCCAAGAAGGCTCCTGCCAAGAAAACAACAAAGGCAGAGCCTACAGAAGAAAAGAAAGATTAGAATTTTTAGATTACTCATAATGATTAATCCCCCTCGCTGCATTGATTTGCAATGAGGGGGATTTTTTTGTTTCCCAAAATATTCTCTGAAATAACGCGTTAGCTGGAAAGCGTTATTTTTCGAAATGAATCCAGTCTACGTCGAAGAAGGCAGCATCGTTCTTCTTGGCTGTGCGGGTGTTGAAGAAACCGAGCTTGGCACCAATCCACTTGCCTTCACGCACAGTGAAAGGATTGCCTATCTTGGTGAAGTTCTTGCCATCCAGACTGTAGCTCCATTCAGCGATAGCCTGTATCTGGTTGGCGATGCCTTCGCTATGAACCTTCACGCGGAGCCATACATCCTGGGTAGCAATGCGGGAAGAAGGAATATCATCTACGGCATACTTCACGGTGTAAGGTTGAGGCTGCCTGCTGGTCTTGATGGTCACTTGCTTTACCACCTTCTCAGCCTTTCCCTTCTCAGCCTTCTCGCAGGTTACATATTGCAATACAACACCCTCTTCCTTGGTATCAACAAACTTGAGTGCCGCATAGTCCATGCCTTGCATGATCATGCCGGCGCTTTCGCCCAATACCTTATCATTTTCCTTGTAAGCCTCGGTGCGGTTAGGTATGAACTTCACCTTGGCAGTAGCAGTAAAGTTCTCGGTAGGGAGTTTCTGGAGCAGGAGGTTTGGCAAATCATACAGGTTCTTTACATCTTCAGCCTGCTGCACACCATAGAGACGCAACTTGGAGTTCTTGGCATCACAGAAGTACCAGTACTGACTGTAAGGACCGTTCCACTGCCATTGCAGACCTAAATCTACGCTGTTGAAATCATCCGATTCCTTAGGCTGGAAGTTACCGCTTGATGGCAGGTTTGGCTTCTTCCATTGCTGAACAGGGTCACCGCAGCCATCGCCATCCTTGTCGTCACCGATGACGAGCCAGTCGTTCACCCATTTGGCTGGTTGCAGATGAACCACACGACCATAAGCGTGCTTGTCCTGGAAGTGGAGGAACCAGTCTTCACCGTTCTGGGTATCTACCCATGCACCTTGGTGAGGGCCGTTTACCTTCTTGTTCTTTCCCTGTGCCATACCCACATACTCCTCGTAAGGACCGTATGGATTCTTGGAACGCAGTTCTACCTGCCAGCCATACTTCACTCCGCCCGCAGGACTCATGATATAATAATATCCGTTGCGCTTGTAGAATTTGGTTCCCTCGATGGTTGGCTGGTCTTCATGACCGTCATATACAATGCGTGAAGGACCGGTAACCTTGGTGCCGTCAGGTGACAACGGAGCTACGAAGAGTACCGACTTGATACCGGCTCTTGAACCGGCGCATCCATGCGAAAGATAAGCCTTGCCGTCTTCATCCCAGAGAGGGCAGCAGTCGATAAGACCTTTTCCCTTCATCACCCAGGTGATAGGCTCCCAAGGCCCGCGTGGATCTTGTGTCTTGGTCATAAAGAGTCCCTGGTCAGGATCGCCACAGTAGATATAGAACCATCCGTCATGATAGCGGATAGAGGGTGCCCACACGTAGTTACCATGCTGAACCTTCTTGCGCCAATCCAGTTCGGTGCCCTGGTATTCAGGCAAAACCGGATAGTCATCGAGTAGGGCAGCGCCTATAATCTCCCAGTTTACCAGGTCGGTGCTGTGCAGAATCTGCAAGCCTGGGAAACATTGGAAGGAAGAGGAGGTCATATAGTAGTCATTGCCCACACGGCATACGTCAGGGTCTGAGTAGTCGGCGTCAATAACCGGGTTGCGGTACATTCCGTTCTTCAGGTTCGGATTCCATGTCTTGGATACCGCCTTCTGAGCATTCACGCTCAGTGCAGAGAGCGGAGAACTCAATGCGATGATGGCGAGAATGCACAGGAGTGAATGCGATTTTATTTTCATTGTTACCGATGTTTAAATGAATTATTTAGCTATGTATTTCTTGTTGTTGTAGATATAGATGCCTTTTTTGAGACCTTGCAGGTCTTCTGCCTTGGCATTGAGCTTTACCATGCGACCGCTGAGATCGTAAATGTTATTATTGTTTACCTTGGCGATGGCAGCAATTGGCTGGATGCCTGTAGATGTCTCTGTATAGAGAGTGAACTGCAAGATGCACTGCTTTACCTTTGGAGTGAAAGTAAGCGTGTGCTCTACAGGTGAATCAAACTCTACTGTATATTTTTTCAGACTTTTGTCTTTTGGAAAAACATAGGTAGAAGCATCATAGCTTGTGCCGTTTATCTCGCCGAGATAGGCATCTGCATCTGTGTAATTGTCTTTTCCCTCGATATCCATTTTGACAATCTTTATGCCGTCAGGAATGATGATGGTGTATTGATTTGCGCTATACTTGATATAGTTGGTACCAGAACCAGTATCGTATGTCTTTCCCTTCTCATTGCTGATAGCGAAGCCGTTGCTGAAAGAACCGGCTGTCTTATCCGTCAAAGTTTTTGAGTTTAATGTGAAAGGACCCTTAGTATCAGTAACTGTTGAACCTGTAGACGTAGCATCACACTCGTCTGTCCAAGTAGAATCAAACTTCTTGAGCCAGATTGAACCGCTGCTGACGGTAATCTTAGAGTTGTTCTTGAACACGAGATTATCTACGAAACGGATGTCGATACCCTTCTTGGCAGAAATCTGTACATTGTCGAGTGTCACGTTCTTGATATGGCTCTCAGGGCGACCAATCAGGAAGATAGCGTTACCATCGCATACATCTGTTGTCTTCACGTTCTGAAGCAGAATGCCGTTGTAGGTTGGAGTTGTGCTGTCCACCGCTCTTGCATTTGCCTTATCTACGGCTGGATCGCTGTTGTAATTTTTGTCGTAGAAGCAGTCGATAGAGAATGGGTTCTTCACCTTGGTCATGGTAAAGTTGGTGAACTTCCAGTCCTCCTCGCCACCGCCACGCAGTGTACCATCGCTATTGATACCTGTCTTCATGCGGATACCCGCAGTAGTACCGTTCATGGTGATATTGTCGAACCAAACATGCTTGATGTTCTTGGTGTAGCTACCGATAGAAGCACCATGTCCTGTACCAAAGTCGCAGTTCCAAACATGGATATACTGAGCATTGTCATCGCAAACTACGTTATCATCACCTGTACTGATGTTGCAGTTATAGATGTTCATGTGGTGTCCCCAGATAGAGATACCGTCTGTGTTATGAGAAGGTTGCTCTGTCTTGGTTTCAGAAGAAGGGTTATAGATGGTTACATCATGAACAGTACCATGGTTCGCACCATTGCTGTTACTCAAGGTGATGTTGACACCCGGAGTATTCTGAACCTTGAGATTGCGAATCAGGAATCGGCTGCCTTTCTCGAATCGGATCATGGCTCCAGGATTGAAAGTCTCCTTGTTGTCGCGAGCCTTCCACCAGCGGGTTCCCTGACCGTCGATAATAGAAGTTTCACCTTCGCCCTCTATAACAATGTCGCTCTGGTTCTTGTTCTTGCAACCGATAAAGAGCGTTTTGTTGTTAGGTGCCTTTCCATATTCTACGAGCTTCAAGGTGGCTCCTGCGCAAAGGTGGAGCACAGTCTTTGACTTGATGCTGAGTACCTCGGTCTTGCTTGTCATCTGGTCGGTACTACCAAACATCCAGGTACCGGCAGGAATCACGACCATACCACCGGTAGAAGGCACAGCATCAAGTGCTTTTTGGATAGCCTTGGTGTTGTCTGCAGCAGATGTCGAGGCACCATAATCCTTGATATTAAATGTGTTTGCCGAAGTGATGGTTGGCAACTGTGGCAGTTCTACGGCAGTCCATCCTTCTGGAGTGTTCTGTGCAATCTGCTCTGCTGTGATACCAGCGAAAGTTTGTGCTTTAGTGAACATTGGCAGAGCCATGAGCGCAGCAAGCACGACTGTCTTAATGATTGATTTCTTCATTTCTTCTTAGGTTTATTTATTTTATTATTTTTGTATTCTATAAGATTTTCTGCAAAGTTACGACATTTTTGCTTACCGCATGCATATTGTGAATGAAAAACTACGAAAACGATTACGTACTATCTGCCAGATAGAATAAAAAAGAAAGACCGTATCCATTAGGAATTATCTCCCTAGGATACGGTCTTAAACCTAATGATTAACGTATGTCTTGATAGGTTTTCTTATCAACATAATGGCTTTGATTAGTAACCAGGATTTTGGTCGGCTAATGTCAGCTGGTCATTGGCATCAATTGCAGCCTGTGGGATAGGGCGAAGAAGCTTCTTGCCGATATACTGGGCAGCCTTGCCTTCTATTTCGTGGTTATATTTGTTGCAGCGGTCAACCAGAGTCTGGGTTCTGCGCAAATCCATCCAGCGTGCCTCATTGCCGAAGTTCTCGCATGCATTCTCATCAAGGATGTCATCAATAGTGATAGTTCCTGTAAGTGCAGGAAGGCCAGCGCGTTGGTGAACCTCGTTGAGTCGTGCTAATGCCTTTTTATTAACACCAGCCTTCAGATAAGCTTCAGCTGCTACGAGATACATCTCTGGCAAAGTGATGATATGGATGTCGCGATAGCAGGTGTTCTTCTCTGTCTTAGCAGTCTTGCTGTCGTCAAACTTCTTGCATGGACTGGAAGCATATACCAGTTGCTGGTTATCGTAATATTCCATATCTCTGCCGTCCATATTCTGTGATTCCTTGCTCTGTGAATCCATCGGAATGCGATAGGTGTTTGCTCTGTTTGCAGGATCTATAGCCTTCCATGCTTCAAAGTCGGCATCTGTTTCATACCATGCAGAATAGTATCGCGTTACTGGCTTACCTACCAGACTCTCACCATTCTTGTACCAGGTCCAGTAACCGGTATTTGCAGCATTTCCCTTGTTTATATCTGGCAATTCCTTCATGAAGGTAGCATCGTAACGCTGGTCTCCTTTCTTGAAACAATGCAAGGCATAGAGGGTTGGTACATAGCTGGAGGTTGTAGCCTTGATGTTATCCTCGTTTCCACCCAGATAGTTGCAGTAGTAACCGCTCCATTCTGTACCACCTGATGTTGTATTGTTGGCTGTAGCCAAATCATATTCCACATCCCAAAGGAACTCTTCGTTGTCATCGCCCGATCCGTCTGCCTTCCAGAGCTTGGCAAATGGGGTAGTCAGTTTTCTGCCTGCAATCACCTCATCGGCAAGAGCAGCAGCCTTAGAGAAGTATTCCTGCTTGTTGAGGTCCCATGCTGCAGAAAGGTAGGTCTTGGCAAGGATCGCCTTGGCTGTTTCCTGGCTGATTCTGCCGCCACCCTTGGTAGCTGTTGAAGCCTGAAGCACATTCTTGCTGATAACTTCTTCGAGCTCGCTGATGATATAGGCATATACATCTGCAGCAGAAGACTTAGGATATCCTGTGTCTGCTGTGGTGAGGAAGTCCTTCATGATAGGCACACCACCGAAGTTGTTTACCAGAAGATAATACTCGTAGGCTGCCAATACACGGGCTTCGCCTACAAGTTGCCCCTTAGTCTTGTCATCAACTTGGGCTGTCTGTGCATAATATGACACAGAGTTGGCTGCACGTATACCTGCATAGAGGTAAGTATAGAGATTCTTGATATCCGTATTTTCTGGAGTCAAGGTCTCGTAAGTGTTCAATGCCTCGTTCATCTTGTTACGGGCATCGGCATACATGTCTGTACCTGCTGAGAAACAGCTAGTGAACAGAGGAGCTGCATAAACGTTTTGCAGATGCTGATAGGCATTATTGACGAGGTTGTTTAATCCCTCTTTTGTCGCAAAACTCTGTTTAGCAGTTACATTCGACTTGTTGCTGGCATCCAGGAAGTCGCTGCAACTTGTCATGGTTCCCATGCAGCAGGCCGCCAATGCTACGCTATATAATATCTTTTTCATAATTGTTTACTTCATTTAATGAGATTAGAACTTAAGATTTACACCAAACTGGTAGGTTACAGATGATGGACCGCCATTCTGCAGATTCTGTGATGCCCACTCTGGGTCGAAGCCCTTGTAGTTGGTGAAGCAGAATGGGTTCAAAACGTTTACATAAATACGGAGATTTCTGATACCTGCCTTGTTTACTACGCTCTTAGGCAATGTGTAACCCAGAGTGATGTTCTTAACCTTGGTGAAAGAGGTCTTCTGATATTGGAAACCTTCTCCCTTGGCTGAACCCTTGTCGCCGAAGTAACCACCAAAGGAGGAATCGCTGTTGTTTGGATAAGGATACTTTCCGTAGTGGGTCTCTGTGGCGGTTGTAATATCACCTGTTGCATGATCGATGATTGGTGCTCCCTTTGGTATGTAGTAATCCAGTTGCATGTGGGCATTACCACGGTCGCTATACTTCATATACTTCTCATGGAAGTAGCTGCGTGACCAGAATCCGCTCTTTGTATAGAACATGATAGAGAAGTCGAAACCCTTGAAGTAAACATTGGTAGAGAAACTACCTGTCCAGCGAGGATCTGTGCAGCCATAAATCTGCTTATCGTTGTCGTCAATCTTACCGTCATCGTTCCAGTCGTTTACTGCCATCTGACCTTCATACCACTTATACTTTGTGCCATACTTCTCGTAGAATTCCTTCAGGGTATAATGCTTGTCACCATTCATGGTGTGCATGGTTACACCCTTGTCGGTGATGACATCGGTATGGGTATAGTCACGGAGTACATTCAGTGGTTCGCCGATAAACCAGTTGTTGGCTACTTCATCAACCTTACCGTTACTCAACTCCTTAATCTTGTTCCAGTTGCGGGCGAAGTTTACATTCGCACTCCAGGAGAAGTCTTTCTTGTTGATGATGTTAAAGTTCAAACCGAGTTCAATACCTCTGTTCTGGACAGAACCTACATTGAAGGTTGAAGTCTTCTCACCAGTTTCGATAGGCACTGAACGTGACATAATCTGACCATCAGAAAGACGGTTGTAGAAGTCGGCTGTTACATTGATTCGGTTTTTCAGGAAACTCAGGTCGAGACCTACATCAAACTCCTTTACCTTCTCCCAGATGAGTTCTGTATTTACCAATCCGTTAGGATAATAACCCTGTACCTCTTTGCCATCTATGGTTACATAAGATGGACCTGTAGCAGAAGCGATAGTTACATACTCACCCACATTGTTGTTACCGGTAACACCATATGACAGACGGAGTTTAGCATTATCAAGCCAGTTGTTGAACTGCTTCATCCAAGCTTCATCAGAGATACGCCATGCTGCAGCTACAGAAGGGAACCAGCCCCATCGGTTGCCGTCTGCGAAGCGTGAACTGCCATCGGTACGGAGTGTAGCTGTAGCCATGTAACGGCCCTTGTAAGAATAGTTGGCACGGAAAGCAAATGACTCCAATGATGACTCAGTATAAGAGCTTGAGAGCGTCTTGTCGCCGCTGGCTGTTCCCAGGTTGTGGAATGTAGTAAGGTCGCTGGCGATTCCCTTGCCTTCCTCATACTGGTATTCTGTATTGCTCTTGTAGAGTGAGAACAATGCCATAGCACCAACAGTGTGGTCGCCAAATGTGCGGTTGTAGTCAAACTGGTTGTCCCAAGTCCAGTCTACACGGGTAGTATTGGCAACGGATCCGAAGTTGGTCTTGTTCTTCTGGTAGTAAGTAGAACCTACGTCATTACCCTCGTTCAGACCTGTTGCATAGAAGATACCCTGGCGCTTGTGAGAGTAGTTAGGAGAGAAGGTGGTTGTAAACTTCAATCCCTTGATGATGTTGGCACGTAGGTAGAAGTTACCTATCAATCGGTACATCTTAGTCTCATTGGTGTAGTTGCCGTCATTCAAATCGATGAGTGGGTTATATGTAGATGTAAACTGTGCATCTGAACCAAAGGCTGCCTTTGCTCCCGGGTTAGGAATCAGGTTGCCATCTGTATCTGTTGGAGATACGAATGGGTTGAAATAGAATGCATTCACATATGGAGAATAAGTACCATCAGTACATACGTCCTGGGTGCGGCTCATTGACATGTTGGTAGAGAAACCTGCCTCGAATATCTTGGAGAGCTTGGCATCCATTGCTCCCTTGAAGTTGAAACGCTCATAGTCGTTGCCTTTGAATACGTTCTCTTCTCCCTGATAACCCATACCTACACGGTAGTTGATCTTATCTGTAGCACCGGCAGCACTGATAAAGTGGTTCTGCTGGGCGGCAGTGCGGGTCACCATCTTCTTCCAGTCGTAACCGTCGAAACTTGGATCCATCATCAGATCATAAAGTTTGGAGTCTTTGTAGCTGGTTGCTCCCTTGCGGGCAAGGAAGGCAGAATTCAAGTCGGTATTCTTGATGATGTAGTGTGGATGTCCTTCGGCATCTACACCTTTGCGGCTAGAACCATCGTAGCTCTTACCATCGAGCGTGGTATATCTGGCAAAACGATAATCCATAAACTCGTTGGCATCCATAAACTCAGGCATGCGCGCCAACTTCTTGATACCATAATATCCGTCATAAGAGATGTTTGCCTTCTGTGCCTTGTCTGCACCCTTGCTGCCCTTGGTGGTAATCATGATGACACCGGCAGAGGCACGGGAACCATAGATGGCGGTAGAAGATGCATCTTTCAATACGTCGATGCGGTCGATATCATCAGGATTGAGGAAGTCCATGTTGTCGCAAACTACACCATCTATAACATACAATGGCTGTGCCTGCTTGTTGATAGAAGCCTGTCCACGAACCTGAATATTGAAGCCTGCACCTGCGCGGCTACCAGACTGGGTGATGTTGACACCAGGAACAGAACCCTGCAGAGACTCTGCAAGATTGGTAGTACCACGAGCGGCTATCTTTTCTGAGTTGACAGATGCGATAGAACCAGTTACGTCGCGTTTACGCATAGTACCATAACCAACGACAACGACCTCGTCAAGGGCTGCATTGTCATCTTCAAGTACGATGTTCCATGTTTTCTGACTTCCTACTTTTACTTTCTTAGGCTTGCAGCCGATGTAGCTGAAAGTCAAGACCGTATTAGGGTCTGCGTTCTGAATGGTAAACTTACCGTCAAGGTCGGTGATGCCACCTGCCTTACCATTCTGGCAGTAATGGTTACACCAATCATTGGGTCGCCATTAGCATCCTTAACGGTACCTTGGATTGTTTTCTGCGCAAAGGCGAGGAAACAAACCGAACTCAAGGTCAGTGCCATGCTGGCACGTTTCAGTTGTTGATACATAACGATGTTTGTTTTGTAGGTTATTATTATATCTTGTTAAGTTTCTCTGGTCTAATTGAACTTACTAGCGATTAGTTGTTGTCGTGTTTGATTCTCAATAGATCATAAGGAATCTTCGATTTTTGGTTATAATCTTAGATTTCTGCTACAAAGGTAATTAAATTTTTTAAATGTTGAATAAAATAAACGAAAAATCTAACGTAAACGTTTTCGGAAGTGTTGGTTTTACAATATAGCCTTTAATGGTGTTGATTCTGGCTTGCAAGTGAGGCTTATTTGATGGGGCAGGAGGTAGCCGGAATTACGTCACGACGTATCTGTTGCTGCGTCGTGACGTAATTTCAGCAGCCCATGGTAAGCGGAGCCGCTTACGCTGATGAAACCATGTTCTTCATTGCGCAAGTTCATACGTTTCATTGAGCTGATACATCCGACTGCTCTGGCTTGAAGATTCGATTGCGCTGGCTTGAAGATATGACTTCGTTGTCTCGAAGATTCGAATTCGTAAGCAGAATGAGACGGATTTGTTTGCAGAATGAAGTGGCTGAGTTTGCAGAATGAAGTGGCTGAAATAGCGAAAAAAAAGAGGGCATGTCATCCCACTTATGACACACTCTTCCTTATGTACTTACGCTGCAAAGATACGCTTTTCTTTCGTAACTTCCAAGAAAATAATTGTAAAAATGAGATAGAGAATAAGAGAAAATAAAAAAAGTGCAATGCTCCATATAAGCATTGCACTTTTTCTTAAATTTATATGAGATGTTAATCCTTGTGGATTAATCCTCTACTACATACCAGCGTGGGTCACCAGCCTTTTCCTTCAAAGTACCAGCCTTGATGGTAAAGTCGCCATTGGCTGGGTCCTTGAACAACTGGGTAGAGCTGAACTCTGTATCATTCACGCCCTTAATCACCTTGAAGAAGTCTGTTGTTCTGAAGCTGTTTGCTACAGTTGCTGGAGTCTTGCTTCTGATGTTCTTGTTGGTAGCTTCATCAGCACTCTTACCGAAGATACAGTTCTCAATAGTGAAGGTGCTTGGTCCGAATGTGTCAACGTTGAAGTCAACGAAGAACTGACCATTACCATTACAGTTGTAGAATGTGCTGTTCTTGATGGTGATGTCCTGCATATCTGTCTTCTTGCTGAAGATAAATACCTTACCGGTTACACAGATACTGTTGAATGTACAGCCGTCAATCTCTACGTTGTCGAGATGACCTTTACCGCTGCCTGCATCAATGTGGATGAAACCATAACCTGCACAGAGTTTGGTGAAGATACTGTTCTTCAAGGTAAGTTTGCCGATAGACTTAGCATCACTTCCCTGGATACGGAAGAATGATGTTTTGATATTGCTAACCTCGCAATCCTCCAAAGTGAACTCGCTTATGGTACAAGCCTTGCTCTGGTTGATGAAGTAGCCAGCACCATTCTCTTCCAATTTCACGTTCTGGAACTTGATGAATGCATGAGAACCTGCAACATCGAAGTTCTTGTCAAGATTGATGGTAGGCGCATCACCACCTGCCAAACCGAAGAATGTAACAGACATTCCGTCTGGGATGGTTACATTGGTCTTGCCGCCGTCTGAATCATTTGTGCCGTAGAGAGAAACTGTGGCACCAGCAGGAATACCGATGGTTGCACTATAGTTAGTCTCGTTTCCTGCTGCAGCTTTGGCCTGCTCTGCAATCTCTTCAATGAGAGTCTGAGAGATAACATTCACATCGCTTGGGAGCGTGTACTTATAGTTTGCAGATGGCATTGCTGCAGGTGTAGTGAATTGCAACTGACCACGTTTTACATCGTTATTATATAAGGTGGCGATGTAAGTGGTTGTTGGCTTCACGTTAGAGTAAGTAACTTTACCGGCAGCAATTTGGTCTGCGGTAAGTTCATGCTTGCTCTTATCCTCTGGATCTGCTGCGTTGACAATTGTGATATGGGTAACTGTCGCACCTGGAGTCCAAGAGAAATTAACGTGGTCTTCAAAGAGGTCGGCTGTAGTAAGCTCGTTGAATAACTGTTCAGCCTTTGTCTTGAAAGATGAACCATCCTTGTAGTAAACCCACTTAGACTCATTGCTTGTTGAAGACATAGCCTTTACACGCATGTAGTACTTGCTGTCGCCATCGAGACCAGAGAGAACTACTGGAGATGAAGTCAACGACTTATCTTCTCCGAACTTGATGATGTTAGCATTCTCAACACCTTCGTAAAGAGAGTCCTTGCTTACCTCGAATACATAGTACTCTGGTGAAGAAACTGCTTTTGATGTGAAGGCAGAGAATGTAACCGTAGCTGATGTTTCGGCAGTTTCAACGGTGATTTTGTCACCGTTGAGACCGAACAATCTTGACAGGCTGCCATCTACGTCCCAGTCATTGCCATCGGTACAAGAAGTAGCCGACAGAGCCAATGCAATCATAGACGCTGTGCCCAATATGTTTTTAATGCTCTTCATTTTCTTTTCTTTTTTGATTAAAGATGAATTAGTCTGCATAACCATAAGAGTTGTGAATCTTACCGTTGGTTGCAGAGATGGTTGTTGAAGCGATTGGCATGAGGTAGCGGTTCTTCACTTCTACGTTGTCGCCAACCAAACCGCTGCTGATAGAAGGCAGGTTTACGTCAACCTGTGTATCAGAACCAGAATCCAACTTAGCTGCACCGAATGAGTCGATGCTGCCATCGTAGTCAGCAGATGTTTTTCCGTCAGGAATACCATACCATGTTACGCTAGAGAAGTCAATCTTGGTTTTCTTCTCATCCAGGTAGTTGAAGTAGATGGTCTTCTGGTAAGTACCATCTGCAAGCTCAGCCAGATAAGTCTGTTTGAACTCTTTGATCTTCTCTACGAGGAGGTTCCAGCGAATCAGGTCGTATTTACGGATACCTTCACCAGCAAACTCCCACATGTTCTCCTGAACGAGAGCATTAAAGAATGCGTCTTTGTCAGAAGCAATGTTGTTGACGTATGCCTTGGCATCGTTCTTGTCATCCTTATTGAAGGCACGAGTGTGAACTGCTTCCAGAGCCTGGCGGGCTGTCATGCCGTTTGCTGAACCTTCGTAGTTGGCATCTGGATTGCCAGCCAACTCGTTCATGCACTCAGCATAGTAGAGCAATACCTGAGCATAGCGCATCTTTACAGGGTTGATACCTGTAGTGTGCTTAGCTGTAGCCTTTAGGTTGTTCTGCAACCAGGTGTTGTTCATTTTGCGGGCATCCCACTTTCCTACATATATACCGAAAGGAGCATTCTTGAGCATGCTCTCTATGGTGTTGCTGCCATCCTGCTTGATTTCAAAGTTTGCGCAAGTGATGTCACGGCGTGTATCCTTCTTGTCGTAAGAATAGAGCAGAGGTGCAGTAACCTTCATCTTACCAGATGAGTTCCCATAGCCATATTCTGTTGTAACACCATTCATGCGGACACCTACAGTGTAACCCAACTCACCAGTTACGTTCTCACCGAAAGGAATCTCGAAGAGGTTCTCGTGGTAAGTCTTGTCGAGAGAGAGCTGGTTAATCAAGTACCACTCGTTCTCGAAAGATGGGTTGAGATTGTGAGTATTGTCGTTGATGATAGCAGACCAGTGCTTTAGGGCACGCTCGTAGAGAGCCTTGCGGTCTGCTGCACCAGGGCGCTGTGTTGGATAAGTAGCATCGCTGTAAGATGCTGTCTCATATCCGTCCTTTGACTTTTCACGGATGGCGTAGCCGGCACGTGTCATGGCAATCTGTGCCAGGAGAGCGTGAGCATAACCCTTGGTTGTGCGCTCTGTGGTATAGCCTGTTGCCTGGTCTGCCCATGGCAAGTATTTGATAGCCTCATCCAGGTCGTTCATCAGGGAATCCATAATCACGTCGCGATCGGTCTTTTCCAGATAAGCGTTGCTCAAGTCAGACTTTGATGCTTCAACCTTGAAAGGAATATCACCAAAGATACGAACCAGGTCAAAGTAAACCATGGCACGGATGGTGAGTGCCTCGCCGAGGCTGCGCTCCATAGATTTCTGGTTAGCACCACCGGCAGTGAGAGTTGCGCTGCTGCGGATACCCTCGATAATCTGGTTGGCATCCTCGATGATACCATACTCAGCATCCCATACGCCGCTAATCTTGCTCCATCCCGGGTCCATGTTATAGTTCATGTTACCACGTTCACTTGAGGTGTTGGTAGCATTGCTGCCAAGACCGTCAATCAATTCGCAGTCGCTGTTCAGGTTCCATACAATAGACAGGTCCTGTGCGTAGGTACGGTCCTGAGCCATTCCGCCATAGAGCTTATTGACGCGAAGATTGGTATAATAAGGTGAGGCGTAGGTATTCTCAGCAGTCATCTCTGATGGAGAGTTCTGGTCCAGGAAGTCGGAGCATGAAGACAATCCTAATACGCCTGCCAATGCAAATGCATATAATATCTTGTTCATTGTTATTATCTTATAAAGTTTTAGAATGTAACGTTAATACCACCTACGAAGGTGCGGCTCTTTGGATAAGCTGCATAGTCGATACCTGGGGTCATTGGGTTCTTCTTGGAACTTGTATCAACCTCTGGATCGTAGCCTGAGTAGTTGGTGAAGCAAAGCAGGTTGTAACCTGTGAAGTAGATGCGTACGTTCTGCATATAGCACTTGTTTACCCACTTCTTTGGCAAGGTGTAACCCACTGTTACGTTCTGCAGACGCAAGAATGATGCATCTTCTACAGCATAGCTGATGAGCTGCATGGTTGATACGCCTGCTGGATTGTAGATATTGGCGTTGGCATTGATCTCGTTCAAGCGGTTCATCACCTTTTCTACACCACCATATTCTGTGATGAGGCTAGCTGATGGGCGGCCGATGTTGTTACCGTTGGCTGGGTCAATCCAGGTATAGCGGTTGCCTACGTTGAAGTCATCCACCAGGTTGTAGTTCTTGGCTGAACCTGCGTAGAATGAGTTGGCAAGCTTGGTACCGTTTACCAGCTTGTTGCCCAGTGAGTAGTTGAAGAACAGGTTGAAGTCGAAGTTACCAACGTGACCGTCGAAGCCGAAACCACCAGTTGTGGTAGGTACGGTGTTACCCAGGCGCTGCTTCACTGCTTCACCATTCTCGTCAACTTCTACCTTGGCAACGCCTGGATAGAGGTTACCGCCGAAGAGCTTGTAGCTGTTGTCCTTTACGCCTTCTGCCAGTGCCCAGGTTCCGTTTTCCTTCAATACCAAGTCTCCTTTGCCTGTTGCGGCATCAAATACGGTGTAGAAACCATTGCTCTTGTAGCCCCAAAGCTCACCGAGGCGGCCGCCTTGCTCTACGCGGAAGTCTTCATACTTGGCGATGGTAGAACCACTCCAGTTAGAACTCTGCCATGGGTTCTCCATGTTCAACTCATCAATCTTGTTCTTGTTATAAGATACGTTGAAGTTGAAGTTCAAGCCGAAGTTCTTCTTGTCCACGATTACGGCATTGAGCGCCAACTCAACACCCTTGTTAGAGGTCTTGCCGAAGTTCTGGAACTGGTAAGAGTAACCTGTGTTGGCTGGAACGATACTTTGCATCAAGAGGTCCTTGGTGGTATTCCAGTAGAAGTCCAATGTACCGCTGAGGCGACCATTGAAGAAACCGTAGTCGATACCGAAGTTACGGGTCACTGTGGTTTCCCACTTCAAGTCTGGATTATAGAGAAATTTACCATGCTCAAGCATCGAAGCTCTGTTCTCATCGAAGAATGGAGCCTTTGATGTGTTGTCTGCCATTGAGTAGGTGGTAGTCAGCAAACCAGAGTTGATACGGTTGTTACCTGCTGTACCGAAGCTCAGACGGGCCTTCAAGTTAGAAAGCCAGCTGGAAGCACCCTTCAGGAACTCCTCGTCAGACATACGCCAAGCCAAGGCTGCTGATGGGAAGATACCCCAACGGTTGTCTTTGCCAAACTTACTGGAACCATCGGCACGAACGGTAATGGTAGCCAGATACTTGTCGTTGAGTGTATAGTTGATACGGCCGAAGTAAGAGAGAATGTTCTCCTCTGCCTTGATATTACCTTCGTTTGGAAGTGCTGTACCTGCTGCTGTGTTTGCCAATACCTCGTTCAATGTGAATGAAGTAGGGAAGGCTACAGAAGTGTTAGTGCGGGTTATGTCCTGGCTGCTGCTCCACTCCTGACCTACCAATACATTGATGTGGTCACGACCATGGAAAAGCTTCTTGTTGTCGTAAGTCAATGTATTTGCGTTACGCCAGTTCTTGTTCTCCAAGCGTACGAACTGTGCCTGTGGCTGACCGTTGTAACCATACTTAGAGTTGGTAGTTGCATTAGAACCCCAAACCTGTTCGGTATTGTTGTACTTCCAACCATAGCCGAACTCAGAACGGAATGTGATATTTTTGAATGGCTTCCAGTTTAAGCCAACGTTGTAGTTTTGCTGGAAACGCTCCTGATACTTATAGGTATCGGTGATACGCTCTGTTGGGTTACGGCGTGTAGATGTACTGTTCTCCTCATCATCGTCTGATGTACCAGAGAGTGGCTCTACCGGGTTCCATCTTACGGTGTTGGCAACAACTGAGTTTGCTGCACTCGACTCGTTGGTATCAGCACCACCATTCAAACCATCCAGCTTGGTGAAAGCCATACGGCCATTGAAGTCGAGAGACAACCACTTGTTCAGGTTGGCATTAATCTTGGCGTTTACATTGTTCTTGGCGTAGCCAGAACCCTGCATGATGCTCTTCTCGTCGTTGTGAGAGAAACCGATGTTGTATTTCAGGTCCTTGGTACCACCGCTTACGTTCACGTTATACTGTTTCTGGTTACCTGTACGGCCGAATACCTCATCCTGATAGTCACGTCCTTCGATAGACTTCCAGATATCGAGATCGTTGTAGTTACCATAGTCAGTGCTACCCAACTCATACTGATAGTATGCATAGTCGTATGGAGACATAGTCTTCACCAACTTAGAAACCTTCTTGTAGCCGAGAGAAGCATTAAAGTTTACCTGAGTCTTACCCTCAGAACCGCTCTTGGTTGTAACGATGATAACACCATTGGCACCACGGGCACCATAGATGGCTGTAGAAGAAGCATCCTTCAATACGTCGATGCTCTGAATTTCGCTAGGAGCGATGTCGCTGATTGAGCTAACTGGGAAACCATCTACGATGTAGAGAGGAGAGTTGTCCTGTGAAAGAGAACCACCACCACGCACACGAATCTTCACGTCAGCATCTGGTGAACCTTCAGTGGTGGTGATGTTCACACCCGCCATCTTACCGGTCATCGCCTCGCTCACGTTAGATACAGGAATGTTGGCAATCTGCTTGTCGCTGATAGAAGATACAGAACCTGTGAGGTCTTTCTTTCTAACAGTACCATAACCGATTACTACGACATCGTTGAGGGTGGTGTTGTCATCCTCAAGCTTTACATCGATCGTTTCTTTACCTGCAACGCTTACTTCCTTAGCTTTCATACCAATGTATGAAATCTTCAGTTTCTTGCTTTTGCCTTTTAAGTTTACTGTGAAGTTACCGTCAAGGTCGGTCACGCCACCATTGCCAGCTACACCTACCTCCATGACAGATGCACCGATGATTGGCTCGCCCGTATTGTCAGTAACAACGCCTTTTACTGTTTGTGCAGATACACTTGTTACTACGAACATCAGTGCGCCTGCCAAAGCAATTTTCTTTTTTCTAAAATTACCAGACATACACTTTAGGTTTAGATAAAACTTATTCTAAATTACTAATTTTCTAATGTTTTTAAGTAGAATCCCAGTTCTGAGCAGATGCTTGCTGAAGGGATGTTCCTCTTGGAACCCGAAGGCTCCGGTGGGGGCAACCTGGATGCGTAGCAATAGCTAAGTCTTGGTTTTCTTGTTGCAAAAGTATATAAAAAATATGAGAATATAGGTATATTGGGGGTAAAAAAATACGTAAACGTTTACAGATTTTTGAGTAAATACTCTGTTTTTTTCATTTCGACGGTCTGTTTTCTCAGTTCCCGTTTCTGCTGTTTCAGAAGCTGAGGGAACAAAAAAGTGCAATATCCGGCACCCTTCTGAATGAGGATGGGGATATTGCACTCCGAATGTTATCTGTCAATCAATTTACTTAAAGTCTCTGTTTCTTTACTTTACGATGACCTTGCTTGTCTTCTTACTGCCATCTGCCAGGGTCTTCACAATGATGTTGATACCTTTCTGAAGATTTGAGAGCAGAGTGCCGTCGGCTGCATAGATGGCGGTCTTGATGACTGCTGCATCTGTAGCTGCGGCGATGTTGTGGATGCCGGTGCCCTGACCAACAACTGTAGCTTCGCTCAAACCGCCCATCTCGTTGGCTGCACGTACGCTCCATGTTGCAGAGGCGTCATCAATGATATAGCTAGGAGTGATGGTGAAGTCTACTACCTTGCCGTTCTTGCATACTGCCCAGAGAAGCGCGTAGTCGTTATTGTCCCAAGCGAGGGTTGTGCCGTTCAACTTTACGTTGGTTGGAGCTGAAGCCTGCTCGGTGGCTGCTGTAGGATCCCAGTCATCATCCTGACCCATTATGTTTTCAACAGTGTAGAACGCAGCTTCCTCTGCTGCGAGGATAGGACTTTCTGCTGTTTCATTGCGACGGTTTACATAATTGTCACCATTCTTTGAGTCGTAGGCATCATAAACTTTCTTTCTGTCCTTGAGGTCAACTGTACTACCTGTTGATGTGGTAGAGTTGTACTCTGCGAAACGCTTAGGATAACCGCCACTCATCTCGTCCCATCCTGCTGCTGAAGGGATGGCTTCCATCTTGGTGTCAATGTAGAGCGCGATAGGTGTTCCCTTGCCCCATGGACGACCTAAGGTGTAGTTACCATTCAGATCTTTTGCCTCAGTAGCATCCTTGATGGTACAGTCTTTGAAGATGTAGCCATACTTCTTTGGTTGAGAAGGAACGGCGAGGTAGCCTCCCTTTTCGCAAATCCAGAGTTCTACATTATTATAATATACGTCACCCTTACCGCAAAGGTAGTCGGTACGACCACGAAGGATTCCGTCTTCGAAGTAGAATTTACCATTCTGGTTGTTTGATACGTAGGTATCCTGGTAAGCCCAGAGGTTTACGTTCTTGCAGATGGTCTTGTTACTCTGGTCGTTGAGTACGATGTCGCGACCCTTTGCGTCGCCCATACTGCTGTACATCTTCAGATCCTGGAAATAGGTATTTGTTGCTCCCTTCTGCAAGCAGAGTACGTCACCCTTGCCGATACCTTCCAATACGTTGGCTGATTGGCCTGAGTTTGGAATGGTGTTGGTCAGTGAGGTGTTGTCCATGCTTTCACCAATGATTGATACGTTTGGCGTATTCATATAGGTGGTTGGGTTAGCATAACTATTGCCGTCGCTACCTGTTACCTTGCTCTTTTCGTCTGCAGGAATCTTGTAGTCGCCCTGCTTGATGAAGATGCGGAATCGCTTGCTGGTATCTGTACGCTTAGCTGCTGCATCAAGTGCTGCCTTGAAGTCGCCGTCGGTTGGTACGATGAAGTCGTAGAGTGCCTTGTTTACAGCTGGCTTGGTCTTGGTAGTGAAGTTCAGAACGATTGCCTGGTCTGTGGCATTGTCTGTCAGGTCGGCTACCGAGCCTGCAGCGAGTGTGAAGGTATAAGCCGTAGCGTAGTTCAAGCCTTTGTATGCAAAGGTGATGGTCTTGCCGGATACGGCTCCTTCAATCTTTTGTGTGCCGAGCGTAGCGGCTGCGTTGCCGGTGAGTTTTACCTTCTCATCGAAAGTCAGTACAATCTTGCCGTTGGCAGATGCGTTGGTTGCGCCTTCTGCTGGTACGGTGTTTACGAGTACAGGTGCTTTGCCGTCGTTTACGAGCTGGGCAGTACCTGTGATGTAGATACCTGCTATTGCAATTCCGTCGTTGTTGCCTGTTGCTCCCTTGATAGAAGAAGTCTTGTCGGCAATCCAGCGGATGTATACTTCTGCCTTGTTGTTGGCATCGGATGGGAGAGTGAACTCTCCGTCTGTCCAGGCTTTGGATCCTGGCATATTGATGGCACCTACTTTGGTCCAGTCGGTTCCGTTGAGAGAGTATTCTACATTATATGTTTCGTATGCGTTATAATTGTAGAGCATGCTGCTCTTTACCTTGATGTCGGTAAAGGCTGTTGCGTTGACCTTGGTCTGCCAGTAGGTCTCACCCAGTGGCTTGGTGCTGACTGTGGTCCAGTTTACTGCAGCATTCTTTCCTTCGTAGCCGCCTGCGCTGTTGCTCTTATCGAGCCAACCGTATGCGTTTCCGTCAGCATCACGCAAGATGAGCTGGTCTGCATCGTTGTCTTCTGCAGCGAAGTCTGCTGCTCGACCTGATTTGGCTGCCTTATAGAAGTCCCAGCCTGCGATGAAGTCTTTTGAAGAATATGCTGCTGTGAATGACTGGTCGGCGTTCATGTTTATTTTGCGTTCTGCTCCTGTTTCACCATCATTCCAGTTGGTGAAGGTGAGGATGTCGTTGCTGCTGGCTGTGAGGGTTACTTCTGTTCCCTCTTCATACATGTTCTTTCCTTCAACAACGGTTGGGACAGGAGAGGCACTTATCATATAGTCTTTTGCTCCACCTTCAACCTTGTAATTCAAAGCGTAGGTGTTTATCTTCTCAAAGTTTGCCTTCAATGCTGTGTTGGTTGAGATAGAGAAGGTGTATGCTTCATCTGTAGATACTACCTGGTTGTTGGCATCTGTCCAGTTGACAAACTTGTAGCCGAAATTCTTTGTTGCTGTTACGGTGATTGATGTCTCTGCATCAAATACGGTTCCTGCAGGAGATACTTTGACTGTTCCTGCTCCTACGGTTGAAACGGCAGCCGACAGGGTGTACTGTTCAACCTGCTGAACGGTTCCGTTCAAGAGACCATTGATGTGTACATCGGCAAAGCCTTGCTGCTTAGCAGAGCCAACGCCGACGGTGCAACTTAGCGTGAAGCCTTCAGCTGATGTCAGTTGGGTTTGCTGCTCGGCAGTGAGCTGGATGACGATATGGTTGGTCAGGTTTTCGTTTTTCGAATATTTGTCATCCGCTGTAGTTTTGTTGTCTCTTAATGCCGTGAAATTACCCAAGTCTACAGAAGTTCCGTTGCTAAGTTTGGCGGTTACGGTTACTCCATTTTCTGCATCTGTACCGAATCGGTTTACATAGGTGCTGATAGATGTTGGGGTGAATGTAAGCCCCTTGCTTGGTTTAACGGTCCATTCTACGGCTTTTGTTGAACCAACAGGACTGAAACCTGCCATGACCATCGGGCTGCCGTTTTTATCCAGTGTTTTCGTTGATGTCTTGGCAACATACTTCAAGTCACCGGTGTTTACGGAAACCAGACTGAAACCATTTTCTGGTGATTTAGTGTACTGCGTAGCGTAGTTGTCGTCATTAAACGGCCATGAAACGCTAGCTTCTTCGTTCTGGTAGGTTTGCGCATTTGCTACTACCATAACAAACAGGGCTATGAGTGAGAGCCCCAATCTTAGTAGATTTCTTTTCATTTGTTTGCCTTTTAGGTTGTTATACTTTATTTTATTGTTTACATAATTAAGTTTGTTGGTGCAAAAATACAATTATTATTTCTATTTAAGAACTTTTTGTTTCAATTTTGTTGTAAAAGCTACGCAATCGTTTTCGTACATTTCCGTCTTTTTATCTCTCTTTCCTTTTGCCAAATGAGAATTAAGTCGTACTTTTGCAGGCGTAAACAAACGAATTTTAAACCAAATTATAATAATAAATCACAGAACTTTCGCAAGTGGTTCAAGAACGGGCTGAAGGTCCAAAAGCTCCTAGCCCAGGGCGTGTGGGGCAATACTTGCTATCTTTACAGTACTTCCTTATCTCCTTTCATTTCTTGATAAGTGAAAGTTAAGTTATTTGATTTTTTCTTTGGTTAATTCAGATTTTCTTTGTAATTTAGCCGCGCAAAACGTAAAGTTTGTAAGATTATGGCAAAAATAGTAAATAAATACCCTGTGGGGATACAGACATTCGAAAAACTCCGTGAGAAAGGTTATCTCTATGTAGATAAGACCCAATATATCGTGGATATCAGAGAAAAACAGATGTCGTATGTCTTTCTGAGTCGTCCAAGACGATTCGGAAAGTCGCTCTTTGCCTCTACTCTTCAAGCTTATTTCGAGGGTAGAAAGGAACTCTTCGAGGGATTGGCAATAGCTGATTATGAGAAGGATTGGGTGAAGCATCCTGTGCTTCATTTTGATATGAGCGGTGCCAAGCACTTTGATGCTGATGCCTTGAACAGTTATCTGAATCTACAGCTTTTGCCCTATGAAAAGCTATACGGTAAGGGAGAAGGTGAAAAATATCCTAATGAAAGACTGGATGGTATCGTAAAGCGTGCTTATGAGCAAACGGGCGAAAAGGCGGTTGTCATCATCGATGAATATGATGCCCCATTGCTGGATGTGGTACATGAGAAGGAGAACCTGCAGCCCCTCCGCCGTATCATGCAGAACTTCTACAGTCCTCTGAAAAAGCTCGACCCATACCTGGAGTTTACCTTCATCACGGGTATCACCAAGTTCTCGCAGCTCAGCATCTTCAG
>ENA-OZRS01000050-OZRS01000050.1-human-gut-metagenome-genome-assembly--contig:-NODE-50-length-29230-cov-9.845381_pt1 | contig 29230 bp, 27 predicted proteins | sample MGYA00243272_ERZ653951 | MGnify/ENA primary metagenome ERZ653951 (study PRJEB26926, sample SAMN06164475) | human gut metagenome | biome: ENVO:00009003; feature: ENVO:2100002; material: ENVO:00002003...
CCTTGGCATCCACCAAGGACTTGAATTGTTTGTATTTTGTGTAGGATTGTATCATTGTTTTACTATCTAAGTTAATTCATGCTAAATATTCACTTAAAAGTGAACAAGCTATCAATAAAAGTATTACTTTTGCATTGCATATTAAAGAATTACAGTTATGACACAAGTAACATTAAAGACAATAGAGCAGAATGACAACGTAGGCATGTTTTCTATCTGCTTCGATGGAAACTCCGAAAGCGAATTTGAAAAATTCCTGATGGAGTTTAAGGACAATGCGACATACAATAAAGACTTCAATGCCATATTATTGGCTTTATCCAAAATTATCGATAAGGGGGCATTAGAAAGATTCTTCCGTATCGAAGGAAGAATGAACGACCATGTCAGTGCTTTGTCTATCGATTCCCGCAAACTCCGCCTATACTGCCTAAGAATATCCGACCAGATACTTATCTTAGGAAATGGTGGTGTTAAGTTATCACGCACATACCAAGAGAATGAAAAACTCAGTGGATATGTCATGGATTTGCAGACTTTTGACAAAGTTCTGCTCAAAGCCCAAGAGAATGGCATCATTACCATTGAGAAGAATATGATAACAGACATAGAAAGTGCAACCTTTGAAATTTAAGCATTATGATACAGAACAAATTATTCCGTGATTGCCTCGCAGCAATACCTGCCGAGCAAAAGGCAGAGTTCGATTTGTCTTTCGGTATTGCCGAGCGCATTAGTGAGATTCTGAAAGCCAAAGGACTCACCCAAAAGGATTTCGCCCGCTTGCTCAACAAGCGAGACTCTGAAATCTCCAAATGGTTAACAGGCAGACATAACTTCACGACTCAAACCATTGCTCGTATAGAAACAGCTCTAGGTAGTAAACTCATCAGCATAGCCCATTGATTGGGTTATGCTGGTGAATAAAATACTTTATATACTTATCTATCCCAATTTTTCATTTAAGATTTCACACATCCTATTATATAAAGCAAGTTCAAGACCTCTACCACCAGTACCACTGAAATCTCCTTTAAAAGAAAATAAATTCTCTGCTTTATCTTTAAGGGCAGATAAGACATTTTCAACCTTATTTATATAAGGCTCATAAAAATAGCCATTGCTTTCCTTCAATCCCTGTCTTATATCATCATTAAGGAATCTTACATGAATATAGCCCATTAATCGTATCATGGCTCCAACTCCAGTTGTTTTGCTGAGAATAGACCGATGCTTCATATATATAGGCCAATAGTCAGAAAAGCACTTTTTAACTACTGTATAAAAACCAATTAACTCTGCGGCCATATAACGATACTTAGGTTTTCCACTTATTTTTGATAAATCAACAAACCAAATTCCTTGGGGAGAAGACATGTGTCTCATTAAAGCTTCTGCCATACAAGCCTGTGAGACAAATCCTTGACCAGAACCTAACATCTTTATTTTTTGATAGAAAGGAGAATCTGGATTGGTATTCATGAACTTCACAAGATTGTGAGAGATATAAATAAAGTTTTTTTCTTTATCCGTTGAATCCTCAGAATAATTCATACCATATATATCATAATATAAAGAACGACTTACACGTTTTTGGTTGAAATTAACCTCAGCAAAGACTTGAGCTTGTTCCCATGTATCAAAATTCATCATAATGGTACAATTGAAACGAAACTTTTCTAAATATTCTTTGACGATTATATCTTCTTCTGTTTTCATAAAACCAGAGACATCCTCATATAGTTTAATCATACTATAAAGTCGATGTTGTCCGTCTACTATATAAAAATCTTGTGGCATAACAAGATCGGGAATATCTCCTATAGAAAAACTTGTATCATCTATGGTAAAAGCCAACAGCATAGCTGTAGGAAAGATGACTGCAACGTTTTGTTTTCGGTAGTCTTTAAGTATTGCAGTACGAATATACTTTTTTATGTTACGAACACGATTTTCGTCTATCTTCCTTTGGTAATACTCATCTTCTTTACCTGTACGTAGTTTATAAGGATTTTGAGATGGATCTTCCCGATAAAAAAAACGTGCATTATCTTTTAAGTCCATGAAAGGGACACATGCCTGCAATAATAATTTTTGAGAGTTTTCGTCTCCACTCAACACATTTACTTTCATAACCCATTTATTTTAAAACATACTTGAAGAATCTTCACTATCTTGTGAATCCGACTTAGGCTGAACAGCCTCTACACATTCTTCTTGATTTTCACTATTCTGTCGTATATATTCTTTAAGATCTGTTTCAAGATTTGCAATTAAAGAATTTATATATTCATCATCATGTTTAATAGTTTCTTCTACGACCTTCGCCTTCATTGTATCTGCCCCTACAGAATTGAAGATTTTTTCTGCAGCAATGGACACCTTTCCATCTAGCTTTTCATCCAAATAAGACTTTGTAACATCTTCTGATGTTTGTTTAGCTGCACGTTCAGCATCCTTATTTGCCTTTTCTTCTATAGATTTTATAGACTTATATCCAAAAAATCCGAAAATAGATAGTACCACACCAACTAAGAAAGTACCAAACGATAAGTACTGATCTTGATCCATTTTTTGTTCCAAAGCATATTGGTATCTTTCTGCTAATTCCCGTTCATGCCTCTTGACTATCGTTATCAAACTATCAGCTTGTTCCTTAGATAAATAATTAGCCCTTTTCAAAGAATCGGAAGCAGTAATTTCTATCCTTATTGGTTGAATTTCAGGCTTGATACATGTTCTACAACACCAAAATGCTGATACTATTAAAATTGCTACTACGCAACTTACCATTATTATTGTATCAGCAGTTTTGATAATTGAGTTATCAATTTCTTTGCTCATAATTACACAATATAAAATTATCTTCAATACCTTTTTAACAAATACTGTTTCTTCTAAACAGGAATAGTAATATTCTTGATAAGGCTTAATGTAAAGAAGGTATGTACTATTCTATCAGCAACAGTCGAACCCAATTTCTCTGCAACATCATAGACACTCAAAGCATCTAATTTTTCAACAATATATGGGGGTATATGAACCATTACGCTTAATTAATAATAGATGTCTCATAAAAAATTACACAACAATCCCCAACCACTCAAGCACATCTCTTTTCAATTTACTCAAAGGTCTGTCCAATGTCTTCTCGATGTCTGCTTCAACACCAAACATCATTCTGAATACATCTTCACGAGTGTACTTCATTCCTAAATCTACACAAACCTTATCAAACAGTGTTTTGAGATATGTCGGATTGTTCTTTATCTCGAAATCCATGATGTCCTTTACTTCCAAAGGACCATGTTTCTCGTAAATTTCATCAAGTGCCAAGTCTGTAATCGTTTTGTCTTCCTTACCATTCCTCTTACGACAAAGAAGTACCGACCACTCGCTCGCATGTAATGTATCCATATACTCTAACGTTGGAACAAACTTAAAGTCTGGATCTGAATCAGGGTTTGTATATGGGTGAATATGCGTCTTCAAGCTATAATGTGCACTTCCTTTTACCGAACTATTGCATACAGAGCAACTTGGTATCAAATTATAAAAACTTAGTCCCAATAATGGATATTGCCGATGCGCAAACCAATGGTCGAACTGTGGTCTTACTTTGCTTACGATCTTGCCTTTTTCTGTAACCTTCCCTACGGTAAAAGTGTATTGCCTATTACAATAAGTGCATGTGTTCCTGCCTTTCAGTAGTGAAAGGTTATAAGCCACTTCTTCTTTAATTAAGCCGTAATCAAACACATCATACAGGAATGTCAGTAGCTTCTCATATCGGTCAATCAATGATTGTTGTTTGGGCGTTCTGCGCTTCTTGGCTTTAGCCTTCAAGTATCTTCTTAATAACTTTTCAGAATAAATGTCGTGATAACCATATCGGTTTACAGACATCAATTTCAACATATTATTCAAATGGCGATGATTTAATTTGAAAAGCCTTGAAGGTTTTGAAGACAATATATCTTCCACAAGTCCTACATATAAAGTGCCATCAGGCAAGATTGGCACCAAATAGTCGCACCAATCCTTGTATTTGTCATTGTCTCTTAGCTTATTTACATTTTTCACGATGGAAGATTCCAACCATGAAATATACCTTTTCATTTCCTTTGCTGAGATATCATCCAAATGCCACATGTCAGCTTCTCCTTTCTTTTAGCCTTTTCAACTCTGCCTCCAACAACTCGATTCTTTTATCTAATATTGTTGTACCAAAAGTTGCATCATATTTATCCAGCAAAACTCTTTGAACGATAGGTTCGTCTATCGTCAAAATCAGTCTTAACAGCTTTTCTTTTGGATAATTTTGCAACAATGAGCTTTCTCCACTGTCTTTAGCAGAACTGTTGTCCTTACAATACATATTTAGAACTTGTATGATTCTCTTTACCACCCATTCAGAGAACAAACCTTTACTGCCTTTTGTCATAAAGAAGTTGGTATTGAGCATATCATGGATGTTGGCTCCAAAACTTTGCAAATCAAGGTGTTGTTGAACTCCATCGTCTAGTGTCATTATATTTGTTGCAGGAATGTCGCTCAATACAAATGGAGAGTGGGTAACTATCAAGAATGAAACGGCCTTGATGCCATCCATATACATTTGTCTCAATCCATCTAAGAGATATAGCAAGAAATTTCGTTGCATTTCAGGATGAAAATACAACTCTATCTCTTCCAAAATCACATTAATACGGTTATAAGCTACTCTCTGTTTATTAGCATCATAATGAACTGAGTTTATATTGGCTAAATGGTACAATATAGAACTGATAGTATAAATTTGTTGGCGTTCACCAGAACTGAGTTTTTCCAGCGTTATATTTTGCTTACTATGCTTTTCTTCTAGAATGATTGATACGTTGAATATAGGCGAAGGCAAAACATCTTCAGTTTTGGAATATAAAAATGGAAGCTGTTGTTCCCAATCTTGTTTCATGCTACGCATAGCAATCTCTTGTATCTTTATGGCATTTTCTAAATTAAGAAAGCCTTCTTGATAACATCCACGCACCAAGAAACAAAGAGTTTGCCTAATTTTGGTAGTAATATGAGAATAATCAAGACTCATAGAGTGTACCATCTCCTTTACGGCAGAAATATGTTTTTCTTTTGGCCATCTTCTAACCCCAGCTAAAGCATCATAGTATTTTTTATATTGCCGATATTTCATGGCAACCTTTATCGTTTTGTAGGCAAGATACTCTAAAGCCTTAGCTTGAAGTGGATGACCATTGCTTTTATCAAATACGCAGTTAAACTCTTCGCTCCAACATTCGTTAATCGTTCTTCGTATTTTTCGATAGGCACGATGCAGGTAATGAAGACTGCAATCAGCATTGAGAGCTTCCAAATTATATTGTTTCGTGTTTTGAGTAAGTTCAAAGCCTACCACATCAAGATGCCCATTTAGAGTAATGAATCCTGAACCATGAAACAATAACGCCATCAATCTCTCTTTCGATAGTGTTCGCTCTGTATTGCTGTCTATGTTTCCATTCTTCCTATATGGAGTAATGACTAATGGAGTCTGATAGCCATCATTCTTATGAAACAGTCCATTCAACCAACAATCTCCTTCGTCGTTAAAATCATGTGGATTGTAAGCATATAGACTATAATTGGAAACGAAGGTGTAGAAGAAATGCTTAACTATTTCATTTTTGTAAGTTAAATCCGAATGAGAAGAACTGCTCTTATCCCAATCATGCAGCAATGTTTTAGCAGAGAATACTACACGTGAGTTCTTTTCGTCTATTTTGCATCTATTATATACATACAATTTTACATTTTCACCAGATACTTGCAATAAATGAGGAATACCATCAGACATATAGTACAATTCTCCAAACACGCCATCTATATAAGTCAAATGTTCGGCAGCAGGGAATAAAGGTAAATCTCCAAATAAGGAAACCGAAAAGTTATTAATCAAGCGTAATACAAATTCAACTAATGTACTTTTACCGGCTCCATTAGAACCAACCAATGCTGAAATATTTACATGCAGATGCCTGTAATGGTTCAGGTAATCATCGTATAGAGTCACTATGCCAGACTCTTTAGCATGAAACTCTACAGAATTATGATTTATGTAGAAACCATCCAAGAAGGTGTAATACTGATTGGCATCAAGAATTTTCTTCCCAATACTCTCATTATTAGTGATTCGTAAAGCGAAAATACAAAAATCAGGAATTTGCATAATTGTTTACTCTTTGATTTATAAAAAACGGGCTACTAAGCCCAATCCCCTAAAACAAACTCATTATAGGGTAGGGGAGCATTTCCCTAAATTCATTATTCTTTCAGTCCCTCTCGACACAAGTCGAAGAGTATCTTGGCATTGCAGCATACCCTCCAATCACCCCATAACATACCAGCGGTATGAGAAATGCAATCGCCATACTGCCCGTAGTATCCGCAATATACCCCATGATTACTGGAGCAACCGCTCCACCCACTATCGTCATGATAAGCAACGAAGAGGCAAGCTTGGTCTTTGTACCCGCATCCCTCAATGCCAGCGAGAAGATAGTCGGAAACATGATGCTCTCTCCCAGATACAGGGCGAAGAACGCAATGAGAGATAAGGTTCCGCTACATACCACCACAATCAATGTGGCAACAAAGGTGAGGATGGCACAGGCCAGCAGCACCAGCCTTGGCTGGATATAATTCATGATGACACCACCAGCCAACCTGCCGATAAAGAACAGACCCATTCCGCCAAAGGCGAGATACAGACTGGCAGTCTGCTTCTCTATATGAATACTCTCCTCAGCATAGTTGATGAAGAAACTGTTCACACCCGTCTGGGCAGCCACATAAAGAAACAAGGTCAGCATACCGAAACCGAATGCCATCACTCGCATCGGCTTCTCCTCCACCTTCTCATTCGTATCCGCCTCATGCGCTCTCCTTGGGTCCGGCAACTTGATCCTTGACAGCACCAGTGCCACAGAAAGCACGAAGATACCCACCAGGGCATAAGGGATGGCGATGTTGACACCCGAGAACAGAAGTTGACCGCCAACCAGCGGTCCTACAATCCAGCCGATACCATTGAGCGACTGCGACAGGTTGATTCTGCTCTCCGCCTTGTCAGGATGTCCCAGTACCGTAGTATAAGGATTCGCACTCGTTTCCAGACAGGTCAGTCCGCATCCTATCACAAACAGCGACAGAACGAAGAAGTAGAAACTGTTGATCCTGCTTCCCGGTATGAACATCAGAGCACCGATACCGAAGAGAACCAGTCCTGTTATCACTCCCCTCCTGTAGCCCCACTTCCGGATAATCCATCCGGCAGGCAGCGCCATCAGAAAGTAGGCACCATAGACAGCAGCCTGCGTCAGGGCCGACATCGCCTTGCTGATATGGAACGACTCCTGGAAATGCGGATTCAGCACCTCCAGGATGCCATGGGCAAAGCCCCACATGAAGAAGAGGCTGCTGATGATGAGGAAGGGCACCAGATAGTTATGCCCTTCGTATCTGAAGATGGATGGCTTCGTCATGATTCTCTGCAAATTTAAGACTGTCCTTTACTACCAGTGCCAGATAACCGCCGCCACCGGCTCCCGGCATCTTCCATGCCAGAACCTCCTCCATGTTGCTGTAGCGGTCAATCATCGGCTGCACACTTGCCTCCTGTTCTATCACACCATTGATAGACGGATTCACCATACCCGGGAACATCGCAATCTGGGCCTCGAAAGATGCCCTGTATGCTGCAGCAAAGGCATCGAGGTCGTGCGCCAGAATCGCCTTCCAGCAGGCATCAGCTGCATCAGCCAGCGCCTTCACCTTCTCAGGCGTGATATCCTTACCTTCCACCACACTGCATCCCGGTCTTCTCGGTTCCATCGGAATCATCACCAGATGGTCTTCCAGGAAACGGAGAGTCATCTCATCCTGCGTACTCTCTATCTTCTCCGGCCAGAAGTTGTTGTCGTAATAATGACGCACCAGACCGGGAACACAGATACCGATAGAATCCTGGGCACCCGAGATGATACCGTCGTGACGCTCCGGATTGTTCTCGAAACAGAAAACCAGTCGGGCGAGCATCTCCGGATCCATCTTCGGCAACTTCACCGGCCATATCTTCTGAATCATCTTACGGGTAGAGGTAGACAGACCACAGCGGTCGCGCACCTCAAAGGTAGGTTCCAGCGAGATGGTAATCGCCCATCCCGGATGATAGTGGCTCACATAAGGCTGGTCAATCCAAGTACCAGCCAGATCCAGACGGGTAGGAATCCCCGCTTCCTGTGCCGAATTATCAGATACATTCGACAACGCCTTCTTCAAGTCAGAAGAAGACCGCGCCTTCAAACCCGCATGAGGCGTGCGCTGGAGTTCGACATATTCGATGCCCCTTTCCTTACAGATCCTACGTTTCTCATCAGACCCACCTTCAGCATTCACCACAAACACATCCGGTTTCACCATATCAAGAGTTGGCAGGAAGTCGATGACTCCGCTTCCCTCATTGATATACGCATCCTTCACCGCCTTGATATTCTTGACCATGAATAGCCTTTCCTCTTGTGGGAACATAGGCTTGCGATGTTTATACTCCAGATAAGTAGCATCCGATCCGATACCCACATACAGGTCACCATACCGTGATGCCTGCTGGAAAAACTCTACATGACCGGAATGCAGCAGGTCATAACACCCGCTCACAAAAACTTTCTTTGCCATTTGTTTATTGTCATTTTCACTACAGTCCGGATAAAATCCAGAATAAGTAGTCTTAGTTATATATTGATAGTCTACAGATTTCAGCTTAACAAATATTGATTGATCTCTTTGCAAGCTTCTTCATATTGCAGATAAGCTTTGTCTCAAATATTTTTTATTACCTTTCTTTTCTGATCTACTGTTTCTATGATTTCTTTTTGTCTATCCAATGACATATAAGGTATTTGTAAATTCGAAATATCTGAAATATAAACATGCGGTTGACCAGCTCCTCGTTGTAAGGAGTATAATTGTTGCTGATAAGTTTTTAAAACTTCACTAACATAACGAGTCAAAAATGAAGTCTCATCTTTCAATCTTACAACAACAATACAGTCAGAAGCAAATATAGGCTTATCATGAAACCATACATAACCGGCATACGCACCAGAAGCACTAATTGTTATAGCCCCAGATTCTGTGTTGTATGTTACCGAAGAATAAGGAGAGGTCTTTCCTCGGCCTATAACTTCTAAATCTCCATTTATAACATCCTTCGATGTAATACTTTGTCCTTTATTTAAACTGCATATATCTATCAATGAAAAAGAATCAGTCTCTTTTTGTTTTAGACCATGCCTTTTAATTTGTTTGGAGTCCAAGAATTGCCAATCATCTCATAAAAAGATTGCACATAATACAAGTCACCGTTGGTCTTCTTCAATATTTCATTCTATTTATCAAACATCTGAAATTTTGATATATTTCTTTTTCCGACATATTAAGATATTCTAATGTATTTCTGATGTTATAATGTTTATTATAAGGCGCATCACTCTCTGTAAGAATTCTTTCTTTAGGTATTGTTGATAATATTTTCCTTCCATTAGCCGATTTCGTCATGGCTTCGTTTACAGAGAAATAATATCCAGCTGAGACGATATTTGTTATCAACGATATGCTTCCTGAATACCAATGAAAAATAACGTTTGGTATCCTGTATTCTAAAAGTAAAGCAAGTAACTCTTTCTCTGCTTTTCGAGAGTGTACACTTACAAGTTTATGGGTATCACCAGATATTTTAGAAAGGATATGTCTCAAACTTTTTATTTGAATGTCTTTTGAGTTTGAATATGCAGAAGAAAAATCCAACCCTATTTCTCCTATGTATGAAGTGAAATTAACGAGACTGTCAAACATAAGCAATTCATGCTGTGATGTGGCAGCCAACTGTGGGTGGAAACCTAGTGATAAACGTATGTGTTTATATCCCACAACATGTGCTTTTCCCATTCTATAATGACTTGGCAGATTTGTCATTCCTATAATTATATCACCGTGGCTTTCAGCCTTACTGATATAATCTGTAGGATTTTCCATCATATCATAATGGCAATGTGTATCTATTGTCATACGATTCCTGCTTTACCTTTGATTTCGGGAGTTCCTTTTCTTGCAATCCAATCTTTTACTTGCTGATATGAATGTAACGCTAACGACACATAATCATCGAGCTCCTGCTTGCTTCGTATTCCATTCATAAAGAGTTCTCTTCGGATGATATTTGCATCCATTCGATTCTTTATAAAATACAATAAGGCATTGAAATCATGGTTTCTTTTCTGTTTATGAATATTCAAATTGTACTTGGTTCCATGCATGACATCGGTTCCAACATATTCTGCTGAATCCAATCCTATAATATCTAAAGAAACTCTTCTATACAAACATGGCAGACACATTCCGCAATGAGTGATTTTTTTATTGCGTATAACGTCACCTGGTTTATCCCAATGACTATTATGCCCTCTTTTTGCACAAGAACAAGATTTTGAGTATAATTGTCTTAAAATTACACTCTTATTCACATCATTGTCACAGTCTTTCATCATGTCTGCTTTTGATTTCAATCTGTATGGATTGTAAAAAGTATTGTTGATACCGACCAATTGAAGTGCTTCTTGTATTCGTTTTATGAATGTGGGATGAGTAGTCCTTGTACTGCAAGCACTTCTACGTCCGCTATCCAAAGGTATATTTATTGATATTGTTCCATTTTCGGGTACTATTAGTGGAGTGTTTGGTGATATTTTATGGGCTACGTATATTCCAGCAGCAAAAAACAACAATGACCTTGAACGGAATGTGCTTTCTGATGGAGTTCCCTTTACATTCCATGACTTAGGCTTTAAACCTGCATTTAGAAGTACTTGCTCAAATTTGTTTTGGAAAATGTTGTTTTCTCTGCAATATCCTAAAATACTTTTTTGGTCGCAATGTTCTTTACCCAATTCCATATGAGAAACAAGCAGTATCTTTTTATTGACAGACAACGTATTTGTTTCATCAATAAAACCGATTAATGAGTCTAAACCGCCAGAGAATAAAGCAACTTTTTCAAACTCTTGTGGGTCGTAATCTCTAATATTTTTTGTCGGACGATAATCATAAGGATTTGCTTGAACGAAATGTATGTTCCAATTGTCTCCAGTAAGAAAACTTATGGCTCTATTAAAAGCCTCGCGTCCATGATTCATCATGGCAAGATTGATAACAGGTACATCCAACAATACTAAATCTCGCTTCCATCCATCGTCTGAATATAACAAACGATGGACTGCTCTATCCACATTATATACTATCAAGGCTAATACAAGAAAGTCAAAAGCTACAGATGTTGTGTCCTGCGAGAACTCCCATAGTTGTTTGGGATTGAATTTTGTATCGACTGAGCGAATTTGTCCGTCAATTCCTTGGAAAGAAATAGTAAAAGTTCCAAATACTTCACTTGTTCCTGACGGAGTATAATTGATGTTTATTCTTGTTTCCATATATCTAAAATATCGGATGTTAATGAATCAAGATAGTCTTTTCCGTCTTGGCTATTGAAGTCGATTTGGGTCATTTCTTTGCTCAACTTCTCGTCCAATTCGTTATGCAACCATCCCCTGATCTCTCTTTTTATATCCTCAGGATTGCTTCCTTTATCAAATATGTGACTTTGAAACAATTCCGCAGAGTATTCCAATATATACTCCACTTCAAAGGTTATAATCCATTCACAAATATCATCTTCGCTTGCGTTTTGAAGCCTATCTTCTATCTCTTGTCCATCTTTGCAATCTGACAAAATATCATTCAGTACTTTATCCATAGCATAGGTTGCTGCTGCATCATCCATCGTGGAATCATTGTCTCCAATGATTTCATTCAGAAGTAATTCCTTAAATTCCTGTGGAGTCTTGGGCTTCTGATCTTCAGGAAGATTTTCAACACCTAAACTTGCTATTAGTCCGTATTGCTTGGCATTGTTTAAAACAGTGGTTAACCGTCTTACAGCTCGACCACCGGCACGTCCAAACGAACTACCTCTATTACCACCGTGTCTGCCATTTCCACCGCCCCTATACAACCCATTACCAAGGGCAGAACCAAAGTTTCCTATAAACTTTGCGTTTGTCGCAGCTTTGTTCTCTGTACCTTTTGCAATGCTCGTCATTGCGCGTTTGGTGGCAGACCAATTAGGGGAGGATTTTAAATTATGTGATTGTGATGTACCCATGATTATTGTTTCCTCATTTTTCGTTCTATAGCTTTTGTTAAAGAATTTCCCTTCGGCAATGATTCTATATAAGCACGTATATCATCGTTCAATGATAGCATTCTTACAAAGAATATATCAGCTTTAGCATCTATATCTTCTGCCTTCATATTATGGAATAACAACCTTAATCTATCTATATCATTGTTCATCAATAGATTTTCTTCATCGGCATTAAGAATTGTCCAACAAGTCTCGGATTTTGGTTCTTGTTTAAGTTTCTCATTTATTAAACGAATTATCATTGCTTTTTCTGTATCATCACAAGCATTAATTATATCAGGCAACTCTCGTTTCATTACCCGATTTGTTTGAATAGAACACAATCTTTGGAATAGCAACATGACTTTATTTGTAATTAAAGAAGCTATTGGCTTTTCATTCTTCAAGGCATCACGTGCCACCCAAAAATAATCTTGTAGATTTATATTCTTTAAAGACGGATCTGAACTTAACCATTGTTTCAGATAGTCTGAAGACCAGTTGTCTTTCCATTGTGGGTCTTGAATGCCATCTTCAGTTTTTGCCTCTTGCTCGACATCTCCTAATGGTAGAACTCCTTCATTTGTCTTCTGCAGTCTATAAAGCTCTTCAAAACGAGAATTGTAGAGGGAATTGTACTCCAAAACCATAAGTTTGGTTAACACATCAGGACGAATATCTCTGAAGCCTGCTACTTCCGCTAACTCCTGACGTACATACAATGTGTTTAGGAAACGCTTTAGTTGTCGTGGATTTCCATTCAAGAATTGTTTAATAATCGGAACTATCGGCAAACGATATTCTACCGCATAAAAATCTACATTTTGAATATTTGCCTTGATGTCATCTATATTGTACTTGGAATGCTTGTCTATTTTTCTGAATTCCAAATATTTCTGATGGATTTCGTTGAAATGTATCTCACTCAAATGATTTTTGCATAAAAGAAGCGTGATATAGGTTTCTTGCTCATTGTCCGACAAGCGCGGCAGTTTGTATGGTAATTGAATAAGTTTCTCTAGATAGTCAGAAAACGGACTGGATATATCTTCTTTCTTCATCTGAATAGGATAATGCTGACTTATGGCATATTCAATTATACGTTCATCCGCACCAATCACGAAAGCTGTTTTCTTTACATTTACGAACAACTTGACAGCCTCCAAACATCCGATAATTCTTTTAGGATCACATCTATCTAAATCATCAACATAGACAATAACGGCTTTATATCCCATGTCATTAACCAAATCCTCGAAAAGTTCTCTGAAAGTGGCAATGAATTTTGAAGTATTACCTTTGGTTACATCTTCAAGTAGGTTGTTATATTTATCCTTTCCCGTTATCTTATCTATGTCATCCTTTTTAGGTAGCCATTTCTTCATCCAATCAGGAGTCAGGTTGTCATATGCTTTTTTAAGAATGAAGACACCAACTTTCAGAAAGTTTATTCTTGCAAGTAAATCGTCTGCTCGCTCAAATACATCTTTCCGTGTGTTAATGTCTTTGTCAAGTGCTTCCAATATACTTTCTATCATTGTCAGCTTTGTAGAGTCATAACTCTCAAATTGCCAACTGTTGAAATAAACTTGGAGTATGATACTATGCTGCTCATTTTGTTGTGCCTTCTCCCATTCTTGCAATGATTGCTGAAGCAATAACATCAAACTGCTTTTTCCAGAACCCCAATTGCCAAACACTCCAATTGAGATAGGCAACATGGCATCATTCAATATTATCTTTTTGAGCAAGTCTGCATGAACTTGATAGCCTAACAAATCTTGCGTTGTTTCATTGTCTGACCACATAAATTACATTTTTTTTAATTTAATTTATTTTGCGTAACTACTCAGCACCCCTATGGGCATGAGTAGTTACCAACATTGCCCATACTTGGGCTATATAATGCCATCGCTATGCATAAGACGCTACATCTTTTTCCGATTCATCAATTCATCTGAACGAAATCGAACTGAGCCTCTTTTGATTTGAAGTGAGGCTCAAACAAACTTCAATAGAGGCTCACGTAAACTTTATCTAAGCCTCAAACCAATTTGAAATAAAGCTTACTTCAAAGGCAAATGAAGCCAGTTTCAATCGCAAAAAAGCCTTTTTGCTTTACAGCTTAAGCAAAATCGTGAGGGATAAAGCCAAAATCGTGATTGATGCGTGAGGGATAAATCCCCATTTTTAGCCATCAGTCACACAAATGAATCATTTGGCAGTCAATCGCTTACCCGATTTTTATCTAAAAATCGTGATGGGTGATAGATGATCTGCAAAAAAAACTGCGTCAGATGAATCCGAGAGATTACATCCTGTGTTTAAACCTCCAGAAGAAATGCCAAGTTCTAAAGATAGGCTCACTTAGTGATTCTGCTGGATAATATCGCACGAAGTGCATATTTCTCCATATCTTCAGGAAATATTTCTTTGCCATTCCTTGTTGTGAGAAATGCCCATACTTGGTGAAGTGCTTTCCGAAGTTGCCACCATTCAGTATCTCTGCCAGCAACAACTTTCCTCGTTTTTCATCTATCGGAGCTATCAACTTTTCCTCAGATAGTCCCAAAGCCTCATGCAGCACATACATCACCGCTCCAGCAAACTTCCACAATCCAAGGTGCTTCAATTCTCTCTGCAAAGTATCCCTAATCACTAATGACTCATCATTATTCACTACATAGTAGTAATCAATGATTTGCCTCATTCCAATTCCTTCATCAAAGAAGTGATGATAAAGATGCGTCAGCTGATAAACCACATTGAATGCCGTCGTTGGTATAGTGATTTCTCCAATACCGTCTGGCAGGCTAACAACATTTGAGTATTGCAAATCTACATTCCGTTTGAACCATTTCTGCAAACGTGCATTATAGATAGGATTATTCATTGTGCAAGGGAAGAAATGTAGCTCTACTGGTACACCATCCATTGTTGTTTCAAGATGATGAAACCTTATATCATCCTCTAGGTTAAAATGGCGCTTGGCATATTCCGTTATCTGTTCTCTGCTTGCATTCACCCATACATCAATGTCCCCCGGAGTACGAGAATATGGATTCGGATACATCAAGGCATTCCCTTGTCCTTTCAATATGCAGCATCGCAATCCATCTTCTCTAAACTTTGAATAGAATTTAGCAGCAACTCCATTCACCTTTACGTTCTGCCTGCGAATCTGTTGCACCTTACCCATCCAAGTCATTAGCAAGTCCCTTTCTATCGGATTCTGCTTTAACTCATCTGAGTATTCTCTTCCCAATCGTTCAATACCATTAAAACAAAGCCCCAATATCGCTTGCTTAGAAGCAAAGGAATACAGTTGCTGCCAGTCTATATCAGCAACAACATTACTCATATTATCCTTTCTATCAAGACAATATTTTAATATCATTTATTCAGATATGCAATAAACTAGCATCTTCCACGTTTCTACAATATAAAAAAGTAGAAACATGAGATTACGACATATCCATAGTATAACTAAACAAATTTGCCTCCTTCTTTGGCGAATCCTTGATGCCATAGACCGCAAGCTCGGTCCAGGACCAGGCGACCATCGCCCCTAACCCACATTCAAGACAAAGTTTTACATAAACTTTGCCTTGATGAACTGTGGCACCTTCCAAGCCATTTTCATCAGCTTTGTCAATGTCACAGGTTTGAAACCGTAACCAGAATAAACTCGGATGTCCTCATCCCACATTTTCTTTCGCTTTGCAGAATCGGTACTCATACCACCCATGCGCATTCTTGTTACGAACTCAGGGAGATACGCTACCTTCAGATGGCAGTTGTACAGATAGTTCACCAGGAGGTTGGTATCAGCAGCAATCTTGTAGCTCTCATCATAGAGACCACATTTCATCATCACATCACGCTTGATATAGCAAGTAGGATGCAATGGCAGCCAGCCACATCTCACCTTCCAGCGAGCATACTTGCCTCCAATCCATTTTCTCACCACCTTATTCGTATTCTGCTCATTCACAAAGATACCATCGGCATAGAGGAAATTGCAATCCGTCTCCTCCATCTTCTTCACTACGTGCGATACCGTATCCTTGGCAAACATAAAGTCATCCGAATGACAAAGAGCAATCACATCACCCGTCGCCATGCGAATACCCTTATTGATAGCCTCATACATACCATGATCAGGCTCAGAGATAAACTTCACCTGATCCTCATGACCGGCGATTGCCTCACGGATAATCTGAGCAGACTTATCCTTGGAAGCACCATCCACGATGATATACTCGATGTCAGGATAATCCTGCGCCAACACACTCTCCACTGCACCGCGAATTGTCTTCTCACGGTTGTAACAACTAGTTATAATCGATACTTTCATTAGTTTTTTATTTTTCTTAATCTAATCTTCACCGCAGGATTTCCTTGGTATATACCATTCTCCTCCATATCCTTCGTAGTCACACTACCCACAGTTAGTATGGCATTACGATGAACTGTTACACCAGGGCATACTGTTGTCTTAGCTCCTATCCAAGCCCCATCCTCTATTTTAATAGGTGCATTGCGATAAGGCATAGAAGATATGGTATAATCATGATTGCCTGTAAGGAGCAAAGCACCTTGCGAGATACATACATTACTGCCAATAACAACTTTGTCAAGATTATCTATCCAGCAACTTTCTCCTAACCAGCAATCATCACCAACAACCAAGTTCCATGGCGACTTGATAATTACATTATTCTTGATGACTAAGCCCTTACCTATCTTCGCACCAAAAGCACGGAGTAAAGCCACCTTGATTCCAATAAACGGATTCCACGACGCTCTTACTATCAGGGCATTCACAAAATACCATAACACAGTTTTAAAGAATCCTGCTCCTTTATCGAAATTAGAGCCATCAAAGGTGGATAATCTTACCCCCCCGAATTATTATTTAACACTTTATTCATTACAAATTATCCTTATATAATTGATAGGATTTACACTCACAATCATAGGCAAACCTACTTGGCATTTTCTTAAATGTAGCAGAATCCATGTGGTTCACCTTCAATACAGGCTTGTACATCGTTTTGCCTCCTACCTTTTCCAATTGTATGGTCAACAACTGTTCTTCACCCATCAGAAAGCTTCTAGCATCAAGCATTTTTACATGTTTCATATATGCCTGAGTTAATATGAAACATGCACCAAATCCCATATATATGTATTGCTCTTTATCAAAACCTTTCTTATTGATTTCATGTCGACGTATATTAAAGGTATTAAGTATCCAAGCCAAGAACAGAGCTACATACCAATTAGAATAATAAAAACGATAGAGGAATTTACGCATTGGTGAGATTCGATTGATAAAATGAGGATTCTGATGTATTCCATCCATACGAATAATATCTGGTGATACTACCATTACATCTTTTTCAAATTTTTGCTCAGAAAGAACTTTCAAAAAATCATCCTCATAAATCAAATCATTATTGGCTACTATCATATAATCATATTCAATACCTTTAGAATATGCCAATTCTTGACCTTTCGCCATTGCTGGGAAGTAACCAATATTATCATTCAAATATAATCCTTCTACTAGTTTCTTCCCTTGAAGATAACTCTTCAATATTTCTTTTTCTTCTTGCTTCGAATTGTTGTCAACTACAATAATAGTTAAATTGGCATTTTGTTGCTGCTTCAAGAGAGAGTCACAGCAATTACAAGACAACTGAGAATTATTATAGTTGACCATGATAACACATACTTTCATAATCCTAACTATATATTGGTTTTAAAATATTGGCAAATTCATTTAAATCAGTGATTTTTCTAAATTCCGCCAATTTACTGTTATTTCTATTTTGTTTAATTTGTTCTAAACGATTAACAATAGAATCAACTTCTTCAGTTTCATCATCTAAAACAATACCGATTTCATACTTACGAGCCAAAGCAGCCGCTCCCATAACGTTAGTATTTACGATAGGAATAAGATTGGCAGCAATATACTCTATGAACTTCACTCCTACACGTGTATCTTTTTTACTCATCAATTGTAATCCATAGGTACAACGAGCATAAAAAGAAGGTAGTTCTGAATAAGGTACACTATAATGTATTTCTACACGATTTCTAATAGCATCGTATTTCGGCAAATTAAAAGTAGGTTCTATCTTATGTATAGGAGAACCAGTACATACTATTAATTTTGATGATGGCATTTTATCCGCTACCTTCAAGAAGAAATCCAAATAGATGGAAATGTTGTTCCAGTGTCCAAGACTTCCCGTATAAAGGAAGTTGTCATCTTGGTCACGATTTTGTACAGAATGGAAATGTTCATAGTTGATAGGATTATAAACCAAGCAATACTTATTTTCATCCAGTTTAATTGAATGTCTTTTCAACACAGCATCTCTAAACAAATCTGAAATAAACAGCGTTTTTTTAAACTTCAAGAGCATTTCTTTTTCTGCATTTTTCCAATATGATACAGTAGAACTATTCGCCTTGAAATTTCCTACATTAATGTTTTCTTCAATCCAATCTGTTCTGGTATCAAAGATGATACGATTTTTCTCCTTATAAAATTTCAAAAAACCCAAAGCTGCTTGATAAGAACGGATACTATACAGAATATTAGTACTATCTTTCTCATCTTTTCCGTTCAAGTACTTGATGTAAAAGAAGACATTCAAAAAATAGAAAGGCAGCAAGAAATATTTCAACAGCATAAATCTAGTAGGGTAAAAGAATACAGGGAAGTTCATGACATTAACCCCATATTCAGCTAATTCATCTTTTGTCGCTTGAATATCTCTTCTACTCTTAAACAGAAATGGCAAGGACGTGAATGAAACAACATCCAATGCATATTCCTTAGTCTTTACCAATTGGAGTAAAGGCAGTATATTCTGAGAATATATCAAACCTTTATCCCAATAAGGTTCATTAAATACAACTAATCTTATTTTTTTCATAACGAACTTATTTTTTAAGTATTTTTCTACGATATATTTTATGAATCGTTGTTGACAAATCAAGAGTTTTATCTACCAAATACATAACTTTACCAAAAATCATTTCCCAAAACATCAAAGAAGGGATAAATGGAAAAACTTTCTGAACTGTTTTGTTCTTGATTTTTAAACGACTTAGAGGAAGATTGGAAGATAAATTAACTATAGAAGAGGCTTCTTTATTTTCTATTTCATCAAATAAAAGTTCCCAACATCTTATAATCTTATCATTTGAGAATTTGGTATTAATTTCCTTAATAGTCTCAGAAGAATCATAATCTGACTGTTTAAGTAGTTTTATAACGCTTTCAGCCAATTTTTTTTCATCTGAATATAGAATGTTATCTTTACCTAAAACTGTATCAACATATCCAGGACATTTCATCGTCGTAACCAAACATCCTGCCAATTGAGCTTCTATAGCAGTATAGCCAAAAGTCTCGGTTAGCCCGCTTGGATTAGGAATTGCAACTTTAGATATATTGAGAATATCGAATTTCTCATTACCCATTACACCACAGAAATGAACAGATGGTATAATTTTCTTGTTAACATCTAAAATAGGAGACAGAAGTTTCTTCTCATAGAAGTATTCTGCTATGCCATACTTACCTAACTTCTCATTTTGGTTATAAAGATTGCCGCTACCTATTATATATAATTGTGCATCGGGTACCTCTTTAAGAATACTTGGCCATGCTTTTGTCAGCAAATGAAGCCCTTTCAAAGGAACTATGCTACCAATATAAACTACATGATTCTTTCTTGCAGAAAAAGGCTTTGGAGCAGGAAGGTTATAATTGCATAAATTATAGATATATGTACCTTTCTTAAAAGCTCTGTGGTCACAGAATGTCATAAGTTGTTCTTTTCCAACAGCAACTATTCTTACGACATTCTCGTAATCAGCATATCTGCCTAATTCAAAATAAGGTATAAAACAATGATCCCAGATTACAACCTTTACATTAGTCTCTTTTACCTTATTTATTATACTATCAAGTGTAGCGCCAGTTTTGTTGATAACAAGAATACCTATATCATACTTCTTGATATTACTATTCAAATCATCTTCTGTTTCAACAAAGACCTTATTCATATCAATTGGCAAGTTATTCACAGACTCTGCAAAAACATAGTATTTGTGATTTGAATCATTTTTGTGATTCAAAAAATAAGCAACACTAAGCATTGCATAGTAAGTTCCGCCAACACCAGGATTACCATTAAGAAGATTTGAGCAATCTATCTTCGATGTATTCTTATTTTTACAGTAAAATGCTATGTTCATACTTTCAACATATTTAATAACTCGTTACACAATGCATCCAAATCCTTCTTTTGTTTCTCTTCTACTAACTTGTATCTTAGTTTAGCTTGCATTATATAATATTCGTGTATGTTTTTATTTTCCATTTGTAATATTCGATTTCGCATTTCACCAATAGAATATGGATTAAAATACAAGACGCCATCCTTACAGATTTCTGTAATTGAAGATGTTGCCGAAGCAATTACGGGACACCCTTCCGACATGGCTTCTATCGGAGGATAACCAAATCCTTCATCCAAAGTAGGATACACAAAACTGTAAGCAAAATGATATAAGCCTTTTAAGGTAATTTCATCCACATACCCTAAAAGAACAAAGCGACTTTTGTTTTTTACAAAAATCTTAATTTGTTCCCAGTTAGACCAACCCGTAACAACCACCTTTCCTTTAATACATGGATGTCGAGTAAATAGTTGGTCAAAAGCCATAATTGCTCGTAAACCATTTTTCTCATATCTATTAACACCTACTAAAAGCCAATATTTCCCATATGGGTTATTATAATTATTTAGCGATATTGTCTTATCTATTGTTGACGGTGCCCAAAAAACAGTCAATTTACCACTTGACAAATGTGAACAATAATCTAAAATACAATACTTTGAGTGCTCCGAAACTGTAAAACAAGTTACGTTGTTTTGATTATAGAAATTTTCTATCTTTCGAAAAATATGTTCTTTTTTCTTTTCTCCTACCAAAAAATCTTTCAATTTAAAAAAGATATAACGTATAGAAGCAAAACTACGTGTGTCAGTAAAACGGTAAAAGGAATCTCTTTTTAGTGTAAAGTGTCGTAAATCATGTTGGGTTGTTGCCAAATGAATACCTACTGGAGGTAAGGGATATTCATGTGCTCCTAACATTGGCACATACAAGACCGAGCTTTCCTTTAAAGCAGCCTCATATAAAGTTAGCTTATTTGAAGAATAGCTTGGAATATTATATTCCTGTATCATCTTCAAAACCACAGGATCTAAAAATACTTTTTCGTCATAATATACGGCTACATTATTAGGAGCCAGCTCTACCAATTTTTTAAAAACAGCAATGCCATATTTGCCAGCACCATGAAACTTAGCATGTTTCTGTGGTTGCGTGGATTTTAAATCAAATAAAAGTCTCATATCTATTATTTCAAAATATTATCCAACTTAACTCTACGGAATACTTTCACACAGAGCAAAGAAAAGTTTTCCACGAATGAAAATAACAACGGATATTGTTTGTATACCATCTTATAAAAGAATCCATCAAGTATTTTCATGTCATCACCTGCTATTATACGACAAACAGGAATAAATGCAGACAATGGATTTCTTACTAGTCTATCTACTTCATTATCAACTTTACCTGTTTTCTTTATTTTATCATAAATTGCTGTATTATAAATAGCATAAGGAGTCTGTCCATTACTATTTTTAGATGACGCAAAATAATGAATAATAAATGATTGATTCAAAAACTTAAGTCCTCCGTCTATCACTTGACAATTCCAAAAATCTGGAAGAAGTTTTATCGGATATCCCATTTCATGATTTACCCAAGCCAAAGGTGGTTGATCTAAAGTTTGAACAGGTTGCAATTCCATCCATTTTGTATGCCAATGCTTGTAGAGCTCATGAGTTAACGGTGTATCTTTTACAAAAAAGACCCCGCTATTAATATAAGGCAAACTTTTATCTATTAGTAAACCTGTTCTTTGAACTTGCTTAACTATTGTATCTTTTAATGGATGATCGTCTATTTTAACGTGTTTATCAGGAACTCCTCCAATCTCTATATCTATATTATCTATTGATTCTAATGATTGAGTTATTATTGTATCAGAATCTACAAACAAGAAATCTCCGGAGATAATATCTCGGACTTTAGTTTTTAAAAAACGTGATTTTCTCACATTATTAAAATTTTGAGGTGTTTCTACAACAATTATCTCATCAAAATATGCTAATAAAGAACGGCGCGTTCCTACAAATGTAGAGTTTGTTACTTTATCTGTAAACAAAATTACTTTTGCCTCTTTATTGTAAATTCTTAATGAATAAACAGACAACAGAGTTTGCTCTAAATAAAAATCATTATCAGAGCTTGTTAATACGTAAACTATTTTTGTTTTCATTTATTTCTTTATTTGATTTTACAAGAATGAAATATGCCATCATAACATAAAAAATATCTGTAGTTAATGCATGTCCAAAAAGATACATACCATAGATATATAAAATATAAAACTTTAAGTAAAGATATCGGCTATCCACTTGCATGTGAAAAACCTTTATTAACAAAACAATCATTAAGACAACCATCCATAAGCCATAACGAATATACATTCCAACAAATCCCACATCTTCCAAAAAGAATCCCTTATTAAAGGCAAAATCTATATATGACCTTAAATCCGTACCTTCACATGGAATTCCATTGCCAAATATAATAGAAAAAGGGTTATTGGGAAAATCAAACAAAAAATATTTTATAGCCAAGGTTCTTATATCATCTTCCATGTTTGAAGTTTGTTTTTCTGTCATATCCAACATTAAAGATATGCCTTCTATATTTGCAAATAGCCATTGGGCTAAAATATACAAAGCTGCAATACCCAATAATAATCGAACTCTATGTCGCTTTAAAACTGCAAGAATCATTAGCAAAGCTGAAATCATAGACCACATTATCATTTGTCTTCCAACATGAAGTATCACAACAATCAATACAGTAAAAGCAAATGGAACATAGTAATATTTTTTATTCGATAGAAATCTGCCTAAAAAGAAATAAAGTAATATCGGGAAATGCTCTTTATCTGGAATCCATAATCGGAAAAAACCTCTATCTGTATTGGATAAGTCTCCAGATAAATTTTGACCAAATATTAATTTTGGCACATTATAGATAGCAATACACCATAAGAAAAGATAAACTAAGGCAAATAATAGTAAAAATCTTTCAATTTGCTCGCTAGAAAGATTAAACTTTTTCAACAAGAAAAAAGAGTAAAAGCCCAATATGGGGGTAAAGCCTGTTATTTCTTGCTGTATATTAGAATGATATATAATAATATTAAATAATATTGTAAAGAAAAAGCCGTAGGCTATCAATGAAGATATTTTTTCATATTTGAAATCTATTTCGGAAAGGCATGAAGCAACAATTAACAATGTTAGCACTTTATTAAGCGCATCAAACAATTGAAAATATGCTTCAAATCCAATATATTCATAAAATGAAATTCTCAATAATGCCCAAATGCCTAGTAAAACAAACGGGAATATTGACGATTTGTTTATAAGTTTATCCATAATCAAGAATAAAATCAAATAATTTTATAAAAACTATATTTCTCAAAGAGCCTGTAGATATTTTTTGCTATCGCATTATATATTGGAGCAAACAACTTGTCTAATGCAATACATACCATCATAATCATTATTGATATAAAAGTATATTTAATCCATAAAGGATCACTGTCAGACAACTTCTGGAGAGAAGGCCATAGAAATCTCTGTATTTGCAAATTTGAATGAATCAAATATATTGGAAATACAGAAGTTGCAATTTTTAAGACGACTGATGAACTAAATGATATTTTCTCAAACAATAAGAAAAAAAGCCCAGCATTAAATATCAACAAGGGAGAATTATAATCCCATGATATAATTCGCAGTTTTGAAACAAATATTGTTCCATAACCAAAGTAAACAACAGACACAAAGAAAAAATTGAACAATATCAATATTAGTAAAATATTTTTCTTTGATATATTTGGAACAAGCCTCTTGTAACGAAATTCATTACCTAAAAAATATATTGTCATAAAGTTTGTAATATTCTTACCTTCTTTTAAAGAGGGGTCATTACCGAATGTTCCTAAATACATTGATATAAAAATTAATATCGTAAACATCATAGATATCTTTTCGGGGGGGGTAGAATCTAAGTATTTATTCAAAATGGGAGAAATCAACATTAGCATCAAGTAAGTCCTAACAAACCACAAATCTTGATTATGAGAAAAAGGTAAAAATGAGAATAGAAAATCTTTTATTGTAAATTCTCCAGAAAGGAAAACATATATCCCATATGCCAAAACATTGTAGAATAAGACTTGGATTAAAAAGTTCAACAGCTTATGACATGAAAGTTTAATCCTAAAATAACCAGAAATTAATACAAAACAAACCACTGCAATATGCAAAGGATAAAGAATTGTTGAATATACAGGAGATTGGATAACTGATATGTAGTCAATTTTCACAAATAAATGATAATAGACTATCATAAACATACATATTATTCTCAATAGTTCAAAAGATGCATTTCTTGTTTTTTTCATATCATTTTTTATATAATTTGTTTTTTACCAAATATGTTACTTTCTTTCTCTCATTAGGCGTTAGCCCCAAATAGTAAACCGTAATAACAGTTGACAAACTACTAACTATACCAACTTCAATAAACCTAAATGGTGAATCTTGTTGTAACAAGCAAATCAAAGAAGGCGCTACAAGAGAAACTACTGTTACAATTAACACTTTTAAATAAACTTCTTGAATATATGTTTTAGCTTTCATCCTTATTAGATTTTTAATGAGGAACAAACGTAAAAACATCAAGATCAAATATATTGAGAAATAGACATAGTAAGCTGCCAATGGATTAAATCCAATCTTAAACATAAGGTAAGTTAATGGAAAGTTGGACATTTCAACCAAACCAACAACAATCATATATTTTTTGATTTTTCCAGTAGCATGCAAAGCTGTTATTAAAGTATTAGACAGCATACCCATTGTGGTTAACACCAATGTCCAACGCACAAAAGCTACGGAATAGTCTGGAACGATATTTAACCATAAATGTAAAACCATTTCGGTTTCCAAACAAATCGGAATCAGAAAAAACAGCATCAAGAAATAGGAGAATTTGGAACCACGATATATCAATTTATGCATTTCTTCTAATTCTCCAGAAGCATAGTTTTTTGTTATTTGCGGATTTAATGCCATCATAAAATTTGTGACAAATTGATTTGCTGCGCTATTCACTTGTGATGCTATACCACGAGCAGCATTCACCGTAACACCAAAGAAAAGATTAATGACGATATTTACACCTTGATTATTCATCATATAAGCTCCCTGTCCAAAGAAATTCCAACCAGCAAAACTTGTCATATTCTTTAAAAGGACTTTATCATATATAAAATGATAAGTTGCTTCTTTGAAATGTCTCTTACAATAGAACCCATAAATAAATCTAATGACGAAAGACAAAATCAATAAAAGAACCACATAAGACTTCAACTTATCAAATGGAGAAATGTATAAAGAATAAACTATCAATAGTTTCATTATAACCTCAAAGATACTTATGTATGCAAAAGCTGACATTTTCTCATGAGCTACAATTGTTGAATTATAAGGTATACTTATTAAGTTCATCACAAAAGTCATCAAAGAACATTGGAAAGCCCAATTTGCTGCATCCATTCGTCCTTCTGGTATGTTCATTTTGTAATTCAAGAACCATATACCCGCAATTTCTCCAATTATAACAATCACCAAAGATAATACCATCATCACATTAAGTGAGGTTGAAAATACCTTTTGTAACTGCAAATAATCTTTTTTTCCTAATTCAAAAGTCAAGAAACGTGTTATTGAGTTCGTTATTGAGCCTGACAATAAGCCAAACATAGCAACAACTCCTCCTACCACATTATATATACCATAATCAGAGACCCCTAAAGTTGACAAAATTATTCTACTTGTGAACAAGCTTATTGCCATCATTAAGAACATTCTTAGATACAAAAAGAGTGTATTCTTTGCTAATCGTTTATTGTTTTCTGATGTTTGATTTGACATAAAATAATCAATTCTAGCCTTTTTTATAAAACCAAAAGCTACCTTTACTCGTTTTAATTAATATTTTTCAGTTCGCTATATTCCATTTGTAAAACGCCCAGGAATAATAGTGGTGAAAGGATTATATCTAACACCACCATTATATAATATGACATTCGCAATTCTATTTGAAAAGAAATCTAATCTCTTCTAAAGATATCTCGTGTATATACCTTCTTCTTTACATCATCTAGACAAGCATCGTAGCGGTTGGCAATGATGGCATGGCTCTGGGTTTTGAATGCTTCGAGGTTGTTCTCTACTCGGCTACCAAAGAAGGTACTTCCCTCTTCCAAAGTTGGCTCATAGATGACTACCTCTGCACCCTTTGCCTTGATACGCTTCATGATGCCCTGGATGGCACTCTGGCGGAAGTTATCGCTGTTTGACTTCATGGTCAGGCGATAGACACCAATCACGCAGTTGTGCTCCTTGCTGGCATCATAGCTATTAGCATCTGCATAGCTGTAATAGCCTGCTTTCTGGAGAACGGCATCAGCAATATAGTCTTTGCGGGTACGGTTGCTCTCTACGATTGCCTCTATCAGGTTCTCAGGAACATCGGCATAGTTTGCCAGGAGCTGCTTGGTATCCTTTGGCAAGCAATAACCACCATAGCCGAAGCTTGGGTTGTTGTAATGGGTGCCGATTCGTGGGTCGAGACCTACGCCATCGATGATAGCCTTGGTATCGAGTCCCTTTACCTCTGCGTATGTATCCAACTCATTGAAGTAGCTTACTCGGAGTGCCAGATAGGTATTGGCGAAGAGCTTGACAGCCTCTGCTTCCTTCATGCCCATGAAGAGGGTATCGATGTTCTCCTTGATGGCACCTTCTTGGAGCAAAGCGGCGAAGGTCTTGGCTGCTTCCTTCAACATCTCGACATTGGTTACAGACTTGATAGCCTCGTTCTCCTCTGCAAACTCAGGGCGCTCGATAATCTTTGGATAGCCTACGATGATGCGGCTTGGGTAAAGGTTATCATAGAGTGCCTTGCTCTCACGAAGGAATTCTGGAGAGAAGAGGAGGTTGAACTTCTTTACGCCCTTCTTGGCATACTTCAAGTAGAGGTTGCGGGTGTAACCTACCGGGATGGTGCTCTTGATGACCATCACTGCATCTGGGTTTACCTCCAGAACCAGATCGATGACTTCTTCTACATGGGTTGTATCGAAGTAGTTCTTCACTGGGTCGTAGTTGGTTGGTGCTGCAATCACTACGAAGTCTGCATCCTTATAGGCTGACTTGCCGTCAAGGGTTGCCACAAGGTTCAATGGCTTTTCTGCCAAATACTTTTCGATGTAATCGTCCTGGATTGGAGAAATCTTATTGTTGAGTTTCTCCACCTTCTCTGGAATTACATCTACTGCTGTTACATGATGGTGCTGAGATAACAGGGTTGCTATACTCAGACCTACGTAGCCGGTACCGGCTACTGCTACTTTTATATTCTTAAAATCATTCATAATGATTTAATTTGTTCTATACTTCTACAGTTCTTATAAAAAATAAACTACTTTCCAAACTCCTTAATTCGTTGTTCTTCTTTCAAAGAGCAAACAAGCAGCTGTCCATTCTTCTCGGCTACGATATAGCCATCCAAGCCTTGAACTACTACCTTGCTTTCATCGGCAGCATGAACCACGCAGTTCTTGCATTCATACAAGCGGATGTCCTTGCCTACCTTGGCATTGCCTGCTTCATCTTGTGGAGGTAAAGTGCGGAGGCTGCCCCAGCTGCCTAAGTCGCTCCAGCCAAACTCGGCTGGCAAGGTATAGATTTCCTTCGACTTCTCCATTACGGCATAGTCAATGCTTATCTTCTCGCAGGTTGGGAAGAGTTTGCCGACTACCTCTTTCTCCTGTTCGGTATAGAAAGAAGGAGCCATCTCATCCATGATGCTGGCAAGGTTTGGCTGGAAGGTGCGGATTGCCTTACTGATGATATCGATGTTCCATACGAAGATTCCGGCATTCCAATAATAGTTGCCAGCGGCAAGGTATTGCTCGGCTGTCTCCAGGTTTGGCTTTTCCTTGAAAGCCTCAACCTTGTAGATTTCATCTACGGATGTTGGCTCTGCTGCGGCGATATAGCCATAACCTGTTTCCGGGCGGCTTGGTTTGATACCGATGGTAACGATGGCGTTCTTATCGGAAGTATAGCTCAATGCCTTGCTGAGCACACGCTGATACTCCGAAGTATTGATGACGAGGGCATCGGATGGTGTCACCACGATGTTGGCATCAGGATGCTTCTTCTGGATTTTCCAGCAGGCATAGGCAATACATGGAGCGGTATTGTGAGCCTCCGGCTCTGATAATATGTTATCTACTGGCATGTCAGGGATTTGCTCCTTGACAATGCGAATGTATTTCTCGTTTGTCACTACCCACATGTTCTCGACTGGACAAATTGGCTTCAATCTATCTACTGTCAATTGAATGAGGGAACGGCCCACACCCATCACATCAATAAACTGCTTTGGGTAATCGGGGGTTGACATAGGCCAAAAGCGGCTGCCAATGCCGCCGGCCATAATTATTACCTGAATATCGGTGTACATTATATTATATATAAGACTAATTGATTTAGTCTCTTCTAAAGATATCTCGTGTATAGACCTTATCCTTCACATCATCCAAACAAGCATCATAGCGGTTGGCAATGATGGCATGGCTCTGGGTTTTGAATGCTTCGAGGTTGTTCT
>ENA-OZRS01000069-OZRS01000069.1-human-gut-metagenome-genome-assembly--contig:-NODE-69-length-24159-cov-13.750830_pt1 | contig 24159 bp, 19 predicted proteins | sample MGYA00243272_ERZ653951 | MGnify/ENA primary metagenome ERZ653951 (study PRJEB26926, sample SAMN06164475) | human gut metagenome | biome: ENVO:00009003; feature: ENVO:2100002; material: ENVO:00002003...
GAGCACAACACTTTTAATGTTGGGGTCATGGGTTCGAGCCCCATGCGAGTCACAGTCTCAGAAAAGGACTTCCCTTAACGGAAAGTCCTTTTTTCGTATATGGTTCGGGGAGGTGGATTCTTTTAACTCTCATTAACTAAAAACAGATGCAAGATTCTTGCTTTTCTGCGTTTTATATAATGGAATGTAGGGCAAAAATGCCCTCGGATACCAAAAGGTGCCGGAAAGATTCCCACATAGAAACAAAAAATTAGAATAAAATAAAATTTCATAAGATAACAATAACAAAATACAATTTCATAAAACAATGAAGAAAATTACATTATTCTCAATCCTGGCTGTACTCTTTGCAGCTATGTCATTCACCTCTTGTAACACAGACGGTGACAGCGGTATGAACATCCTGACCCTTGAGCAGCAGAAGAGCTTCCAGCATGCTATGGCAGCAGGTTCATACAACAACATGACCATTCTCTACGAAAAGAAGAATGATGCCAACGTAAAAAATCAGGTTGACTCTGTTCCATCATCATGCAGCATCAGCATGTACGGCGACAGCACCATGACCATGTATAACTTCCCAGTAGCTGCACTCGCTGAGCACATCTCCAACAAGGATTTGGCTGCTGCCATCGCCAAGGAGGTTCCAAGAACCATCAAGTGCAAGTATAATGTAATGCCAAACAGTACTTCTGAAGTAGCTTACTTCATTGCTTGTCCTGAAGCAATCAATCTGAATCTGACTTATGGCACAGACAACAAGAGCCACAAGGTAGTACTCTATTTCATCCCTAGCCAGATGTATTACGGCTACTGCTCACTCAAGGAGCCAAGACAGCTGGGCTTCCAGTTCGCGCTCTATCAGATCTGGGTGGATGGCTACCAGACCAACTTCATCCAGAACTCAACCAACTCTGCTAACACCACAGTAGGTTTCCTCTTCCGCAACGCATGGAAGAAGTAAGAAGAGAGGGCTAGAGAATTCAAATTCAAGAAATAAAGTTAATACTCTTTTAAATACAAACAACTTACAAATATATGGTCTGAATTTATCACTCAGCGTGAAAACTACATAAAAAGGCGCGATAGCTATCCTGCTATCGCGCCTTACTTTTTTATCCTAATCTTTCTTCAGAAATCCCATGATTCTGATTTCGAAATTCTATCCTAATCTTTCTTCCAGAGCTTGCTCATATCCTCCAAGCTCTTGCCCTTGGTTTCAGGTACCAGCTTCCATACGAAGATGGCTGCAACGATACAGATGGCACCATACAGACCATAGGTAAACCAATGACCGAAATCATCGCCCGGAGTAAGGTGCATATTGAACATCGGTACAAAGGTAGAGCTGACGATGAAGTTGAATATCCACTGGAAAGCTACAGCAATCGCCACAGCCGCACCACGGATGGTATTCGGGAAAAGCTCGGCGATAAGCACCCAGGCAATAGGTCCCCAGGAGAACATAAAGCTGGCACTATATACCATGATACTCAGCATGGTAACCGTACTCAAGGCTTCATTTCCAAAGGTCAAGGCTACGCCCAAGGCTCCTGCTGCCATGCCGATGGAACCAAAGATAAGCAATGGCTTGCGACCCAGCTTCTCTACCGTAAAGACGGCAACCAGCGTAAACGAAATATTCACAATACCCATGATGACGGTCTGAACCATCGGATTACCCATTCCCATATCCTGGAAGATACGAGGCGCATAATAGAGCACCGCATTGATACCCACTGCCTGCTGGAATACAGAAAGCATCACGCCCACAAAGATACACATAAAGCCATAGGAGAAGAGCTTCTCGGTCTTCACGGTCACCGTATTCCTGATATCGTGGATAATCTCGCGTGCCTTCTCTGAACCATTAATCTTGGCAAGCACGCCGTATGCCTTCTCATCCTGTCCGATCATCACGAGATAACGAGGAGTCTCAGGTACGAAGCAGATCAGGAAAGTGAACAGTCCTGCCGGAACCATCTCGCTACCAAACATATATCTCCAGCCCGTCTCGATGGTCCACTGCGCATCCACCATATTGGCGATGGCACCCGCAGCATCATAGATAGGATTGGCATGGGGACCCATAATGATGAAATTGACGAAGTAAACCACCAGCTGACCGAAGATGATGGCAAACTGATTGCAGCTCACCAACATACCGCGCATATTGCTCGGAGCGATTTCGCCGATATACATCGGACAGATGGCTGAAGCCATACCTACACCGATACCACCCAGCACCCGATAGAAGTTGAATACCACCAGCAACGTCCAGTCGGCATGTCCCTGAGGCAGGAGATAAGATTCCGGTTCCATGGATCCCCAGGCAGAGAGGAAGAAGCAGACACCCGCAAAGATGAGCGAGCGCTTGCGACCCAGCCTGCTGGCGAAAAGACCGGAAAGCGAACTACCGATGATACAGCCGATCAGCGCACTGGAAGAAGTGAATCCGTGCATCACATCGGTGTATTCGAAATCACCGGCACCCTTGAAGAATGCCTGCAAACCCTTCTCGGCACCTGATATCACTGCGGTATCGTAACCGAAAAGCAAGCCACCCAATACGGCGACCATCACAATCGAGAAAAGATAGGCCTTAGAGCCCGTTTGTTGATGTTCCATTTTACTTTAGGTTATTTTTTTATTTGTTTATTTTTATATTTTTATCTGTTTATTTTAAAATAATACGCATAATCTGCACATTTCCCCTATTTTTTTTGTAAATTTGCAACCAAAATAAGAGCACATAGATATTACGTAATATGAACATCGCAGAATTCTTACATCAAAAGGGCGACAAAAGAGGCTTCTCTTTCGAGGTTTTGCCACCTCTCAAGGGTAATGGCACTGCGGCTCTCTTCCGCACCATCGACAGCCTCAAGGACTTCGGTCCACGGTTTATCAACATTACCACACACCACAGCGAGTATGTTTACAAGGAACTGGAAAACGGTCTCCTCACTCGTCAGCGTGTGCGTCGCCGCCCTGGCACCGTTGCCATCGCAGGCGCAATCCAGAACAAGTACGACATCCCTGTCATCCCTCACATCATCTGTAGCGGTGCCACGAAGGAAGACATCGAATACGAATTGCTCGATCTCCAGTTTCTGGGCATCAGCAATATCCTTGTGCTGAGAGGTGACAAGGCGAAGGAAGACCGACAGTTTACTCCAACAGAAAACGGTCATTCCAATGCCACCGACCTGCTGAAGCAAGTAAACCAGTTTAACGACGGTTTCTTCTTCGACGGCACCCCGATCAAGCATCCGGGTGATAAATTCTGCTGTGGCGTAGCCTGCTATCCGGAGAAGCACGAAGAGGCTCCCAATCTGGAGATGGATATGCAGCATCTCCTGGAGAAGCAGCAGTTGGGCGCTGACTATGCCATCACCCAGCTCTTCTACGACAACGAGAAATTCTATGCTTTCGTTGAGAAGGCTCGCCAGATGGGCATCACCATCCCTATCGTTCCGGCGCTGAAGCCATTCGCCAAGCTGAGTCAGCTCACCATGGTACCAAAGACCTTCCATTGCGACATCCCGGAAGCTCTGGCGCAGGAGGTTTTGAAGTGCAAGAGCGATGAAGATGCCAAGGCACTCGGTATCGAGTGGACGACTGCCCAGGTGAAAGATCTCTTCAATCACGGATACAATCATATCCATTTCTTCACCGTTTCGGCGGTGGATAGCGTGAAACAGATAGCTAAAATTTTATTTTAAAGTTCAATGTTAAATGTTAAATAGTGAAGTGATAGGTCAGCAAGATATATGGAACCGTCTGATGGAGATGGTTCAGGAGAATCGTGTGCCTCATGCACTGATGTTCTGCGGTCCACAAGGTTGTGGAAAGCTGGCAGTGGCGCTGGCTTTTGCCAGCTATCTACTGGGCGATTCCCCGATGTTGAGAAAATGGGAGCATCCCGACCTGCACTTCACCTTCCCTACAATCAAGACATCCGAGATGAGCGGCGACCATACGCCCGTAAGTCTCGACTTTATGAAAGAATGGCGTGAGATGCTCCTCCAGGAAGGTCCGTATGTGCTGATCAGCGACTGGATGCAGCGCATGGGCAAGACTGATGCCGACTTCAACAAGCAGGCAATCATCACCGCCGATGAGACCGACAATCTTTCGAGAGAACTGAGCATGATGTCGAGTCAAGGCGGATACAAGATCAGTCTGATATGGTTGCCGGAGCGTATGAACCTCACGAGTGCCAACAAGATATTGAAACTGCTGGAAGAGCCGCCTCATCAGACACTCTTCCTCCTGGTAAGCGAACAGCCGGAACTTCTGCTCGAAACCATCAGAAGCCGTGTACAGCGTATCGACCTGAAAAAGATTGAAACTTCCGAGGTGGAGAAAGCGCTCATAGAAAGAAGAGCGCTAGATGCAGAATCAGCCCACCGCATCGCCCGAATCGCCAACGGCAACTGGAACCATGCATTGGAGGAGCTGGACTCTGGCAATGAAAACCGCCAGCATCTGGATATGTTCATCATGCTGATGCGCCTCTCCTATATGCGCAACATCCACGATTTGAAGAAGTGGAGCGAGGTGGTTGCCACCTTCGGCAGAGAGAAGCAGAAGCGAATGCTCGATTACTTCATGCACATGCTACGCGAGAGTTTCATGTATAATTTCCGCCAGCCGGAACTCAATTATATGACACAGGAGGAGGAGAATTTCGCCAGGAACTTCGCCCGATTCATCAACGAGGCGAATATCATCGACATCTCCAATCTCTTCGAGGAAAGCAAGCGATTCATCGCCCAGAATGCCAACCCGAAAATCGTGTTCTTCGACCTGGCGCTGAAGAATATCGTTCTGCTCATCAGAAAATAAAGGAAATACATCCCCCGAAAGGGCAATATATATTAATCAATAAATAGAATACATCGTGAATCAATAAATAGAATACATCGTGGATTATAAAAATATGAAATTCAAAATGTGGAATGGCTGCGATAGAGGTCTATGCTGCAAGGCTGTGGGACGACAGGACCGACAGCTCAACACATACGACTGGCTAGCCGACGTGCCAGGAAACGCTGAGAGCACCGACCTGGTGGAAGTGCAATTTAAAAATACCCGAAAGGGATATTATCACAATGTTAACAACCTCGACCTCAAGAAGGGCGACATCGTGGCTGTAGAGGCTAACCCGGGTCACGACGTGGGTGTAGTAACATTAACCGGCCGACTGGTAAAACTGCAGATCAAGAAGGCAAATCTCAAGTCGCAGGATGACATCAAGCGAATCTACCGACTTGCCAAGCAGGTGGACCTCGACAAGGCAAAGGAAGCCAAGAGCCGCGAACACGACACCATGATCCAGAGCCGTCAGATAGCCAAGGACCTGGGCCTGAAGATGAAAATCGGCGACGTGGAGTATCAGGGCGATGGCAACAAGGCCATCTTCTACTATATCGCTGATGAGCGTGTAGATTTCCGCCAGCTCATCAAGGTACTTGCCGATACCTTCCATGTCCGTATCGAGATGAAGCAGATTGGTGCACGTCAGGAGGCTGGCCGTATCGGCGGTACCGGTCCTTGCGGCAGAGAGCTCTGCTGCGCTACCTGGATGAAGAACTTCGTAAGTGTGAGCACCAATGCTGCACGCTACCAGGACATCTCGCTCAACCCTCAGAAGTTGGCTGGCATGTGCGCCAAACTGAAGTGCTGCCTCAACTACGAGGTAGATAACTATGTAGAGGCAAGCCGAAAGATGCCACCTAAGGATGCCGTGCTTCAGACTGCCGACGGCGAGTTCCATCAGTTCAAGGTAGATATCCTTGCCGGACTCATCACCTACTCTTCTGACAAGAACTTGGCTTCCAACCTGGAGACCATCACAGCAGAACGTGCCAAGGAAATCATTGAGATGAATAAACAGGGCGAGAAACCGCTCAGCCTGATGGAGAATGGCAAGATGAAGGAAACTTCCAAGAGCATCGATCTGCTCAATGAGTCTGATCTCAGCCGATTTGATAAGGCGAAGAAAAAGAAGAAGAATAAGAACCGCAATGCAAATCGCCCTGAAAAGGGAGATAACCGTCAGCCAAACGGCAACCGTCCAGAAAAGAACGAGAACCGCCAGCCAAACGGTAACAACCGCAACAGGGATAATAGAAACAAGGGACCTCGCCAGCAGGGAAACAGACCTCAGCAGGGCAATAACAACAAGCCAAAGCAGGCAAGCAACAACAAGCCTCAGCAGGGCGAGAATAACAAGCCTCAGCAGGGCGAAAATAACAAGCCACAGGAGGACAAGAAGTAAAAATGAAAAGACTGATTCATTTCGTTTTCATACTGGTGGCAACCATAGCCTTCAGCGCTTGCAATCATGCTAAGGTATATGATGAATATGCCCACACGCCGATTGCAGGATGGGAGAAGAACGATACCCTATCGTTCGAAATCCCTCCGATGGCTGCCACCGGCTATTACCGGCAGAGCCTGGGTCTGAGAACCACAGGTGCCTATCCGTTTACGGCATTGACACTCATCGTGAACCAGACCATCTACCCTGCCAACAAGGGCAAGCGTATCGAGAAGACTGATACCCTACTCTGCCAGCTCATCAACCAGCATGGCGAGAACAAGGGACAGGGCATCAGCTACTATCAGTACAACTTCCCTATCAATATCTATAAGATAAACAGAGGCGATTCCATCCATATCGCCATCCGCCATGATATGAAGCGAGAAATTCTTCCGGGTGTAAGCGACATCGGAGTGAAAATAACGAAAAATGACCAATGAGACGTATCTCACTGGTCATTTTTTATGCTGTAAAATCTAGCTTCTTACCAGGTTTCTTCCGGCATCAATACGCAGGAAGATGAAAAGCAGGATGGTAAAGCCCCAGAGCGAACTACCTCCATAACTGAAGAACGGAAGCGGAATGCCGATTACCGGCGTCAGTCCCAGCACCATTCCCACATTAATAAATAGGTGGAACAGGAATACCGAAAGCACACAGTAGCCGTATATTCGTCCGAACTTGAAAGGTTGTCGCTCCGCCAGATGTATCAATCTCAATATCAACATCAGGAAGAGCAGCAGCACGCCTGCCGAACCCAGGAATCCTTCCTCCTCTCCTACCGTACAGAAGATGAAGTCGGTATCCTGCTCAGGCACGAACTTCAGCTTGGTCTGGGTTCCGTTCAGGAATCCCTTTCCCTGCAAGCCACCCGAACCGATGGCTATCTCACTCTGATGCACATTATATCCGGCACCCGCCAGATCTTCGTCCAATCCCAGCAGCACGTTGATACGCACACGCTGGTGAGGTTCCATCACGTTGTTCAGCACGTAATCGGCACTGTAGAAGAAGGCAATACTTCCCATTGCGAATATCGAAATCAGGAAATAGTTGCGGAAGCGGGTCCTCAGACCGTGATACACCAGGAATCCAATCATCACCGCACAGAGCAGCAGCTGCACCCATACGATGTCAAACGGAATGATGTAGGTGGAGAAGAGTGCAAAGATGAGCGTGATGCCCACCGAGTAGCACAGGATGATGAGAGCATGCTTCCTGTTGCCCGTATAGCTGTTCACCAGTCCTGCCGTGAAGATCTGCACCAGCAGCAGCACCGTGAATTTTCCCACCGAGGTGTAGGTATCCCACATCGTCACGTTCTCGTACTTGATACCCACCACAAAGTAAACCACCATCGAGACTCCGGTAAAGAGGATGGCACCCGGCATTCCCTCGCGGTAAAGCATCAGGAAAAAGGCGGAATATACCAATGCCGAACCCGTCTCGCGCTGTCCCACGATACATATCATAGGCAAAATGATGATGCCCATAGCCGCCATGAAATGCTTCATCTTATGGATATTGAATCCATAGCTGCACATAAACTTTGCCACAGCCAGCGCCGTAGCAAACTTACCGAACTCGGCAGGCTGCAGTCGCAGCGGTCCCAGCACCAGCCAGGAGTGCGAACCCTTGATGCTATGCGGATTGAATATCGTGGCAAAAAGCAGCAATATCAGCACGGCATAGATCACGTAGGCGAAGGTATCGAAAAAACGGTCGTCCATCATCAGGATGACGAAGCCCAGCGCAATGGAGGTACCTATCCATATAATCTGCATACCCGAACGGGCACCCAGACTGAAGATATCGTTGTCGCCATAGGTATAGCTGGCACCGCAGACACTGATCCAGCCGAAGCAGAGCAATGCCAGATAGATGCCGATGGTCCACCAGTCGAGCGAACGGAGAATACCAGCTGGTTGTTTATTATCTGATTGAGCCATTGTCTTTATTATTCAATAAATTGAAACTGCAGTCTCAGGATAGAAACTGCAGTTTTGATTTGAAACTTCAGTATATTATCTGCTACTAGAACCGTAGGCAATTCTTCGGGCCTGCATCTGTGCCGCCTGACTTTCAGAAGCAGGAGAAAGCTTTCCCTTCAGATACTGCTCCATCATCAAACCACCGATAGGCACACCATAGTCGGCACCCCATCCACCATTCTCCACATACACGGCGATGGCGATTCTCGGATTGTTCATCGGAGCAAAGCCCATGAATACAGAGTGGTCGTGACCACGGTTCTGAGCCGTACCGGTCTTGCCGCAAGCCTCGAAGTCGTAACGGGAGAGCATCTTACAGGTACCCTTCAGTGCCGAACTTCTCATACCAGCCACCACATAGTCATAGGCTCGCTTCGAAGCCTTGGTGTAATGACGGCGGGTATAAAGCGTATCGAGCGGTTCGCCCTGCACCTTACGCACTACGTGAGGCACATAGTAATAGCCTCGGTTGGCGATGGTGGCACCCAGATTGGCAATCTGCAGAGGAGTGAGGTTCACCTCACCCTGTCCGATAGAGATACTGATGATGGTAAGTCCGTTCCAGGAACCCTTGTAGGCCTTGTCATAGAACTGTGCATTTGGAATCAGACCTCGCTTCTCGCCCGGCAGATCGATGCCCAGCTTATAGCCGAATCCCATACTCACCATATAGTCTTTCCATACGGTCATTGCCTCCTGCACCGAGCCATACTTCTTCTTGTTGCCTATCATATAATAAAGTCCCCAGCAGAAGTAACCGTTGCAGGAGGTACTGATGGCATCTACCAGCTCAATAGGCGACGGGTGACCATGACATCCCACATGCAGACCCTTGTAAGAGAAACCGTGATTACATGGGAAGGCTGTGCCCGGAGTGATGATTCCCTCGGTAAGATAGGTCAGCGCCTGGGAAGTCTTGAAGGTAGAACCCGGAGGATACTGTCCCATGATACTACGATTCAGGAGCGGTTTCCAAGGGTTCTGCGAGAGCCACTTGTGCATCTTTCCTCTATTCTTACCCACCAGTCGGCGCGGATCATAGGTAGGAGAAGAAACCATCGCCAGCACCGACCCGTCTCTTGGGTCGATGGCCACGATACTTCCAATCTTGCCCTGCAGCAGTCTTTCGCCCAGAGCCTGAAGGTTGACATCGATACCCAGCGTCAGGTCCTTACCGGCAACAGGCCGCTGGTCGAGTTTTCCGTTCTGATAGCTTCCCTGTATTCTTCCGCGGGCATCGCGAAGCATAATCTTCACGCCCTTGGTACCTCGAAGCTCCTTCTCGAAATGCTTCTCCAGTCCCAGCTTACCGATATAGTCACCCGGCTGATAGTAGTCATCCTCCTCTATATCGCTTGGCGAAACCTCACCCACATCTCCCAGTACATGGGCAGCGTATGGATAGACATATTCTCTCACACTTCGCTTCTGCACATAGAAACCAGGGAACCGGAACATCTTCTCCTGGAAGACGCTGAAGTCCTTGTCAGAAAGCTGACTCATGAAGAGCTGCTGGGTATATCGCGAGTATCCGGGATTCTTGTTTCTGTCCTTGATGGTCTCCATTCGCTTCTCGAAAGCCTCCTTGGTAATGCCCAGGGAGTTGCAGAAGTCCATCGTATCCAGACGTCCCTCCTGCTCCTTCATCACCACCATGATATCATAGGAAGGCGAATTATACACCATCAGCTTGCCGTTTCTGTCGTAGATGGCGCCACGCGAAGGGAACTCAATCTGCTTCAGGAAGGCATTGGAATCGGCATTCTTCTTATAATCCTCACTCATAATCTGAAGCGTAAAGAGACGAATGGCGTATATGACTACAATTGCTATAGCCACACCACCAATCACATACTTACGCTTATCAAGATTGTAATCCACCATATTATATATATAGCTGAAATTTTTTGTTTGATCTTTTACTGTTCTCTGTCTTCCAGCAAGGTCCTATCCCTTGCGGAAGCTCTCCAATGCCATGATGAGGAGCATCGTGATGGCTGTACCGCCACCGATGCGGAGGAGCCACTCCATCCAATTGAAGAAATTGAAGGTCTCCAGAGTAAAGAATACCAGATTATAAACGAGTACGATAACCAACGTGTAGAGAACATACGAACCGACACCGATGGTGCGCATAGACGGCTCCAGGTCGTCGGCACTGTCTCTTGGCACGAAGAGTTCGAAAAGATAAGGCTGAAGCAGTCCGATGAAGGTCATCGAAGCTGCAGCTACTCCCGGCGTATTGGCAAACACGTCGATACAAAGTCCCATCATGAAGCTCCACAGCATCACCGACCAGCGTGGATGGTTTCTGCGGAAATGGAGCACCATGAAAATATACAGCAAGGGGGTGGCGCAGTTGAACAAGTGGATATGGTTGAACACCAATCCCTGCACCAGCACGAGCACCACGAAGATGCCGAGTCGTTTTATCAAATCTATACTCATTGCTACTTATATATCTCCTCTTACTATGATCTTTTAATTTTTACCTTTGGCATTGCCGTCGGGCATGATACTATCCTGTGCAGCACGCATAATCTGAAGGCGTTCCTTCATCACGGCATCATCGATGACGCAGACATCACGCAGACGGGCAAAGTCGGTAGAAAGTCTCAACTGTACTCTATACGACAATCCATCAGCAGAATTAAACACGTGCAGAATCTTGCCCACTCTTACTCCCGGAGGGAACACAGCCGAATAGCCACTCGTTACTACGTAGTCACCCAGCTTGAAGTGGGCATGGCGTGGCACCTCTTCCAGATATGCCAGTTCCGAAACGCCACCCTTCCATCGCAGATAGCCGAAATAGCCTCTGCCCTGGATGGTACAACTGATATTCGACTTCACGTTGAGCACTGGTATCACGATGCTGTAATGCTGAGCCACGAGATACACGATGCCCACCACTCCTGTACCGCTTATCACACCCATATCCTTATGGATGCCATCAGCGCTACCCTTGTCGATGGTAATCAGGTTGTCCGGCTTGTCCAGGCTGTTGGCCACCACCTTGGCAGGGATGAGTCGGTAATTCTGAAGCAGCGCAAACTGGTCGCGGTGATAGATGGCACTATCCTTGGTTACCCCATAGAGGCTGTCGCTCAGCTGCTGTACCTGCTGCTCCAGATAGGCATTCCGCTGGGTAAGCTCCTGGTTCACCTTGGTCAGGGAGAAGAAAGTCTCCACGTTGGCATCCCATTCATAGATCTTGCCCGTCACGGCATTGGCTGTAGAAAACCACGCACTGCCCTGGTAGCTGTTATACTGGAACAGAAGCACCATGCTCACCACCTCCAGAATCACGAAGACAAACCAATGGTTGTATTTCTGCAAAAACTCTAAAAGGTTGTGCATACTTTAAAAAATGAATCTGTATATGATTAAAATTCCGCAAATGGGCACAAGTGGTCCAGATGCGGAATTTAAATATCTTGAAATTATCTCATCAGGAATGAGAAACGATCCACATTCTTCAATGCGATACCGGCACCCTTAGCCACACTGTGCAATGGATCCTCGGCGATATGGAATGGGATGTTGATCTTGTCCTGGAGTCGCTTGTCGAGACCGCGGAGCAGAGCACCACCACCTGAAAGCCAAATACCGTTCTTCACGATGTCGGCATAAAGCTCTGGTGGAGTATTCTCGAGAGCTGAGAGTACTGCATTCTCAATCTTGGCTACAGTCTTGTCCAGACAGTGAGCAATCTCCTGATAGCATACAGGCACCTCCATTGGGAGCGCTGTGATACGGTTAGGACCGTGAACGATGAAGTCTTCAGGAGCCTCATCACCTAGATCTGTCAGGGCAGAACCCACATGAATCTTGATACGCTCAGCCATACGCTCAGAAACCTTCACGTTGTGCTGGCGGCTCATATACTCCTGGATGTCGGCAGTCAGGTCGTCACCGGCTGTACGGATAGAGTTGTTGGATACGATACCACCCAGAGAGATGACTGCAATCTCGGTGCTACCACCACCTATATCAACTATCATGTTACCTTCTGGTGCCTCTACGTCGATACCGATACCGATAGCAGCAGCCATAGGTTCAAAAATCAAATATACGTCGCGACCGTCGGCATGCTCGGCAGAGTCGCGTACGGCACGGAGCTCTACCTCAGTAGAACCAGAAGGTACACCAATCACCATACGGAGTGAAGGTGAGAACAATCGGCTTCCTGTATGAACCATCTTGATAAGTCCACGCATCATCTGCTCGCAGGCAGTAAAGTCGGCGATAACGCCATCACGCAAAGGACGGATTGTACGGATGTTGTCATGAGTCTTCTCGTACATCATCTTTGCCTTCTCGCCTACGGCAATCATTTTGTCGGTGCGGCGGTCGAGGGCAACAACAGAAGGTTCGTCCACTACAATCTTATCATCACTGATAATGATGGTATTGGCGGTACCCAAGTCCATTGCGATTTCCTGAATAAATGAAAAAAATCCCATTTGCTAATGTAAATCTAATATTTTAAGCTTAAAATCTTTCCTTTGTAGTCATCTTCCCGCCCTCGCTTTCAAGAGCGGGAAGAGTTGCGAGATGAATAGGTTTACCTCTTTATTACTTGGCAAACCAAGCGTGGATAGCAGTATCATAGTGAGAACTTACGCCGAATGCACGCTCTGCAAACATCTTGCGGTCCTCAATGTCGGTTTCAGCACCCTTCTTCTTCAGGATGTCGAGAAGTACACTGTACTCAGCCTTGCTAGGAACGATAACCACGTCCTTGAAGTTCTTGGCACCGGCACGGATCAGGGAGATACCGCCGATATCAATCTTCTCAATGATGTCGGCATCGCTGGCGCCGCTGGCTACAGTCTGCTCAAATGGATAGAGATCCACGATAACGAGGTCGATAGAAGGAATCTCATACTCCTTCATCTGCTCCTGGTCGCCCTCATTGTCGCGACGGGCCAGGATACCTCCAAATATTTTTGGATGAAGAGTCTTCACACGACCACCGAGGATTGATGGATATGTGGTGACATCCTCAACTTTTTCACATTCATAACCCAAAGATTCGATAAACTTCTGAGTACCACCTGTGCTCAGGAACTTAACACCCTCTTCATTCAACTTGGCGAGCAACTCGTCCAAGCCATCCTTGTGAAAGACAGACACCAAAGCTGTCTTGATCTTCTTTGTTTCAGCCATTGACTTTATATATTACGAATTTTTATATTCAATATGGTTTCTAAAAACGCTGCAAAGATACAAAGAATATTTGGAATACACAAATATTTAATACCTATTATCACATTATTTAAAGGATATTTGCGATAAATCAAGTAATGGTTCAGCCATTTTGACAGAAGCTTTTTTGCGAATAGGGGAAAAAGAAGGGAAAAAGAAGGGAAAAACAGACAAAATGTCAGAAAAACGCTCAAAAACACGCAATGGGCACGCTATTCGCATCCACGGATTGCGATGCCGGAAGCCATCAAGGCTGAAGCATCATCCAAGGCTGAAAGTCCGGAAGAACTGAAGCCAGACAACAAGAAGTAGAACAAAATAACATTTAGAAAGGAGATCCAGATATGACATTCGACAAATTTACAATCAAGGCGCAGGAAGCGGTGCAGGCCGCTGTGAACATAGCGCAGAGAAATGGTCAGCAGACCATCGAACCGGTGCATCTTCTCAGTGGTATCATCGAGAAGGCACCTGATGTAACCAACTACATCTTCCAGAAGCTGGGCATGAACGGCAACCAGATTGCCATGCTCCTGCAGCAGGAGATGCAGCACCTGCCTCGTGTGCAGGGTGCTGGTCAGCCATACCTCTCGGGCGATACCAACCAGATATTGATCAACGCCGAGGACATCGCCAAGAAGATGGGAGATGAATTCGTAAGCGTGGAGCCTATCCTCCTCGCTATCCTCAAAGGCAACTCTACCGCTACCCGAATCCTCAAGGATGCCGGTGCCAACGAGAAGGACCTCACCGCAGCCATCCAGGCTTTGCGACAGGGCCAGAACGTGAAGAGCCAGAGTGCCGACGAGAACTATCAGAGTCTTGAAAAATATGCCAAGAACTTGGTAGAACAGGCTCGCAGCGGCAAGCTCGACCCAGTAATCGGCCGTGATGAAGAGATTCGCCGTGTGCTCCAGATTCTCTCTCGCCGCACCAAGAACAACCCTATCCTTATCGGTGAGCCTGGTACTGGTAAAACCGCTATCGTTGAGGGACTTGCAGAGCGTATCGTTCGTGGCGACGTGCCTGAGAACCTGAAGAACAAGCAGCTCTATTCGCTTGATATGGGTGCACTGGTTGCCGGTGCCAAATACAAGGGTGAGTTTGAGGAGCGCCTGAAGAGCGTCATCAAGGAGGTAACCAATGCCAATGGTCAGATTATCCTCTTCATCGATGAGATTCATACCCTGGTAGGTGCTGGCGGTGGCGAGGGTGCCATGGATGCTGCCAACATTCTGAAGCCTGCCTTGGCTCGTGGTGAACTGAGAGCCATCGGTGCCACTACCCTCAACGAGTATCAGAAGTACTTCGAGAAGGATAAGGCACTGGAGCGTCGATTCCAGACTGTGATGGTGAATGAGCCAGACGAGGTAGATGCCATCAGCATTCTTCGTGGTATCAAGGAGCGTTACGAGAACCACCACAAGGTTCGTATTCAGGATGATGCCTGCATAGCAGCTGTCAAGTTATCTGAGAGATATATTTCTGACAGATTTCTCCCGGATAAGGCCATCGACCTGATGGATGAAGCCGCAGCCAAGCTCCGTATGGAACGTGACTCCGTGCCAGAGGAACTGGATGAAATCACCCGCCACTTGAAGCAGTTGGAAATTGAACGTGAGGCAATTAAGCGTGAGAACGACCAGCCTAAGATTCTGCAGCTCGACAAGGAGATTGCAGAGTTGAAGGATAAGGAGCACGACTTCCGTGCAAAGTGGGAAGGCGAAAAGGCTCTTGTTAACAAAATTCAGCAAGACAAGCAGGAGATAGAGAACCTCAAGTTCGAGGCTGAGCGCATGGAGCGTGAAGGCAATTACGAGCGTGTAGCCGAGATTCGCTACTCTAAGCTGGTAGCTCTTGAAGAGGATATCAAGAAGATTCAGGAGCAGCTGAAGAGCACCCAGGGCGGTGAGGCAATGATCCGTGAAGAGGTGACAGCCGATGATATTGCAGAGGTAGTAAGCCGCTGGACCGGAATACCAGTGAGCCGAATGATGCAGAGCGAACGTGAGAAACTACTCCATCTGGAGGAGGAACTCCACAAGAGAGTCATCGGTCAGGACGAGGCAATCACTGCCGTAAGTGATGCCGTTCGCCGCAGCCGTGCCGGTTTGCAGGATCCAAAGCGTCCTATCGCCAGCTTCATCTTCCTCGGCACCACCGGTGTAGGTAAGACCGAGCTTGCCAAGGCTTTAGCAGAATATCTCTTCAACGACGAGGCGATGATGACGCGAATTGATATGAGTGAGTATCAGGAAAAGTTCAGTGTCACCCGTTTGATTGGAGCGCCTCCGGGGTATGTAGGATACGATGAGGGTGGCCAGTTGACCGAGGCTGTTCGCCGCAAGCCATACAGTGTGGTTCTCTTCGATGAGATTGAGAAGGCTCACCCTGATGTCTTCAACACCCTGCTTCAGGTATTGGACGATGGCCGATTGACCGACAACAAGGGTCGTGTAGTCAACTTCAAGAACACCATCATCATCATGACTTCCAATGCAAGCCGTGAGATGTTGAAGAAGACCTTCCGTCCGGAGTTCCTGAACCGTATCGACGACATCATCACCTTCCAGCCATTGACCAAGGATCAGATTGCCAAGGTTGTGGAGTTGCAGATGAACAGAGCCAAGAAGATGTTGGAGCCTCAGGGCTTCGATCTCCGCTGGACTCCAGCCGCCATCGGTTATCTTGCCGAGGTAGGTTACGACCCAGAGTTTGGTGCCCGCCCAGTAAAGCGTGCCATCCAGGATTACGTTCTGAACGATTTGAGCAAGAAGATTCTTGCCGAGAAAGTAAGTCGCGAGAAGCCAATCACCATTGACTACTCAGAGGCAAACGGCATCGAGTTCAAGAATCTCTAAAAGATAGATTTTTATCATTTCCTATTATATGAAAAAGGTTCCTTCGGGGAGTAACATCCTCGAAGGGACCTTTTTTCATGCATGCATTCCCCAACTTTTTGGGGAATATTTCCACAGAGTTTCCTCACATTCCACACCATTCATTTTTGGCACAAAGCGCATAAACACTTGATTATCAACACAAAGCCATTTTTCTCATCTTTTTGGCACGCAGATTGTGACTATGATGAGCGGATTCGATAATGAATCCACAAACAAATAAGTAACATCAATTAGTAACAATTAAAAAAGATAAGATTATGAAGAAGTTTATGTTTGCAGCTATCGCAGCTTTGGTTATGGTTTCAGTAAGCAACGTTTTTGCATCAAGCAAAATGGTTAGTAACGCTCAGGTTGCTCCTGTTGATACAGTAGCTCCAAATGCACCTTCAGATTCATTGGCAGTAGATGCTCCTGTTCAGCCACAGGCTGCAGCAGAGGATTCTACCCAGCAGGAAACTACTGAGCAGAAGGAGACTACAGAACAGCAGACAGCAGATCAGACAGCTACAGAGCAGCAGACGATTGCTGAATAATAAAATAGGAAAAGACAGTTCATTTTGCAGGCGTTATACAAGAAAGAATAGATTAGGTTAGTTTTTTTTAAAGGTAATAAGACTTATTCAGGTTTCCATAGAATTTACATGATTTTCAAATATAAGATAGAATTTTAGGTTCGGTTTAGTGAAAAGTGAAGTCTGTTGGCAGTGATGCCAGCAGACTTCTTGCGTTTATTTGCAGTGTGAGTTACATAACACCCATATTTTGCGTTATTGCAGTCAGGAAAAATATAATCCCCTGCCAACTTTCACAAGCTGGCAGGGGATAATTATAAGTAAAAGATGTAAGCTTATCGTACCACTGTACTAAGCTTTAATTAAAACTATTAAATTTATCATGCAGATTAAACTCTTTAACCTGCATCCTTAAGAATGAAGGGGGCATATTCACATACACCCTCAATCAACATTATATATTTTTTTACGAGTATTTTCGCATCAACCACACTTAAGACTAAAATACCTAACTATTAGCATTCGTATAATCAGCATTTATTCTTTCACTGGACATACAGAGTTTCCGAAATGCCTACTGGTATAGTTCAGCTTTTTAACCTCATTTTTGTGGAACCACAGGAAATATGGTTCTGATGGTATACAAAAATCAGCCGTCCTATAATATCCAATATAGTTAACGTTTTTCAGCTTTATAGCATTATTATCTACATCATAAACTCCTGCAGTTTTGAACATTACAGTTTTTCTCATTGAAGCGTCCGTATAAAAAAGTTTTTTCAGCAAAGTCACTGTTCCAAATACTGTTTTCATGTGTAAATCCAGTAAAAGCATCGCTCTCAGGTATCTTAAAACCTACCGGACACGGATCGTAGATAGTCTTTACCACTGGCGTATTTATACCTGTTCTATCATTGTTGATACTCCAAAGGTTAAAATACTTATTATTGTTTGACAAAGCGAACGTATTTGGATTGAGTATGCAATTCTTGATGAGATTATCTCCAAAGCCGAGATTCCTCGCTATTGGATATGCTTCAGAAGAGACTCCATCCTTGTCATACCATGTTCTGATTGTACTGTTTTTTCCATTAGAAGGTTGGAACGGGTCTTTTCTGCCATATTGATAGTAAGGACTGTAGCCTGGTTGGAATCTGGCGGGAAGCTGTCTTACTTTCATTATCTTGCTTTTTCCTCCTGCCGTAAACTTCACCAGACAGCTACGTTCGTAATAATCGTATATACCTAAACTGCACCAACCGAGATTCAGTGGCGAGACATAGAATTTCTTGCCTTTTTCATTGGTTATCTCTGTGGTCTTGTTGAGGTCAACGGGAGTTACCCATATATGCCACGACCATAGAATCGTACCTTCGGGGCGCTTGATGGCTATTACAGCATTGCCCTGCTGAATGGTGTTTTTATCTACCTTAAACGAAACGTAACCGCCATTCACACCATTATCAACATATCGTATGTCAGTTATCAGATTCTTTGCGTCCTGCCCTACCAGCTCTGCACTCTTGATGTTGCAGTTGGCGTTGTTGGTGATATATGGGTCGGTAATCGGTCCGAAATGGTTGTAGAGGGTATTCAGCACAGTTCCCGTTGCTGTGGTCTTGTACGCCGAAGTGTTGGTGGCTCCGTTCTTAATGGCATTACCATATACCATAGGGAAGGAGTAATAGCCTGGAGCATTCACCACATAGCAGTTGGCTGTGTTCTCTACCTTTTTACCACCATTGGTCTGGTTGGCAAGGTTGTACGGAGCGGCAGAACTGCCCTTTGGCGTAGCATCCTTCAGGGCTTGATTTTGCGGATTACTAACTACAGGAGTCTGTGCTGCGACAGTAGCGTTATACAACTTTTGTGCACCTCCAGAGCCTGATGTCTCGAAGCTTGTCAACCAGCTTGGTTTTATATCAGTCCAAGTTACACCATTATCTGTTGAGAATTGTGTAGTCCAAGGAGCAGCTGCTATAGTCCCCTTACCATTCTTTCGGGTGCTTGTTACCCAATATAGATTTGTACCTCCATCATAATAGAAATCATTGGTTCCCACAACATCGAGCGTATACTCCCAGTTGATAGAACTTGTAGATATCTTATAGTTCACGGTCTTGCCCATCGGCCATACCTGTCCGCTGATATTGGCAGTCAGCGTATATTCATTATTCTTTTCATCCACGAACACCACCTCAAGTTCTGCTCTACCATTCAGCTTCTGTGGAATCATCATAAAGGTTTGTGCATCATTTGTGATGGCTTCGCCCGGAGTTCCCGTAACGGTTTGGTTCAGCGTCTGCGTGTAAGTCTTAAGTTCGTTAGAAAAGCGATACCATGGTTCGCTACCCGTCTGTGAAGACATAAAGTATCTTGCACGACTCACTACGTTTTTAAGACTAATGCTCTTCACCACACCCTTCTTCATGTCTTCACCACATACAAAGCGTACGGCGGTAAGGGCATGATTGAATGTAAGCGGTAAGGTGCTGTAGGCATTGCTTTTCACCTCGCCACTCTGAGCTACGAGCAGATCTTTCTGGTCTGCAACGTCGCTCGGAATGGTGATGTCAATACGTGGCGAGCCTATCTAGTTCTTTTCCGAAAACTTATAGTTAGCATTGTCCTTCGGCGCATAGGCAAAGAATTTCATGTTACTTTCTCCGCCCGGCCAGTAATATGTCTGATCGAGATTGTACGTTTCGCCTGCATTTGTTGCAGTAAGATTGTAGAAGTAGAGGGGCATAAGCTCTTTCTCGTCCCACGTATTGTATAAGTATGCCGACACGCCGAAGCTCTCATACATCGTGCTGGTATTTATGGGAACGGCACGTGTTATGGCTCCATTGCCATTGCTTGATGTCGTAGCAATGCTGTCGGTGTAATACGTATGCAGATAGAGGGGCTTCACGTATCCTTCCACTGCCGTTACTGTGCTTTGCGGAACATCAGCTGAGGAAGCAGAACGTGTAGCCTGATTCCATGATGAACTTACAGTTGGCACGAATGTCATCTGTCTTGAAGACGCTGATGATGCCAGGTCGTCTGCGCACGAGCACAACAATATGCTGCCCGATAGAAGCGCAAAAAGCAGGGAGCGCATCATTGCGCCCCTGCTTGAATGTAGTGTATGATATTGTCTTTTCATATTGTTATTGTTATTTTTCTCTGACTGGTCTAACAGCCCTACCCTCGCAGCGGGTTCCTATATCGTATGTAGATAAATACTCTTTACGGAAATTAAAACTTCCTGCCAATAATTCGGGCTTATTAACAACATATGGATTCCTGCCCAAACCTGCTAACCAATATCCTCCATAATTAGCTATAGCCTCCTGTACTTCAAAAGTACTCCACCAACGGTATCCGCAAGCAGGGAAGAAGACGGTTCCTCCCAACGTATCATGTTCGCCGACAGCAGGCATCCTATTGCAATAGAACGCCCAGCCATGCTTTTCATCATATATGTCTCTCGACTTATATGACGTGTTATACTTGCTGAAATCTATTTCGCCATAAGTGTCGTCAAATTTAAATCCGGTGAACGCGCTGTTAGCCGGCATGCAATAGCCTACGGGCGACGGGTCGTAAACGGTCTTTACCACATTTTCGTCACTCTCAAAGATGTCTTCTATATTGGCACTCCAGAGATTGTAATAAGGCTTGTTGCACCAGTTTCCAGTTCCGCTACTCTGGGGGTCTCCACAGTAGTAATGGTAAGGCTCCTGAATGGATTCGCCGATAGAAATCGGGGATATCCAAGTCTTCTTTTCCAGTTCGCCTTGATACTTGTCCGAATAGTACTTCTTGTTCACTGGCTTACCAGTTGTATAGGCTATTGGAAGTATCGGGTCTTTGCGTCCCCACTGATAGTAAGTACAGTTGCCTGGTATTACGTAGGTGTGAGCCAGCTGCTTCTGATCTACCACCTTTGTCGCGCCGGTTCCTTCCTGCGTGAATCTTACCTTTACGTCGCGCTGGTCGTATTGCCACGTTACGCCGTCGCACCATCCAATGTTCACGGGCATAACGGTGTACTTCACATTATTGTTGTTGGTAATCACCTTATCGTCCTCGCCCAACTTATAGTCAGTAACCCAGATGTGCCAGCTCCACAGTATGGTAGGCCTATTCTTATGATTGCCGGTGATGGCTATAAGTGCATTGCCTTGATGCATTTTGTCCTGATTGATTTGGAACTGCAGATAGAAACCGTCTTGCTTGTTACCCGTCAGTTGCAGATTGCTAAGCAATCCCTCTACGTCCTGCCATACAATCTCGCATTTCTGTTCGTTGCCGTAAGCGTTGGCACGGTCAATCCATGGGTCGGTTATGGGGGTGTCGTCATACTTAACAAATTGGCTTAACCAACGACTTCCAGTTTTTGTTGATGTAAATGCGCTCTTGTTTGTCGCTCCGTTCTTGATGGCATTGCCATACACACATGGCAGCTTATATGTGCCAGGTGCATTGATGACGTAGCAGTTGGCGGTGTTCATCCTTGTCTTGCCGCCTTTGGTAGATAGGTCGTACACTCCGCTTATCGGCTTAACCTTTTTCAGTGCATCGTTGTGCGGATCAATTACGCGGTGTTGCTGAGGCTCGGCAGTTGCATTGAATGTTTCGTTTTCTCCGCCATTGCCACTGGTGTTGAAGGCTGTAATCCACGACGGACGTGGGATAACATCGTAACCGCCAGTACCGTTTTCTTTAACGAACTCGGCAGTCCACTTGCTGTTTACAATCTTGGTAGGGTCGCCTACACGAGTCACCTTGATGTAGCTGCTCACGGTATTGTCCATAGAGCCGCCCTTGTATGTAAAGTCTTTGATATTGACATCAAATACTGGTTCCACCACGATGCTCGTTGTGGAAATCTTATATGTAATGGTCTTGCCCATCGGCCAGGTGCTACCAGCAATGGACGACGTGAGTTTTCTCGGGGTATTAGTCAGAGCATCGGTAAAGTCCACTTCTATTGTGGCTCCTTCCGGCAGCTGCTGCGGAATCATCATAAAGGTCTGATCGCTCTGGGTGATGAGTTGTTCGGCTGTGCCACTAATGTCAGCATCCAGCTCCAGAGCGTAGTCAGTCTTGCCTTCGTAGCCTGTCCATTTGTCTGCGCCAAATGTATGTGTTGCCTTGCCATAAACATTTTTAATTCTGATAGCAGTTACCTTACCGGGCAACATCTTGTCGCCAGCAGCAAAGCGTACGGCAGTGAGCGGATGGTAGAAATGCAAAGGCGCAGCGTCTCTTGTCTCACCAGTCATTGCCTCTGTGGCAGTGGCAAGCAAGTCTTTTTGCTCTTCTACCTTAGTCGGTACAGTGTATGTGAAGGATGGTGTGCCAGCCTTGCTCTTGTCTGTCAAGGTCAGCCCATCGGTATTGTATGGAGCATAAGCGAAGAAACGTACGTTTTGCTTAGCTCCTGGCCAGAAGTAGTTGGTAGTCCAATTTGACTCCTTGGTTACTTCCTCATTATACATATAGTCGGGATAGCAGGCATCTTCTTTCCATTCGCCTGTATATACCGACGTCATTACTCCGAAAGAATCATAGAAAGTGTCAGTTCCTACCTGCGCACCTCTGGTAGTGTTCCCGTCAGACGCAAAATGCTTTTCGTCTATTTCGTCAGAGCAATAGACATGCAGGTAAAGCGAATCTTTGCTGCTTTTGTCGCATAACGCCAGAACGGCAGTATTATATTCCTGGCCGCCCGAGACATCTGCCGAGCGAGTCTTGCCTGCGTTGCTCCAATTAGATTCTGACAGGGCAAAGCGCATATTGTTGCCGCTATGAAAATATCCAGCAAGGTCATCTGAGCAAGATACAAACGCGAATGTTGTCAGAAAGCTTACTGCTATTGACATCCATGCTGTAAACGATAAAGAAGATTTCTTCATAATAGTCTTTAAATTGTAGTCTAACGGAAAGAGAAAAGGATGTATAGGAGGAGAGCGTGCAGCTTGATTATTTTAACACACTCTCCTCTTTTTAAATGTTGCAAATTGCAACCTAATCATTCTTTATTAAGTAAGAATGAATAGGAATCTATTACATTATAACAGGCTGATCTGCAGAAGTCCACTCTGTTACAGTAACTGTGAACTTGATTGGCTTGCCAAGGATGTCCTCACCTGGCATGAATGGATCTGTAGGATCTGTTGGGTCTGGTTTCTCAGGATCTACCTTACCAGCACCGTTAGAGAAGTCGAGTGTATAAACATACTTCTTGCCAGCTTCCCAGTTTGTGTTGATAGCTACAGCAGCTCAGTCGTAATCACCCTTAGCAGGATATACACGTGCGCCATCCTTTGTAGTAATCTGAATCTTAAGAGCGATGTAAGCACCGTTATTGGTGTTCGTCTTGTCTGTTTCAGGTGTCCATGCTACGAGCTGCTGCGGAAGAAGCATAGCGTTGTCGTAAGCTGTACCCATCATTGTTGCAGCATCTGCAGCAAGTGTTCTTGGATCTGTGTCGTATTCTACTGCATAGTTAGTCTTTTCTGTAGTAGTCAAAGACCATGTGTTAGTACCAAATGTGAATGTACCCTTTGAAACAGGCTTACCGATACGTACACCTACCACCTTGTAAACATAGCCAGTGTTGGCATTCTTTGCCTTGATCTCAATCTGAGAGAGCTGGTGAGCAAATGTCAACGCTACGCCATTTGTCTCGTTGGCAGCCTTTGTGCCAGTAGCAGTAGCGGTAACGAAATCCTTCTGGTCAGCGATTTTTGCAGCAGGAGAGAAATCTGCAAGAGTCTTAGTGGTATTGTTAATAGTAACAGTTGCACCAAGATCTGTTTCAGATGGAGAGTAAGCAACGAAATTGAGTTCATCTGCTGGCCAGTAATAAAGTGGTGAAGATGTGAAGAACTCACCATCCTTTGTAAACTCCTGCTTTGAGAAGTAGTTGGCATCAGCTTCGTCAATCGCAGTCACCCAGAATTTGCTGATGTTGGCCGTTGTTGTCTCAGCACCACGTGTACCTACCGAGGTACGGAAGTCTATTGCTCTACCGGTGTTGGTAGAAACAACATCGTCACTTGAACATGAAGCAATGAGCATAGCAGTCATTGCCATAAACATAATTTGCTTTTTCATAATGTAACCTTAATTCCGCAACACTATTATAAATATAACTTTTTAAGTACCTGAGCAACAAAAAGTTGCTCAGGATTTTGCCATGTCAGATTTTTCAC
>ENA-OZRS01000074-OZRS01000074.1-human-gut-metagenome-genome-assembly--contig:-NODE-74-length-23346-cov-14.237302_pt1 | contig 23346 bp, 12 predicted proteins | sample MGYA00243272_ERZ653951 | MGnify/ENA primary metagenome ERZ653951 (study PRJEB26926, sample SAMN06164475) | human gut metagenome | biome: ENVO:00009003; feature: ENVO:2100002; material: ENVO:00002003...
ATTCGGATTTTCTTTGTAACTTAGCAGCGCACTATATCCGCACAGAGGTAAAGAGCGCCATCGGCAGAGCTGATGCCGTGATGCACATGCCAGATACAATCTACGTCTTCGAACTGAAGGTAGATAAGAGTGCTGATGAGGCTTTGGCACAAATAGACGAAAAAGACTATATGCTGCCATATCATGCAGAGAGCAAGCGACTGGTAAAAATAGGTATCAGTTTTGACAGCACCCAGCGCACTATCAGCGATTGGAAGATTAAGGAAGAATAAAGAAAAAATCCGAAACAGAAGCTTACCAAGTTATCTGTTTCGGATTTTTTTGATACTGATTTCGTTTGGATGAGCCGATTTTTAGAGACTACCTGATAAGACTTACTTTTTACCTTTTGCTACATGAAAACGATAAATGGCGTGGATGAGCACATAACGGGGCACTGTGTTATAGTATTTCTCTACCCTGCCCTGCGCATTGATAGTTCTATCCACTTTCTTCAACTGATGGAACACATCGAATGCATCAGCCTTCACAACCAATTTTCCCTTGAAAAATGGTCGGGAAAGGCGGAAGTTCCATAATAAATTGTCATCATTCATCACAGACTCACCATATCCACGTCGACTATACATCGAAAGGTCGGTGTCAAACGAGAACCTGAAAGGAAGTGCCAATACTGCACTCAGCCCATAATGATAGTTGTAAGCATCAAGGGTTTCGAAATCCTTCTGTTCGCCATTGGAATGAAGACAGGCTACATAAGCATTCACTCCCAAAGAATGCTTACCCAGTTTGTAGTCCAGACGCAAATCTTCAGAAATGGTGGATGTCTTTACTATACTCTTCTTCATCTCCTCAGTAGCAGTATCACTTATCATGTCAACACTGTTAACATATCCCCAAGAGGTAACCGTATTAAATATCAGTCGTTTCTTCTTATCAACATTGCCACTCAATCCTAAGCGCAAGCTTGTATTCCAGTTACCATTCACATTGGTTGGCGAGAAAGTACGCCTACCAGTGTTTTTATCATATATAAAGCCCATAGCCACTGCATCGCTGGTAGAAGCATAATCGTATTTAAGATCATACATTAGAGACTTGAAACTTCCATTATAAGCAAATTGCAGATGATGCAACATAGAGTTCTTCAGTTTCCCATTTCCATAACGCTTTACATTCAGAGGGTCTGCATCATCTATATAATCAAACAGATAGAGCATCTGAGGAGCTACCTGAGTTATAGAATAGACCAGACTGCTAGAAAACTTTCTGTTTTTTCTATTTCCACTCCAATATAGGGTAAACTCCGGGTTCAGGAAACTTAAATTACGAGAGAGTTCCTTGTCTAGAGATGCCCTTCTATAACGCATATTCTCATGCGAGAAGTTGAAGTTCCACTGGCTCTTGAACAAGATATCATTCTTTGCATCTTCTACCGCCTGCCAGGAAAAAATCGCAAACGGCTTATGCGCATCAGTATGAAAATCATACAGATAACTATTAGCCACATCTATCGTTGAAAGATAATCAGTAACAGATGGCAAGACACCTAATTCATGATTGGCATCAGCTCCCCATCCTGCAAGTTGCTCCAAACGATAAAGACTATTCTCTTCATGAGAATACTTCTGCTCATAACCATATTGAATAGCTCCCCACAACTTATCAGAAACATTGAAGGAGTACCCCAAGCCGCCATGATAACGATACCCTTTAGAAGACCAAGGTACATAACGGCGACGATAATCATTATTTCCAGCAACATTTCCTGAAGCATAGTCAAGGCTATAAATGCTATATCCCTCATCATCTTTACCAAGCACTTCACCACCAAGCTTTAGCTGCAACATATCTCCAGCTTCGTTTACGATGAAATCTGAACTGTAGTCCAATGATGCGAGCCAACCCTTCAAGTCGTTTTGGCTTTTACTTTCCACCCTGTTTATCAAGTTCTTATACAGCTCACCTGTTGAAATCGGGAAGAGACGATTCCACATCTGTTCCTGATTTTCCCAACTTTCAGCCATCAGAGCTGAATAAAAGATGGAATTCTGCTTACGGCGAGAGTAATTGGCTTTTTGGTCAATTGTCATATAGCATTTAGAATTTCTGCCACCAGGAGTCAACGTCAACATGTTGTTCATATTGAGATAGAAATTACAATACTTTGCTTCATTCATAGAACGCTCGTATGTATCCCCCGATGACAAGAAGTTGGTGCGATAAGCATTCGTTTCCTCATGATTATCATAATGAGTAAGGTCGGCATTACTTCTCAACCGGAATCGGTTGAGTCTATCATCCACATTCAGGTTCACTCCCACCTTCTTTGTTGTCAATCTAGACATCGGCAGCTTCTCCGGTGTCCAGTCAGAGCCTTGCATCGGTGCACCACCATCATTCATATTATTAAAGTTGCTGAATATTGCCAACTGCGAATGGTCAGTTGTACGCAAAGCAAACAAGCGCGCCAAATACAGGTCATCATTTGCCATACCAGCATCCACATTGCCCAACCAGCCTATATTATATTGTTTCTTCAGGTTGACATCCATCACATATTCATCCTCCTCAACCTTTCGTTTGGCAAACAGATTCAGGTCAGTTTTCTTTTCATATACCTTGATGGAGTTTACCGCGTATGTAGGCAAGTTCTGCAAGAGTACCGTATTGTTACCCTTGAAGAAATCCTTGCCATTAAGTAAGAGGCTCTCCACAAACCGACCATTGACATAGATACGCCCATCCGACTTCAATTCAGAACCAGGCAATTGCCTGATAAGCGCATCGAGCATGGAGCCTTCTGAGAGTTGAAAAGCATCAGCATTATACACCAGCGTATCACCCTTATGATAGAATTTCACCTTGGTGGCCGTTACTGTTACCTCATTCAGTAGCTGCTCATCATCCAACTTTTTCTTCTTACGCAAAAAAATGGTTGGCAGATAACGGGTATTCACCCGTTTACTAACCTTTACATCAAAAGAGAAACTTTGTGGCACATAGCCATCACACTCTACTTTGATGGTATATTTCCGATTGTTAGTTACCCGAAAGACAAAGCCACCATCATTTTGATCCAACCTGCTATTAGAAGTTTCCACCTTAACAAGGTTTCCATCGTCATCCATCAGACTAACCTTTGCATCATTTATAGCAGTATGAGTAACAAAGTCTTCGACCCACCCCCAATATTCCACAGTTTTTTCCTTATCTTGGGCAACTACAGACATTGCCCAAGATAACACCAGAATAAACAGTATAACTTTGATATACTTCATGATTACATTTGTTTGTTATTAGCTTACATTATTATTTCGTATCTGCAAATTTATGGAAAAATTGTCAAATAACAAAATTTTGGTTCGTGATAATATCCACCAAGAATCCACCATTACATTTCTATATCATCATAACTCCCTGTTATCATGAGAATCAAAAGCTTTAAATATTCAGTAAATTACTGAATAAAGTAGAGGCTCTTTTATCGTCAAACAGTTTTCGATTTATTTTTTGCTTAGCATTACTTACGTTTTTGGTTGTTGTATTGATCAAAAATGCAATGGCTGTATTATCTATTCCCAGGTAAGCTAAGATACAAATCTGAAACTCTTGAGGACTCAACTTTCCCTTCCTTATTCTTTCAAACAAGAGAGGTTTATATTGCAGTAATGCATCATATAATTCTTGCCAATCTTCTTCCACTGGATCGATATGATTTCTCTTTGGCTTCGACATTTCCATAAATCTTACTACAATATCACTTTCCATCAACATCTTCTCCTTGTCTAGCAAATTATACTTTTCGTATTTTTCCCTATACTCTCGAAGGATATCCTGCAATGCGGCAATTTCTTCTTGCTTCTTGTGGATAAAAATGTCTTTATTCTCTTGTAACAAACTCAATTCCTCACTAGCTTTTTCTAGTCTTTGGTTTACTTTTGCTATTTTTTGAGACATCCGGTTCTTCATTCTCTTGTATTTCCCAACAAGAAAACCCAAACTGCACAATACCATAAAACAGATAAACATCCAGAGATACCTGTTTCGCTCTTTATGTAATATCTCCTCGTCAATCTTTTTCTGCAATCTGGTATAATCGTATAAAGAGGCTGCCTGAACAACAGCGTTAGCCTGAGTTCCATTTAAGATTTCATCCATTTCCCGCTCACAAAGAATTGAATATTTCCGTATGGAATCAACATTCAGGCGCATTCTATAGACAGACAACAAACCTTGAGCAGTTTCGAATCTAAAGCCATAACGACCTAACTTACGATAGTAATATTCAGCTGAGTCTATCTTATTGACTCCCAAGAAATACATCCCTTTGGCCTTATAATAATGTTCACGTCCAGCAAGTATGTTATCTTCTTTATCAAATAAACCCGATTCCTGCTCATATAAATCCATATAATAACGTGCTTGCTGATATTGGGTACGTTGCAAATAGACGTAAATAAGTGTAGGGAGCACCTGTGCTGCATCTTGATTCAAGCCATGCTCTTTATACGATCTGTAGCATTTCTGTGTTAATCCTATAGCTTTCAGCGTATCACCCAAATCATAATATTCACTTGCTATTAAATCGAAACCTTGAATATAACTTGCTATATCTTTAGCTCGAACTGCATAGTAGCTATATCTTTCATAACATTCTATTGCTTTTACATGCAAATATTGACTACGAAAAATATCAGCCATCTGCCCATAGATACTGAATAAAGTTACATAATCACAATCCTTACTCAGGGTATCAGCACACTCAACAGCTTTTTTATAGCTCATCATTGCCTTTGGCGCATCCTTTTGGTCACGAAATACGCAACCCAGCAGATAATAAGCTTGCATCTTCTCATTATCTGTACCCCAACTATCATAATAATCCACCACCTCTTGAAATTTGGTGTCGGCAGACAACTGCAAGTAAAGTTTGTTCTGTGCCTTCGCCATCAGCATTCGGCATTTCATCGCTACCTTGCGAGAAGCGTCCGGTACCTCCAATGAATCAAAACGGCACAAACTATCATAGGCTGCTTGAGGATGTGCTTCCATCAAGCTGTCTATAACCTGTAATCTCTGCATTTGTACCCGATTTTCGGTACACCCTACTAATATATATAATAAGGTGAAGAACACGGAATATCTCAACAATACGAATTCTCTTCTCTTCATTTTTACACTCTAAAATACCATTCATCAAATAAACAAATCATCTAGTGTTACTGAAGCCTTGAATATATCAGAATATTCATTACTCACCAGTTCTGAATTTCCCACATACGTAAGGAGGAATGTCTTGGTAGGGTTCTTTTCTTCCAAAGCCTGCAAACGGCTATTCAGCACCTGAGCATAGCCCTTGGTAACGGCATAAGGAGCCTTATAAAATTTCATCTCACAAACATTCACCGCATCATCAGCCCTGTCTATCAGCAAGTCAATCTGCATGCCATCAGCCTCCTCGTTTCCTTTCACTATAAGCGAAGATTCCTGCGAAGACACTGCACCTATATGAAGAGCATATTTTATCTGTGAAATATGCTGCAAACAAACCTCCTCGAAAGCAATGCCACGCCATGAGGCTATGTCGCTTTCCTTCAAATGCTGTTGCCAGTAATCTGTTTGATTTACAGCCTTCTTCTCCTTAAAATGAAGCCAGAACCAGCAAAAGGAATCGATGAGCTTGTAATATTCCTCTCGCTGGCTGAAACCGAAAGGAGTATATTTCACCACAAAATCACTACCCATCAAGGCTTTCAGCATCTTGGTAAAATCACCATTCGGATTCAAACCGGTATGCTCTGCTATCTCCTTACGGGTGAAACCTGCGTGGCGGGTACCCAAAAAGCGAACTATCTTCATACAGTCTTCTGCATGATCAAACACTGAATTGAAGAGCCTGTCAAACTCATCCCCCAACTTCGCATGGCGGGCAAAGAACAAGGCATCTATATTCTGAGCCAGACTATAGGAAGGGTTAAAGAAATTCATATAGAAAGGAATTCCACCCATAATCATATAGGCCTGCGTAATATTATAACGGGACATTCTGATACCACGACTCTGATAAAACTCCTCGCATTCTTTCAATGTAAACGGAGACAGTTTGATTTCACCAGTCAAACGACCATATAATCCACCTTTATTACTGATTAGATTATCAAGCATCCAGGAGGTGGCAGAACCACAGACTACAAGCAACAGATTGTGGCGCATATTGCCCCAACCATTCCAAAAAGCCTCTAATGCCGTAAGAAAACCGGAACGAGCCGTATCCATCCAGGGCAACTCATCGATAAATACCACCTGTCGGGAACCGTTATCGCAAGTTTCCAAAAAACGTTCCAGCAAAAAGAAAGCCTCCATCCACGACTTAGGTTGCGCAATATCCTCCATGCCATGGCGAAGAAGCGAGAAATAGAAATTCTGCAACTGGTCTTTCAAGGTTACCTTCCGACGACGGTCGTAAGGCGACAATCCTGTATGATGAAACACCATATCATCATGAAACACCTCATCAATCAAGAATGTTTTACCGACACGGCGACGACCATACACAGCCACAAACTCAGCTCTACCACTTTCGTAGTAACTCTTCAATTCTGCTATTTCCTTTTTTCTACCTATTATTTCACACATAATCATACCCAATTGGTTCGCTGCAAATATACGACTTATTTTGGAAATAGCGAAAGAAAATAGCGTTTATTTCGCTACGAAACCATTTTTTTGCCGTTCGTAGCGGAATAAACGCCATTTTAACTCCATTTTAACACTAAGCTAATATATCTTATTCCAGCGTCAGCCACCCATCTTCCGTCCAGTTGATTCGCTTCTGAACCAGGATGCTGGCGCCATTCTTTGGCACGCTGTAACCATGACAGAAGAAGAAATCGCCATCGGGGAAGGAGTAGGCAGAGCAATGACCCATCGCCTCATATTCTTTCTTATCGCCTTCCAGAATCAGCGTACCACCGCCATTGCGCATGTCTCTGCCTGCCTTATCCAGATAAGGACCGGCAACCTTCTTGCTTCTGCCCACGGCAACACGATAGTTGCTCTTGATGCCACGGCAGCAGTAATCCCAGCTCACGAAGAGATAGTAATAACCACCATGCTTCATGATGAAAGGAGCCTCGATGGCATTGGTGCCGGCAAACTTGGAGGTAGGATTCGGCTCTGCCGAAGTATCGCCTACGGCATGACGACGGGCGATGGTCTGAGGCTTGGCGCCCTTCTTGACATGCATCGACTTCTTATCCAACTTGATCATCTGGATGCCATCCCAGAAAGAGCCCCAGGTAAGCCAAGGGTTCCCCATCTCATCAACAATGAAATTCGGATCGATGGCATTCCAGTTGTCTCTATCACCCTTAGAGGCGACGAGGCAGCCCTCATCCTTCCATCCATCCTTATCAGATAAGGAAGTATTGCTCAGCAAGCCGATGGCAGATGTGTTCTTGCCAAAGGTAGAACAGGAATAAGCCAGATACCACTTGTTCTTGAAGCGGATAACATCCGGAGCCCAGATATGGGTTTCAAACCCCGGCACACTATCATGCGTCCATGCCGGAATCTCACTGTTCTTGAGCACGCCCTGAGGAACGATGGTCCAATGCTTGCGGTCGGTAGAGGTCATCTGCGTGATGCCATGACCTGTGCAGTAGAGATAGTACTTGCCATTCTCATACGCCATTACGGGGTCATGGACAAAAGGAGTATCTACCACAATCGGTTCCTGCGGAGCATTCTGTGCCATCATCTGGCAACCACCTTTTACAACAGGAGCAGCAATGATCATTGCTGCTCCCAATAGTATTTTAGAAATCTTCATATAATTACACCTTATTATATATATAAGAGAATTACTTGTTCACAAATTTCTTTCCGTTTACAATCACTACACCCTTGTAGCTCTTGTCTACCTGCTGACCGGAGAGGTTGAACCACTTGCCATCATTCTTCTTCTGAATGATGATAGGGTTCGAGATGCCTGTAGAAAGTCTTGAGCCGTCGATGTAAGAGTTCTCACCTGTAAAGAACACGTTAATCTCAGACGGCTTATCTATAATAGTCTTTGTATATGAATAATGATACACCTTATTATCCGTTGTGGTAATCACAGCAGTCATCTTGAATGCGCCTGTAGCAGCATATTCCACGGTCATATCTACCAATGAGCCATTCATATCCTTCGCAAATGTATCCCAGTTGAAATCGCTGACACATCCGGTGTTGTTCCAGGCAATATTCTCCCAGTTATCATTACGCAACATCACATACTCCTTATAGCCGGAAGCACCATGAGCAACGTTGGAAACGCCCAATACCCAGCTCTTGAAATTATCTGTACCTACCGTATAGTTATAGAACTTGAACTGCGCCTTATTGCCAGCCTTCACAGTATAATCCTGACTCAGGTTGGTAGCATAGACATTCGTTGTATTCTTCTGTGCAGAAACAGGATAGTAAACCGGAGTCGTTTCCTCTGCCTCAGCATCGATGTTCAGGGTATAATCCTTAGTATATTCATAACCGTCCTTGCTGATAGTCATGGTCATGATGACCTTACCCTTGCCTTTTACTACGCCGTCATCGGTCAGGATAGAAGGATTGCTTGACTTCCATGAAACGGTAGCACCGAGATGCCCCTCTGTAGGGAGTTTTGGCTTTGAATTCAAAGTTGCACCATCTGCGAAAGGAACACTGGTCTTATCCAATGTATATTTGATAGCCGCCTTGGCATCTGCCTTGCTTCCCCAGATACTCAAACCGCGAGTCTGCAAACTGGCACCACCTGATGTAGCCAAACCATCAGAAGAACTGAGGGCTGTGAAGCAGAGCGCCTTGATATTGGTATAATCGATGGTCTGCTCGGTAAGCACACCCTTGAACTTCACCTCTGCATTGGCTGTAGCAACGCCCTTCAAGGTAAGATTGATGTAGCTTGTACCGCTCACCAGTTCCCATTTTCCGGTATACTCGCCCGAGATAGAACCATCTGCATTGAGATGGATGGTAACAGGCTTCTCATAATCCATTGCTGCCGTATTCTGACGGTAAGGATGAGCTATTATCTGATAATCGCCCGCTACCTCTGTTGCATCATAGAGCTGCTGAGTGGCAATATCATTATCAGTATAAGTCTCGCCGCTAAACTCGTAAGGAGCAGCAACCAGCCAACCGTCCTGGTTAACGAAGAGCTGATGTACACGAACCTCATGCTCCTCACTTCTGTTCAAGAAGCGGGTATGGTAAACGATGAGTGCTCGTCCCTTATGGTCCACGATGGCTGAATTATGTCCCTGAGCCAGTTCAGCATTAGGCATGGTTTCCCACTGGTAGTTGCCGAAGAGTTTCACACCCTCGTCGCGCTTGGCATCGCCACCGAAGTTGAGGATATACTTGCCATACATGGCATCAATGCCCGTTGAAGTAAGACAGTCCTTATAAGGTCCGTCAGGTTTCTCAGAGCGGAAAACACGAATCTGATAGCCACCGGCAGCCGTCAAACCACCATAACTCATAAAGAGATAATAGTACTTGCCCACCTTCTGGATATAGCTAGCCTCGCCGGAAACACCCCAGCCACCAGCTATCTTCTTGCCGAAATAGGGGTCGCTGGTAGCATCTGCATCTGCCGCTCCCGCTGTAGTTGTTACTCCCTTCACCTGGTATGGGTAGGTATAAGTATAGTCACGAAGACCATTCTCCTTGTCAAGTTTAATCATGAAGATGCCTGCAAACCATGAGCCATAGCTCATCCAGAGATTGTCATCGTCATCATAGAACACGCATGGGTCGATACAGTTGGGACCATAAGGACTCCATTTGTCCGTGTTGTATCGCTGAGGCAGGGATGTGCAACCTGTAGCAATCGCCAAGTCGGTATTCTTCCAGTCACCTGAGGCTACGAAACCATTGTGGGCATATCTTCCCGAAAAGCCTGAGCATACCACTGGTCCCTGATAAATCCAAGGTCCCTCGAGGTCGTCGGATATAAAGCACACGATGGTAGAGCACCAGTTGTCGCCATTCAGACTCATATACATACACCATTTCTTCATGGTCTTGTTGTAGATGACGTCTGGTGCCCACTGCATGCCTTTCACATTATTGCCTTTCGCCTGCCAGGCATGGGCATCGAAGTTAGGAAAATCGACTTCCTCGCCCTTATAGTTCTTCACCTTCTTCACCAATTGGGTGGAATAAGCGTCCTTGAAGTTCACTAATTTACCATTCACATCAGCAAAAAGACTGTTACTGGTTCCGGCATTCTCCTCACCCGTTTTGAAGGTGTTCCATATCTGATAGTTGCCCGAAGCATAAGTCTTGGCTCTGCCAAGATGCGAACCGTAGATATAATATTTAGGGTTGGTGATAGGCTCCGTAACATCCATCACGATAGAAGGGTCATGCACAGCGATGCGCCCTGTTATCGTTTGGGTAGCGTATGCATTAGCCAGATCATTATCGCCGACAGGCGTCTGAGCCATAGCTCCGTTCATCGCCATCAGACTCATGACAGAAAGTAATAACTTCTTCATACGATTTCAAGTTTAAGATATGATTTTTTAAAACCAAGGAAGGTCTATGGTGTTTTCGCCATAGACCTCACCTAAAATATAATAATGTATATTGACAAAGATTACTTACCGGTTGTTTCACCCTCAGTAGTCTCGCCACCTTCTGTGTTATCTCCACCCTCAGTGGTGTCGTCCTTCTTTGGAGCATCTGAGAGTTCCCAACCTGCATTCTGTCCTAAGTTAGGATTCTTCTTGTAAGTGTCATCAGGCACTGGGAAGTAATAATTCTTAGGACAAGAGAACGCACGAGTAGGATGGGTATTATCGTTGCGATAAGTATATACCTGGCTCTCATTAGGAGTTACAACAACGCTATAGATGTTGTAAACCTGCTTGTAGCGTGGCTCACTCTTCTCTGTAGCAGCACTCTTGCCATCAAACAATTTCCAGCGGCGCTCATCGAAGAAACGATGATCCTCGAAAGCCAACTCGATGCGGCGCTCGTTGCGGATACGCTCACGAAGCTGCTCCTTGGTCATACCCTTGTAAGCAGGCATACCCACACGGGCACGAACCTCGTTTACATAGCCGTAGGCAGCATCAGGACCCTTTGCCTCGTTCAATGCCTCTGCTGCATTAAGCAGAATCTCCGCATAGCGGAAGATAGGGCAAGCGGTAACGAATGTGGTAGGGTTCTTGAAGCTCATATTGTGAACGAACTTCTTAGAGTAGTAACCGGTAGTGGTACCACCATGAAGAGCCTGGTAGTCTTTGCCACCTACAGATACATCCACGGCACGCTCCTCGTCCTGACTCTTGTCACCCCAGATACTTCCCTGGTGGAAGATGGTCTGCTCCAGACGTGGGTCACGGTTCTTGTATGGATCCTGGTCGTTGTAAGAAGGATCCTGGTCGATAGGAAGACCATTGATGGTCTCGTAAGAATCAACCAGATTCTGTGTAGGGTTTACACGACCGGTAGAGTTCGCATTACCGGAGAAACCACAAGGAGTGTTGAACAACTCAATTTCTCGTGTATTCCACTCACTGCGGCTGAGGATATACTCAGGATTCAGGTGAGGGGTACTGGTGAAGCACTCATAATAGTTCTTGTTAGGGTTGTTATCGCTTGTAGTATACAGACGATAAGGGTTGAAAGAACTCTTGTTGGCATTGATGAAAGCGAGAGCTGCATCAGCAGCCTCCTGCCACCAGGATGCCTCATTGGTTGGATTGTTCAGTGCTGAAGCACGATAGAGCAATGCTCTTGACTTCAATGCATAGACAGCAGCACCATTGATACGTCCCCAGTTCTCATTTTCATTGCTGTAACGGAATGGGAGCGCACCACTCTTGATGATGGCATCGCATTCATCAGCTACCCATTTCAATGCTTCAGGAGCAGGAGTACGGGTGATAGAAGCAGCCTCAGCATTATCCAACACATGATCCTCGATAGGCACTGCACCGAAATAGCCAATCATATCGAAATGAAGGATGGCACGGATGAAACGCGCCTCTGCCTTGTAACGGTCGCAGAGTTTGTTGTCGTCACCGCTCTTCTCTGCATTTCCGATGACACTCTCACGTGCCTTTGAAATGAAGTCGTTGCAGACACGGATTCCCTTCAGATCGTTGCTCCAATAACTATTGGCAAACCAGTGGTTCTTTGCATCGTATGAATCGTTCAACACACTGTGATAGTAATGCACATTCCAGTAAGAAAGGGCATTATCGGTCATACAGTCACGAGAAGCAGCACGGAACTGACCATCGGAATATCCCGCAAAGGCATCAGGCAAATAGGTATAGGCATTTGCCAAGACACCACGGGTACGGTCGTAGTTGCTGTAGATGTTCTCGTCGGTATAAGTCAAGTCGACTTCCTTATCGAGGATGTCGCTGCAGGAGGTCATACCTCCTACAGCCAGCATCGCCAATGATATATTAACTAATATCTTTTTCATATTCGTTTTTGATAAAATTGATTAGAAACCAATGTTAATACCAAATGTAAATGACTTTGTCTTTGGATACCACCAGCAGTAGCTCAATGGCTTCTCTGGGTCTACATCATCTGGCAGACTGCTAAAGGTAGCAATATTGTAAGCGCTGAAGTAAACGCGGCACTTAGTCATCCACAACTTAGAAATCAACTTAGCAGGCAAAGAGTATCCTACCTCAATATTACGGATAGACCAGAAGTTACCATTGCGTACCCAAATGTTGTTCTGGTAAGAACCTGTAGCACGGTCTGAATCAACTGCATCGAATCCATTATAAACAGGACGTGGATAAGTAGCATTCACGTTGCGAGGATCAGAAGGGTCATCAGTATAGTAACCCCAAGCCTTTGTTACCTCATGAGTACCCATGTTACTCCATCCACTGTAGCTGATAGCTGGTGAAAGGAATACAGAACGACGGAGATAAGCATTCACAATCATGCGGGCATCGAAGCCCTTGTACTCGAAACCGAAGTTGAAGGTAGGAATCATCTCAGGAATGATGGTGTATGAATCTGGTACCATATCCTTTGAGTCGATCACGCGGTCACCATTGATATCCTTGAACACCGCTGTACCCAACTGCTGTGCTCCATTAGAGAAGCTGTTGTATGGATACTTCTCCGGATGAGCCTTAGCATCCTCTGCTGATGTAGCAATCAGGTTAGGATCTGAAGCCCACTGGTCGAACTTATAGATGTTCCATCCACCCACACGGTTAGTACCTGTCTGAGCCTGCTCATAGAGTTCGGCTACCGAAGTGTTGTCATAGATTCTATGACCTGCCTTGCGCTGCCACTCTACATCTGGTGCAGTTTCATCGATATCGGTAATCTTGTTGGTATTGAAGGTAAGCTGCCCCTCTATGAAGTACTTGAAATCCTTACCGATATTACCACGATGTCCGAGAACGAGTTCGTAACCGCGGCTTTCAACCTTACCGTATGAATCCTGTGCTACAGGCACACCAAGTATGGTTTCTGGCACGGTTGAACGGGATACCAGGATGTTAGAACGCCACTCCTTGAAGATATCGAAGCTACCATAGAGTTTGCTGTTCCAGAGGTTCCAGTCAATACCAAGGTTTACCATCTTGGAGATTTCCCACTTACTGTTGGCATTACCGGTCTTGCTCTCAGCATAGCCATTCACAAAAGTTCCGTTATAACCGAAACCGTAACCGGTAGCTGTACCATAGATACTCTGATATGGGTAACGGCCTGCACCAGTAGATGACTGACCTGCCTCACCATAAGAAGCACGGAGCTTGAGAAGATTGACAAAGCCAAGTTTCTTCATCCAGGATTCCTCAGAGAGTACCCATCCTGCTGATGCACCCCAGAAGGTACCCCAACGGTCGTCTGGTGAGAAGTTGTCACATCCCATACGAGAGAGGTTGACTGAGGCGATATACTTGTTGGCATAGTCGTATGTTCCCTGGAAGTTGTATGCCAGATATCGGTTTGAAGATGCACTCTGCTGGGTAGAGTAATCTGAACCTGCTTCCTCATTACGGTAGTAACGGGCAAAGGCACGGGCATCTACATTGTGCTTACCGAAACTGTTCTTATAACTTACACCACCAAACAAATTCAGGTTGTAGTAGTAACCACGCTGATTAGCTGAAGGGTTGCTCAAAGCTGCCTTGGTTGTATATTTGGTATACTTGAACTGGCTGACATCGGTAACCGCCAGGTTATTGTAGTCGTAGTTCCATGAATCCATCTGAGCAGTCTGTGTTGACTCGAAAGTCTCGTATGCATCGAAGCTGACAGTACCGAACAAGCCTAAGCCCTTCAATACAGGACTCAAATCGTACTTGGCATTCAAGGTAGAATACAAGTTACGGCGGCGGTTCTTCTCCAAACCGGAACCCCCCAGATAACGTACCGGATTGCGGGCTGTATCTGAAGAATAGATACTTCCGTCAGGGTTATGGGTAGGAGCCGTAGGCTCTGCCTCGATTACACCGAAGGTAACGAGGTTGAACACGCCCTCAGTAGGCTGAGAGATGTTATCTATACGTCCACCCAAGTCGAGAGATACATTCAGATACTTGGATACATCGATATCAATGTTAGAACGGAGATTCCAGCGGTTCAGTACGTGCTGAGTACTGTAACCATCATTCATTTCAGTACCCTCGGTATTCCACATACCCTCCTGGCGCAGGTAAGAGAAGCTTACATAGTAGCGGGCACGCTGGTTACCGCCACTAATCTGCAGGTTGGTGCGGTACTGTGGTGCTGCGTCACGATACAACTGGTCTGCCCAAGATGTATTGAAGTACTGGTACTTGCGGATATCATCATCAGCAAACTTTCCACCATCGCATACATACTTGTAGTTGTCGAGCTGCTCCTGGGTGTACATCGGATCCATACCGCTCAGATAGCGTACCTGGTTACGGGTCATCGCCATGTTGTAAGAGTTCTGAACCTCCATCTTGTTGGCGAGGGTCTGGAAACCGACTTCCTGAGTGAAATCAATCTTAGTCTTACCGGCATTACCGCGCTTGGTAGTAACCATAATCACACCATTGGCACCACGCATACCATAGATAGAAGAAGCGGCAGCATCCTTCAGTACGGTGATGCTCTCGATAGGATAAGCATCGAGGAAGGAGAGGTCACGCTCTACGTTGTCCACGATAATCAGTGGAGAACGGGCACTCTGGTTGGTGGTACGGATACCACGGATAAAGAGGAAGCTCTCCGACCATCCTGGCTCAGAAGACCACTCGTAGGTCTGCACACCATTCAGTGTAGAGGTAAAGGCATTCTGAAGAATGGTAACAGGATGCTTCTGCAATTCCTCGCCTGAAACAACCGAACGGGAATCTGTCAAGATTTTCTTTTTCTGCTCGCCGAAAGGAACAGGAGCGAGATGCTCATACTCGTCTGCATCATCTTCCATCTTGATGACGTATGTGCCGTCAAAAGTGGTCACCTTCTCTTGCGCATTCTTGTAACCTACGCTACTTACGCAGATTTCATCGCTAGGAGTTACCTTCTTCAATGTAAAGTAACCATCCTTATCGGTCAGGGCAATGCGGCTTTCCTCTGCCACGTTGACAACAGCTCCAGGGATTGGTTCACCCTGGCTGTTGACAATTCGGCCTTTGAGCACCTGCTCCTGTGCCAAGACTGAGCTTGAAGCACAGAGAAGTGCACTCAGCATCAAGACTTTGCTTGATGAAGATACCTTATTATATATATTCTGAATATTATTCATACGATTCTATCATTAAAAGAGTTATTCTTTCCAACCATCGTTCTGGAAGTTCTGACCAATCTTCCAAACCTCAGCCTCTGGGATTGGATAGAGGTAGAACTTGTCTTGCCACTTGCGCTGCTGGGCTACCTTACGGGTAATAGTACCATCTGCTGCCACATCTACACCGTAGATATCACGGCCGAGTGCATCGCCTGCTACGTTCCAGCGACGTACATCCCACCATCGGTGCTCCTCGAAAGCGAGTTCGATGGTACGTTCCTTGTGGATGAAGTTGCGCATGGCTGACTGAGAATTCAAGTCTGCACGATCGGCAACATTGCCGATGATACCGCCACGATGACGAATCTGGTCGAGCAGGTTGCAAACCTGTGTCTTGTTGCCTGCATAGTCAGCCTCGTTCAATGCCTCAGCATAGTTCAGAAGCAGTTCGCTATAGGTTAAGATCTTCCAGAGGCGCTTGGCTGTACCGCTGTGGTTGCTGCTCAGGATGGTCTCAGGAATATACTTGCGTACATAGTAACCTGTTGGAGTAGCATTCTGGTTACCGATAGGATTATCGCGATGACCATAAACCACATCAATGACATTGGTCTTGGTGCTGGTAGCCTGACCCCACTCACAACCATTGTAAAGAATGGTAGCTGCGAGGCGTGGATCACGGTTCTTCCACATCTTCTGCTCTGTATAACCGCTCTCTTCGTTGATGGTAGGCTTGCCGTTTACATAAACCGGAGCACCTGTTGCATCATACTGCTTGAAAGGAGCTGAACCATCTTCCATATCATACATATCTACGAGGTTCTGGCTTGGGCAAAGACCACCCTGTCCACCTTCACCTACTGGAGTATCGGTAGAAATACCGATCCAACCGATGGCTACATCGTTGCGGAAGAAGATAACCTCAGGGTTCTTGTCGGTATAAGTGTTGAGCAACCAGGCATTGTTGTAGGCTGCTACACCACCGTTGGTACGATCTTCCAACTTATAGTTCTCACCATAGTCAGCGATGAAGCCCGCAGCTGCGTCAGCAGCCTGCTGCCAGGTAACACCGCTCTGTGCTGAGTAGCGTGGACTTGCCATGTAGAGCATCATGCGAACATAGAGGGCACGTGCTGTAGGCTGGTTTACCTCACCTGCATAGGTAGCATCGCTGGTCTCTGCGTAAGTCTTCAAACTGCTCTCGCATTCCTTCACCTCCTTGAAGAGATAATCCATGAAGGTCTTGAGGTCAGGGCGCTCTGTATAACCTGTCATCAGGTCACCGTTAGGGTCGAGCTCGGTTGTAACCAATGGCACCGGACCGTAACGGAGGAACAGTTCCCAGTAGAAATAGGCACGGAGGAAACGTGCCTCTGCAATATAGTTTGCCTTACGTGAATTGTAAAGTTCTACGTCAAGATCTGCAGGGCGAAGCTTGTTCTCTGTATCCTGCTCCAAGGTGTTGATGGTGATATTGCACTTGCGGATAGCACGATAGCGACTCTCCCAAGGAGAAGTCAGCTCTGCTGCACCGCCACCACCATAATAGTTACCGATATTGAATGTGGTACGTGTACCTGATGTACCGATACTTGACTCAGCCAGATCGGTAGCAGCATCCATCCATGAGTTGTTCACGCGGTTGGCACCGTGAAGCAGGAAGTTGTAAGTATCGTTGTGGTTCTGTTCCAACAGAGTGAAGTTACCCAACACCTCAGCTTTTGTCAACTCATTGCTTGGCTGCTTGTCGAGGAAATTGCCGAAGGCGTCTTCGCAAGAGGTGAGCGTCATAGCTCCCATAACGAGCGCCAAAGCAAATATACTATATTTCTTCATTTTCGATTCTTTTTGAATGTTCTTGAATTAGAATACGACATTAAAACCTACGTTGACGGTCTTCAAGAGTGGATAACGGTTTGAACCGTTGCTCTCTGGGTCAACCAAGTCGTCGAGATGATCCCATGTAAAGAGGTTGTTGGCATTGATGTAGAAGCGGGCATTGCTCATACCGATATGCTTGATCAACTCCTTAGGGAATGTATAGCTCAACTCGATGTTCTTCAGACGGACGAATGAACCGTTCTTCAGGAAAAATGAGTTCTGGCGCTGGTTGTGGTCACCGTTGCTTCCGTAATGGAGCAATGGATATTCTGCTGTTGCCAGGTTCTCTGCCTCGCTCTTTGCAGGGTTCCAGCGGTTCAGGTGGATATCCTTTACCTTACCGTTGTTCTGGAAGGCGAACATCGCATCGCTGTCGTAGTAACGGGATACATGATCTACACCCTGGAACATTACTTCGAAACCGATGCCCTTATAGTTGGCACCGAGTGTCAGAGCGTATGTGTTCTCTGGAATATCGCTGTAGCCGATGAATGTCTCATCACGGTCATCGATGAAGCCATCGTTATTCATATCCTTGTACTTCAGGTCACCAACCTTTACGTTTCCGTAAGTTGATACAGGGAAGTTAGGATTATCCAAGTCGGCCTGTGTTACGAAGCCCTCGCATACCAGACCGAAGTACTGGTTGATTGGGTGACCTTCGCGCTTGCGGTAAGCGGTCTTGTAAGCAGGCTCATCCATATTCTTGATTTTGTTGGCTGCATGAGAGAAGGTAACACCTACATTATAGGTGAAGTCCTTGCCGATGTGGTTGAAGTGATGGAGTTCCAACTCGTAACCCTTGTTCTGGGTCTTACCGAGGTTTCCGGCTGCCATTGTTACACCTACCCACTGTGGACGGCTCAAGTACTCGGTCAGGATATCGTTACGGTTCTCAACGAAGTAGTCGAAGTTACCGGTCAGCATACCGTTGAACAAACCAAACTCCAGACCTACGTTGAACTTCTTGGCACGCTCCCAGGTTACACCATAGTTAGGATACTGGCTTTCGAAGATACCGGTTTTACCAGTATTACCGAAGTAGTAATCGTTAGAAATCTGGTTCCACTTCTCCTCATAGAGGAAGCGCTGAGCCACACCACCTACTGTATAAACGTCGTTACCAACCTCACCGTAAGATGCACGGATTTTCAAGTTGTTCAACCAGTTTTCTGTTGGCTTCATAAACTCTTCCTGAGTTACACGCCAACCGAGTGAGAATGCAGGGAAGAAACCGAAGCGCTTGCCCTTGAGGAAGTTCTCTGAACCGTTGTAACCAACGTTAACCTCAGCGAGATACTTGTCATCATAACCGTAAGTTACACGACCTACGAGACCCTGATAGCGCTTAGCCAGGTCTGAATTATAACGGTAGTCGTTCTGGTTGTAAAGTACCATACCTGTAACGTCGTGCTTACCAAACTTGCGGGCGTAGTTAATCTGACCCTCCATATAGAGTTTGTATGTAGTAGAAGAAGCCTTAGAGTAGGCCAGGTCGCCATCTACATTATACTTGGTATAAGCATCTGCACTGGTAAAATTGTTGCGGTCGTTCAACTCATAAGTTGCAAAAGCTGCACCGAATGTCTTCTTATAATAAGAATCGTAGTCGAATGAAACCATACCACGGGCAGAAAGACCAGGAGTCAACCAGTCCATCTTGTAGTCTGCGATGAAGTTGGTCTCATTGATGGTATTGGTTCCACGATAGTATCCACCCTTGGCAAGGGCAGCCACTACGTTGTCCTGATATACGGCTGTACCACCATAGAGAGTCTTGGTTGTCTCACCATTCTGTACCTCATAAGATACTGGGAAGATCCAACCTGGAGTATGGTTGATACGTGCGAAGATATCATAGTTGGTTGAACTCTCGTTGGTGTTAGAACCATGACGGTTCTCGAAACGTGTACCGAAGTTTACGCTGAATGTCAGATCCTTAGAGAGGAAGAAGTCCATGTTGGCACGGAAAGCGTAACGGTTGTAGCCTGGGCTTGAAGAGTTGCCGTATGCATCCTGGCTGAGGTTCTTGATTAAAGAGCCCTGATTGTAGATTTCACCAGATACATAGTAGCGCATACGCTTCGTACCACCACGTACACTTACATTGTAGCGCTGAGAAGGAGCCCAGTTGTTGAGCACCTCATCATACCAGTCTACATTAGGATAGAGAAGCGCATCAGCACCAGTCAACTCGCCGGCGCAGCTCTTGCGGTACATCTCGATATCAGAAGCTGTATACTGTGATGGAAGACCATCGTTCTTCAAAGCCTCCTCGAGGAGAGTAACAGAGTCATAAGAGTTCAGATAGTGAGGCTTACGGGTTGGAGTACCCCACATGAAGTTGCTGGTCAAACTAACCTCTGGCTTCATATCCTTACCACGCTTGGTAGTAACGAGGATGACACCATTCGCACCACGCACACCATAAACGGCTGTAGCAGAAGCATCCTTCAATACAGAGATGCTCTCGATATCATCAGGAGCCACCTGAGAGAAAGCACGCTCTACACCATCTACCATGACCAATGGAGCACCGTCGCCAGCGAAGGTTGCACGACCACGGATGTTGATGGTAGCGTCATCGGCACCTGGAGCACCAGATACCTGAGTGGTAACGACACCAGGAATCTTACCGGCAATAGCCTGTGTAACGTTGGCTGTAGGGGTATTCAAGAGGTCGTCTGAACTAACCTGAGAGATAGCACCTACGACACTCTCCTTCTTCTGATGACCGTAACCAACGACTACGACCTCATTGATTTTCTGACTTTCGTCCTTGAGAACCACCTTGATATTACGCTGATTGCCTACACGGATGTTCTGAGCAACCATACCGATATAAGAGATTTTCAAAGTAGCGTTCTCGTTCTTCACCTGAATCTTGAAGTTACCGTCGAAATCAGTAACAACACCATTGGTTGTCAATGCTTCCATAACAGTAGCACCGATGATAGGCTCACCCGATTCATCTGACACATTACCCGATACGGTAACCTGTGCTGATGCTCCTAAAGTAAGGAGCACCAGTGTCAGGGTCAAGAAAAACTTATGCAATATGTTATTGTTCATTGTTTATTCTGTTTTGGTTATTATTGGTTATTTACCTTTCTTCATTGAGTAAAGCTGCAAGATATCACCCTCACTCAATTCACAATCATAGATTGCCATGTCATCAAACCAGAAACCTGGGTCATTATCACCCCAATTCCAAGCCTGATTACCACCCAAGCAAATATACTTAAGATCAGCACCATTGGTAAAGAGACCAGCTATCACATTACCGTCACCAGAACCTGAAACTGTCCAAGAGTTAGCAATCTTACCGTCAATATAAACCTTGCCAGTAGTAGGAGTCAGCACTGCTGTATACAAGTGCCATTCGCCATCTGCCAACCAGTCATCATCTCCATGCCAGAGTTTACATGCACCATTATCATTCTGAACATCAGTAAAGTCACACCAACCATTATTATTAATCTGGAGTAAGCCACGATACTGGCAAGCGAACATTGGCGCACCATTGTTACCATCAGCAGGAGCAGCACCATAAGCCATAAACAATGGAGCCCAGAGATATGCTGAAGAAGCCGACTCATTACCACGATTTACCCAGAAAGAGATAGATGTTGCCTGAGATACGGTTGAATGAGAGAGAGCATCGCTAGGCAACAGCAAATAGTTACTACGCTGTGCTCCACCCACATTTGAGAACACCTGACCAAAGGCTGCCTTGCCTGCATCAATAAAGGAACCTCCACCAACTACAGTACAATCAGCGGCACCATTTTCAAAACTGTTGAAATATACAGGCTCTTTTTTCAGGTTCATGATTCGACGAATCTGACCAGGAGTCAAAGCTTTGTCATATACAGCGAAATCATCAAACCAGAAACCTGGGTCATTATCACCCCAATCCCAAGCTTGGTTACCACCAAGACAGATGTACTTCAGATCTGCACCGTTTGTAAAGAGACCAGAAATAGTATTACCATCACCAGAACCTGCTACGGTCCAAGAATTAGCGACATTGCCATCAATATAGACAATAGCCTGAGTTTCTGTCAATGTCACAGTATAGTAATGCCAATTGCCATCAGCCAACCAGTCGTTTTCACCATGATAAATCGTATTAGCCTTATTGTCATTCTGAACGTCTGTGAAATCACACCATCCGTTATTATTGACTTGGAGTACACCACGATACTGACAAGCAAACATTGGGAATGTATTAGCACCATTTACAGGAGCTGCACCATACGCCATGAAAAGCGGAGCCCACATATAATCGTTGGAATTCTTCTCATTACCACGATTTACCCAGAAACCGATTGAAATCTCTTTAGTTGCAGAAGAATGAGAAAGTACATCAGAAGGCAACTTCAAATAGTTAGCACGTCGACCACCTGTTGCATTTGAGAACACAGTACCCCATGTTCCTCCAACATACTTAAATTGACCGTCACCAACAACATCTCCACTATTCAATGGGTTAAAGTAAACAGGAGCAATTGGAGAATCAGTATTCTCTTCATCACCACCAGCATTACCACCAATGGTCTTGTTCCAGTCTTTCTCTTCCATCATGTTACGGATCAGGGTAACATTGTCGATAGATACGGTGTTGGTCTCTTCGGCTGTCAACTTGCTGTCTCCACCTATATATATATAAGGTAAAGAGTTGATGGAATCAACCAAGGTCTTGTACTGGAAAGAGGTAGCACTTGATGATGTCTGATAACCAGAAAGGCTCTTCTTACCATCAACGTAGAGCTGGTAACCTTCAGTAGAAAGCTGAAGGGCTACGAAATGCCACTCATTAGGAGAGAGAATACCTGTCTTCACAGAAGCAGGATCATTCTCATTCAGGTTCAAACTCTGCAACTGGGTAGGCTTGTTGTAAACCACCTGACCATTGGCAGTGATATAGAAGTGAGCACTGATATCATTACCAGCAGCATCCTTCTCATCTGAACCAAATGAGATAAGAGGTCGGGTCAAGTCAACATCTGCGACTGTTCCGTCCTCAGCTACGGCTGCATCAATCTTTACAGCGAAAGTGATGGCAGCACCATTTTGCAACTTCACACCATTGAAAGGATTGGCAATCTTGGCACCACCCTTACCATTGATGTGCAATACATTACTTGCGAGGGTCTCATCATTGGTCACCTCACATGACTCATCGTGACTTATCATGTCTGAATACTCAGGTTTCTCTTCTGAATACTCAAAGTCATAAGTTGCCACTGTTGTCTTAGATGGGTAAATCTGTCCGCCAGCAGGATCATCCTGTCGGCCCCAGTCATCACCACAAGCAGTGAAACTTAATGCCACCATGATAGCACAAGCAAACGAAAGTAAAGTTTTTCTTAACTTCATAACTTAACGCCTTTAGGTTGTTTGTTTACTATTCAAATAGGTTATTTAAAATTCTTAAATCCTTTTTCAGTGGCAAAAGTACAATTAACCGGATTATATTGGGTGGACAATTGGGTTTTATAGGTGGACAAACCGCATAAACAGTAGATTTTTAAGGATATTACGTGCTTATCCACCAGTTGTGTACCCACACATACAAAACAAGAGGGTGTGTCATAAGTCTGTGACGCACCCCTTTTTATTTTTTGCCTTTTCACAGATACGAAATCTTTAAAAAACATTTTTATTTACAACAAAGCCCAAACTTTCACAAGCTCGGGCTTTGCCTTTCCGCA
>ENA-OZRS01000108-OZRS01000108.1-human-gut-metagenome-genome-assembly--contig:-NODE-108-length-19092-cov-18.590797_pt1 | contig 19092 bp, 17 predicted proteins | sample MGYA00243272_ERZ653951 | MGnify/ENA primary metagenome ERZ653951 (study PRJEB26926, sample SAMN06164475) | human gut metagenome | biome: ENVO:00009003; feature: ENVO:2100002; material: ENVO:00002003...
TTTTGCTTTTTGGGAGTGTTGATATTCAGCACTTTACAATTCGGAAGCAGATTCTCAAGAAGAGCATCATGATGATTGTAGGTGCTTGTATCTTCCTCATCGCAGCAGCTCAGTGTCTGCCTTTGTTCTTTGGTCTCTAATCCTTGGATATGAGTAACATAGACCAGGAAAGATTCCAGGATTATCCAGTTTTCAAGGGGCTTCAAAAGCCCCTTGAATTCATGGGTTTGAAGGGAAGATACATCTATTGGGCCGCAGGTGCTGTAGGAGGGGGCCTTCTGGGCTTTCTCATTGGCTATATCATATTCGGATTCATTGTTGGACTCATCCTGCTTACCACTTTCTTGTGTGTGGGTGGAGGGATGATTTTCATCAAGCAGCATAAGGGCCTGCATAGTAAGAAGTCTCCCAAGGGCATCTTTATTTATGCCCGTTCTAAAAGCTATTAGGTATAATAACAAAATAAATTGATTCAACAACATGGTAGCAATCGCAGTGGTAACGCTCTTTGTCGCCATACTGGCAGGCATGGGCATATCCGTTTGTGCCTTTGGCACTGGAGGAAAGAGACCCAAGGTCTTCGAAGACATTTATTTCAGTGTGGAAGAGGTAAATGGTATGGGAATAGTTTATACAAAAAGTGGTGATTATTCTGCTGTCCTCAAAATCAAGAACCCTATCAGAAAGTATTCTGCTTCCAAGGCCAGCTATTATGAATTCACGGATCTCTTCACTTCTCTACTTCAATTGTTGGGTGAAGGATATGCCTTGCATAAACAGGATGTTTTCGTACGCAAGCAGTTTGACATGAACAAGATTGCAGCCCATGAGGATAAAACTGCAGCCAAACGTTTTCTGTCCGATTCCTACTTCCGTTTTTTCAATGGCCGCACATATGTGGCACATGAAACCTATCTGATTATTACACAGAAGGGTAAAAGTGGAACAATACATAGTTATGACACTGCCAAGTGGAAGGATTTTCTAGTGAAGCTCCAAAAGGTTCATGACCGTTTGAATGGCTGTGACGTGGAAAGTTCATTCCTTGGAGCTGAGGATTGCAGAATCTTTGCAGACCGTTTCTTTGCCATGGATTTCAATCATTCTCGTGTATCCATGAGTAACTTCAGGGTTACCGCTGAGGAGATTGGCATGGGAAACAACCATCTTAAGGTTTACAGTCTCCTGGATGTGGATCAGGTAGGCCTGCCTGGCATGATTCGTCCCTATTCCGAGAATCAGGTGGGTAACAGCATTCTTTCCGAGGATTTGCTCTCAGCTTTGGATTCTCTCCCGGATGTAGATACCTTGGTTTATAATCAGGTTATCTTTTTGCCAAATCAAAAGAAGGAAGTCATGAAGCTTGACAAGAAAAAGAACCGTCATGCTTCCATTCCCAATCCCAACAACCAGATTGCCGTTGAGGACATAGAAAAGGTTCAGTCTGAAATCGCCCGAAACGGCAAGATGCTTGTTTATGCTCATTATAATATGGTGATCAAGATAGCTGGTGATAAAGACTTCCAGAAGATTACAAATTCCCTGGAGAATATGTTCTCTAGGCACAGTATTCATATATCGAAGAGAGCCTATAACCAGTTGGAACTCTTTGTAGCCAGTTTCCCTGGCAACTGTTTCAAACTCAATGAGGACTATGACAGATTCCTCACGCTTTCGGAGCCGGCTCTTTGCCTGATGTATAAGGAGCATCAGCAGCAGGGTGACAATTCGCCTCTGAAGTGTTACTATACTGACCGACAGGGACTGCCTCTTCCCATTGACATTACTGGAAAGGAAGGTAAGGTGAAATATACCAATAACTCCAATTTCTTTGTACTGGGACCAAGTGGAAGCGGCAAGAGCTTTTTCATGAATTCCGTGATGCGACAGTATTATGAGCAGGATACAGATGTGGTCATCGTGGATACGGGCGACAGCTATGAGGGAATCTGCAACTATTTTGAGGGAACCTACATTTCCTACAGCAAGGAAAAGCCCATCTCTATGAATCCCTTCAAGATAACAGAGCTGGAGTATGAGGAGAATTTTGGCGAGAAGAAGAACTTCCTGAAAAGTCTTGTCTTTCAGCTTTTCAAGGGAACAGATTATCCCACAAAGATTGAAGATACCATTATCAATCAAACCATTACGGAATATTATGAGGCCTATTTTCATCCCTTTGAAAAGTTCAGTACCAAGGAAAGAAACCAGCTAAAAGAGATGCTGCTACTTGAGGATAAGAAGAATGGTAAGTATGACCAGTATGAGCAGGAAGTGGAGGAACGCTATGATCGTATCATGGAGGAAAAGGAGACTTCTTCCAGAAATGCACGACTCATTGATAAGCTCCAGGCTGTTTTGGATGATACTGCTGCCACTGAAGGAGAGAAGAAAGCTGCCCTTCATCAGCTTCAGCGCCTTACTCCAGAGTTGATAGAGAAAAATTATCTCCTTCGCATTGAGCGTAAGATTGATAAGATGGAGAGACAGAGAAAGAATCTCAGAGTACAGGAACTTTCGTTCAATTCCTATTATGAGTTTGCCCTTGAAAGAATCCCGCAGTTGATTGTCCAGCAGAACATTGAGTTTGCAATCCATGATTTTGCGGCTATTCTGAAGCCTTTCTATAGAGGTGGTGAGCATGCGCACATCCTTAACAATGACTTGGATGCATCCCTATTTGACGAGAAATTCATTGTCTTTGAGATTGACAAAGTGAAGGATGATCCTATCCTTTTTCCTCTTATCGTTCTCATTATCATGGATGTCTTCACTCAGAAAATGAGAATCAAGAAAGGCAGAAAATGCCTGGTCATAGAAGAGGCATGGAAAGCTATCGCCACACCCGTGATGGCCAACTATATCAAGTATCTCTATAAGACGGCCCGCAAACATTGGGCAATGGTGGGTGTGGTCACCCAGGAAATCCAGGATATCACCTCCTCTCCCATTGTCAAGGAAGCCATTGTCAACAACTCAGATGTGTTCATGTTGCTGGACCAGAGCAAATTCAAGGATAAGTTCTCGGAAATAAAGGCAACCCTGGCTCTTACAGAGAATGACTGCCAGAAGATTTTCACAATCAATGGCCTTGACAACAAGGAAGGCAGGTCTCCGTTCAAGGAGGTCTTTATCAAGAGAGGGCTGGTGGGCGATGTCTTTGGAGTGGAGGAACCTCCTGAGTGCTATATGGCCTACACGACGGAGAAGCAGGAGAAAGAAGCACTGAAGTTCTATAAGAGACGCTTGGGTTCCGACTTTAGAACCGCCATCGAGACCTTTGTGAGCGATTGGCATTTGAGTGGTATCCAGAAATCCCTGGAATTCTCCCAGAAGGTTCTCAAGGAAAGAAAAGTATTCAATTATAAACAGTCATCATAAAAGAACCATGCAAAGAATCTTAGCATCGATCATCTTATCCTTTCTTATTTGCTCTCCTCTTTGGTCACTGAGCTGGAGCAGTGTGAATATAGACAAGGTGACGGCCGCGGCTATGTCTGCTGCCTATGAAACGGAAACATTGGTGGAAGGGAATACGGACAGTAACATCAATAAAATCTTTGATCATTATCAGTCTGCAGGCTTGGCATCTGCCGGTATCTTCCAGAGTATGAAGAAGTTGAGGGACGCAAGGCGTAACCCGGGACTCTTTGCCTCAGAGGAGAATTATTATTACCAAAGAATCTTCCGTTTGGTGAAGGACGGTATCATGCCGAAGTTCATTACTGTGGCGAGAAAAATGTTAAAGCAGCCGGATAATGCCATCCATTGGGGTCCCTACCTATTAAAGACCACAACGAATGTGGAGAATCTTTGCAAGCAATTTGAGGTGGTGGTTACTCATGGTAAGCTTTCCTTCAAAGACATCAGGTTCTTGGTTCTCAATGAAGATCTCCAGCGGATATTCGATTTGACGAAGCTCGGAGAAGTGGACTGGAAGTCGCTTCTGGGAAAATTGGGGGAATTTGGAACAGGCATCACCCAAGAGGAAATTGCAGAGGATTACAAGAATCTGGGAAGTATCATTGCGCAGGCAGGAAAAGCCGCCTATGACAGCAACCTGGAAAGTGCCAGCAAGATTGGTGCTATATTCAAGGCCAAGCCCAAGGAGATTACCAAGCTGTATAAGTCCTTCAAAAACCACTATAAATCCTTTAAGGATGCCGGTAACATCAAGGAATTGTTGTTTGCCGTGGTGGGAGAAGGCAATGAAGATGCAGTGGAAAAACTCTTTCAGACAAGTGGCTATAACCTTACGGGATATATCTCTTCCTACGTCAAGGAACTACAGGGGCAGTATTACACTGAGAGATGGTATATCTACAAGCATGATTCCGGATCGGAAGTTAAATGTGAATATAGTCCATCTAGCTATGAGGGATATGGTGATGCCAGATGGAAAGAAGCATGGCACATTCATACCAGTGGTAAAAAACGTGAAGCCTATGAGAAGATTCCATGTTATAAATCCCTTTCTCAGGATGAGGACAAGGAAGTGAAAGATAAGCTTTTCCAACTTACTGGCTGGAATGCAGATAAATGTCAGGATTATAACCAGGCGCATCCTGGTCACCAGTGTATGATACTCTATACTAGGAAGCATGAGGATAGAAAGCGCCATTATGGAGGCGGACTTTTGAAACATTCCTATGACGAACGCTTCTGTTTTAACTCCTACAAGGTAAAGGTGACAGACACTTGGGACATCAGAGAGGAGATTTATGAGGAAACCTTTGATTCTCAGACAATGGACAAAAAAACTTTCATCCAAAAGATGAAGGCTCGTCTCAATGGCTTGATTGATGAAAATGAGAAATTCTTGAAAGAGCATCCAACCATATCAATAGAGATGGGTAGTGATCATCCAAGATATTATACCATGGCTGATGAGAAGAAAATGGAAGGCTGCAATTCTGTGAGTTTCATCGCTCAATGTGAGGATGGAGCCACCCTTGGAGAAGGCTCGTTCAACTGGAAGGAAAATGGCAGCCAGGGAAATAAGCTGGAATGGCCGAAGTCCAAGGACTTTGCCATGTCCAATTCTCCAACGGCAGATGATGGATCCAAGGCATTGCTTCAAAAGCAAAAGGAATTCTCAGATGAGGTCAATGCCCTGAAATCAGAAATCAAGGGCAATGATACCAAGATGAGAAATCTGGTCAAGAGAATCAATCAGGCCAAGATGAACAGGAATTTGCCCCTTGCAAAAAAGCTTCAAGGCGAGTATGATACCCTGTCCGATGAAACGGCACTTCTCAAGGAACAACTCAAAGAAGCTGAGGGGAAACTCTCCCAAGCCACTCATGCGCTGGATGAATACTACAAGGATATGAGTGACAATTTGGATGGTCCCTATCGGATACCCCACAATATGGCCAGCCTGGCCTCCATGTACCAAATCCAATGGCTGGATGAGGGAGAATGGGTGCAAGGGAGTGCCGCCTATGTCTTTGTAAGACATGGCTATTGTGCAGATGCCAAAACCAATGTCACATATAGTGCTTCCTTGAAGTTAAGTCGCAAGCCTACCTATGTGCTTGGTGTACGCATACACCGCGCGGTTCTGTCAGTGGATTTCAAGCTTACCTCCAGCAGTAGTTCTGAGAATGTCATCGAAGTCATGAAACTCAATATGAACCAGAGTGAGAAATTAAGGGCAGAGGAGGTCAACATGCGACTTAAACAATGGATGGAAGACCTTCCAAACTGTGCTATCTCAGTGAGATACAATTATGCTTCCAATCCGACAGAAGAGGATGATGATGAAGACGGTATCCACCTTCTCCTTGCAGGTGACCGCCTACAGGTTGCAAGATATGTAGAACAGGAACTGACCAAGATCTTTGCCCAGCTGGTTCTTATCGAAAAAGTGATGACACAGAGGGAATGTATCTTGGACTTTCTCAAAAGACAGATCTTTGACGTGGTCAGCAGAAGCGGCAGAAACGGTATTGCCGAATATGCCCTCAGACGTTGGGAAGGTGCAGGCTTGGAGGCTATGAAAAAATCCTCTCTTGCCCATAAGACAGAGCAGCAGGATAATGGCAGTTCTAATAATCAATAAAATTGTAGTGTATGAATAGATTCTTTATGGAATATCTTTTCAAAAGGTATATTTTACTCTTGGTGATATGTATCCTACCCTCCTCTATCCGGGCACTGAATGATCCGGCTTCCCTGGAGGCCATGATTGCCAACCATAAGAAGGTGAGGACCCTTCTGGAGGTAAGAGCCATAGCAGAGCTGGGAGTTTATGAGTATCATAAGCAAAGCAGTAAGAAAATCACTGACCATCGAAAGGTGGCAGAACAGCTTGACAAGTACAAGCGCTGTTTCGATATCATGGACTTGGTGCTTCAGGGAACGGCAACAGCCTTCCATGGTGTCAACACCTATACGAGTATCAAGAGAAATATCACCAGATATTGGAAACTCATTGATACCTATCATGACAAGATCCTCTCCCATGGCGCAGTGTGGTCATCGGATACTTTGATTCTGAATACCACCAACAGGGCGGTGGAAGATATCAGAGACGAGGTGGGTGAACTCTATAAGTCCTATGGAGAATTATCGCTCATCGTAACAGGAGCAACGGAATGCACCACTGCCAATCTGATGATGATTCTAAAGCACATCAATGAAAGCATGGACCACATCGATAGCAGTATATACCATGCCTATTTGGATATACATACTTATATGACCATCCGACTTGGGTATTGGAAAAAGGAAATCTTCATGGCTAGAACCATCAAGGAAATCGTGAGGGATTCCTATACCAGATGGCTGAAATCCGGTCACCGGGTCTTCAACCATCTTCAGGCGAAAAAGTCATTCACCCATAAGCCCTTGGGAGGTGGCAGCCTTATTGGAGGAAGAAATGAACATGTTCAACTAATAGAATAAAGTATGAAACGAAATCATCTGAAAGGTCTCTTGCCCATGCTTCTGAGCTTGGTGAGCCTGTATGGTCAGGCACAGGAGGTTACTTATATCCACGAAAGGGATATCATGAACCAGTTCACCACCATGGAAACGGGTGCTGGTGTCCTCTCTCCTGCCTGGTATTACAATTCACTGCATAAGAATTACCAGAGAGATGCCAATCTAAGAAACAAACTTGCCTATCGAACGGATGTCATGGCCAATACGTCCAAGGAAGTCAATGAGGCAGAGAAGGTGGATTCCGATTATGTGGAACGAGCCAAGGTGGAGGCGTTGAATATCGTTTCCCGTTCCTCTGCATCTGATTTATCGTGGGTTCTGGAGAAGAAGAAACTGGAGTCCAAGATGCTGCTCTTCGATAAGAACATCAACCATATCGTTTCCTGTGGCGGAAGTTCGAGCGATTACCGGAATTGGCGCAACATCTACAACTGTTTTGAAACAGCCATCAAGATCACTCATGAATCCTACCAGGATTTGGGTATGAGGAAAAGAGAGTATCTGGCTATCTATCAAGACATCGTGAAGAGAAATGTGACATTGGTCAAACAACTTCTGTATTGGAACTCAATGAAAAAGGGAAAGAGATTTTCTGAAAATAACACCAGGGTTGAAAGAAATACTTCCAACACGGTCATTGCCTCGGATGCCTACAGAAGATGGCAGGCTGCCATGGCTGTGGATGGCTTTTCTGGTGCAAAACCCTGATAAAAGCAAGAAACAAAAAATAGAAAAAGAAATATAATGGCATTTACATCTTTATTTTTAGACACCTCCACAGGCAGTGTTACAAGTGGTATGGGAAGTTATATCTCTGACCTCTCAAAAACCATCGGAGTGGACCTGTTTGAGGAAGACATAGACAATGTTGTGTTTAGAACCAACGAGTTTCTATGCAGTGCCGATTTTACCGGTTCGGATGGTCCCTTCTGGTACATTCTCCAGATGAGCATGGCACTTGGAGCCTTGTTTTCCATCATTGTGGCCGGTTCCATGTCCTACAAGATGCTCGTCAAGGGCGAACCCATCGATGTGGTCAAGATTATGAAGGTACTGGGTATATCTCTGGTCATGTGCTTCTGGTATCCATCATCCACCAACAATAATGGAAGTATTTTGGATGCACTGGCCTTCATTCCCAATTGTATCGGTTCCTATACCCATGACCTCTATGAGGCAGAGGCGGTTCAAGTGAGCGAGAAGTATAATGAACTCATGCCCCTGATACAGAAGCGAGACTCCATGTATCACAAGATTGCCCCTACTCAGAAGGTTGCCAAGGAAATCATCCTGAGTGAAATCGTCCAGGATGCTTCCATGCAGATAGAAGATATCGAGCAGAAGCAGGAAGGTGAGCAGCTGGCACAGGAAGCAGCAGACAGGTCTATTTTTGCAGGCCTGATTATAGGTTTGGACAAAATCGTTATGTTCCTGGCACTGGTCATCTATAGAATCGGATGGTGGAGCACCATATTCTGCCAGCAGATTCTCCTGGGTATGCTCACAATCTTTGGTCCTATCCAATGGGCTTTCTCCGTGCTGCCCAAGTGGGAAGGTGCATGGGCTAAGTGGATTACCCGTTACCTCACGGTGCATTTCTATGGAGCCATGCTTTACTTCGTGGGATTATTTCGATGTGTAACTCACTGATTATCAGCATTGTTATTTTGCAAAACACCTCCACGTAACAAACGTGCAACAAAAATTTCCAAATAAAAAAGAGATAATTGCGTATTTGCAACTATAAAATTACAGCCCAAGCACCATTTCTGCATTTTATGGCTGTTTTGAGTGTTTGACAACCAAGTTCCAAAAACAGCGTTTCTCTTGTATTCTTACTATCGTTTCTAAGTTTGATTTTGTCTTCACTTTATTTCATCCAAGTATGATTTAGAGTATGAAACAACTTCATTATTATAATATAACTTAAGATTTCGTCATTGACCAAGCATTTCTAACAGAATGAGAAATATCTTACATACCTTTGCACCACTTTCAACTTGCAATCACAAACAATGGTCATGATGAAATAGTCAAATTAAAACATCAACAGATTATGGAATCACGAACCAATCAAAGCGTAACTCCAGATGTTCAAGCACTCATGCTGGAGAACCTAAAACTCGCCAAGCGAGTAGAAGTGCTTGAAAATACCCTGTCAGCAGGTAAGGAAGTGCTGACTTTGGAAGAAGCTGCCCGATTTATGGGAGTGACAAAAAGTTCGCTCTACAAGATGACCCATGAGCAGACCATTCCTTATTACAAGCCGAATGGCAAGATGGTGTATTTTGAGAAAGCGGAACTCTTGACATGGATTCGCAGAAATGCGATTGCGTCAAAGGCGCAGGTTTCAGAAGAAGCCAACCGTATCTTGAAAAATTTAAGTGTCAAGTAGCCATGAGGACAACAGAATTTGAAGCCAAGAAGGAACAGGCAGTCAAACTGTCTGTCCTCTGGGCTAAGACAGGACTTCGTGAACTATCCATGAGGGATGCCGTCAATGATTACATTGAAGCAACTAGTGCAAACCATGCCATAGACAATGACGAACAAGCCATTTTGTATGGAAGACGTGCCGTTGCATTACGAGTAAGCATAGAGGCAATAAACAGTCTTAACAAAGATGAACTTCAACGCTTGGATAGAAAACTCATGGAGATTGTCAGTGAGGATATGCCACGGCAACAGCATGGTCTTCACCGATGATTTGTTGTCCTTTCAGTCATTCACCATTTATAAACCATTCGGACATGGAAAGAAAAGAGATAGACAAAACTCGCCCTGTCACTTACTATTTGTCATTGACGGACGAACAACTGAATTTTCTCAGTAGCAACGAGGGAGGCATCAACAGAATACAATGTTTCCGCAGACTACTTCACCACACGGCAACTGCCGATACCACCTATACCAAACGTGGCATATCCAAACCACTAATGCAAGGACAAACTTGTGTATCTGCCCTTGAACTTTCAAAGGAATGGAACTGCAACCGAAAGACAGTTATCCGCTTCTTGAAACAGTTGGAACAGTTGGGTATCGTAACAATAAAAACTGATTGCCTTACCACCATTATGGATATGAGGTGCATAGCAGCGTGGAAGCATGAGGGTGAAACGGTTTATACAGCCAATGCCCTTTATAAGCGAGACAACGGCAAAGCGAAGTCGGAACAGAACCCGAACAAGTCTGTTTCAGATCCGACTTCTTCAACTTTGCCTTTGCCTTCTTCCGATTCATCAGAAATCACTCCTTCTGAAATGGAGCAAATCCATTCCTTGGAAGAAATCCCTGATGATGTGAGAGAGCAGTTGTTAGCGGAAGATATGGTGCAATTCCACGAGCAACGTGAAATGTAACCTACCGTTCATTCATTTTTAGCCTTGGCATTTGCCTTCATGCTGTCAGTTTGCCAGTAAGAACGCAATGCCAAGACTTCATCAAAACCGTTTTAGAGCAGTGATGGTACACAACAGAAGAGGCTTGCCTATATGTACGCATAATGTAGATGGGGAACATAATCCTCGGTATGGTTATCACCAACCGAATTATGCTCCGTCAGGCAAGCCCTTAGGAGGACACCAGAGCAAGCTCATTTTATAAATTTCATTACCCCATCTTAGAAATAACATTATGCCAGAATACCAAGTGTTTCACCAACAAGCCGTCAAGTCGTTTTCGGCAGGTGAAGATAACGAACATCAGAGGCGTTGGACGGAATCCCAATGGGAAGCAAAAGCCTCCAACAAGAAGTTTAACTACGACAAGAGCCGTGCGCATCTCAACTTTGAGATAGTCAAGGGCGGTAAGATTGTACCTCTCGGCTCTTCTAAGCCCATTTTGGAGCGGTTTCAAGACCGCTTGGAAACCACTGGTGCGGAAGACCCTAACAAAGGGCTTGAAACGCCCAAATACCGCATTGCTTGCAACATGATATTTTCGGGCGATGCCGACAGAATGCGAGAAATGGCTTTCGGAGACCAGAATGTGGAGCGAGCAAAAGGCGCAGACAACAGTCATGTCAAGCGCAAAGCGGAGATAGAATTGTGGGCAAAGGACATCTACAAGGCTGTTGCCGATGCATGGGGCGAAGACAACATCATTGACTTTTCCGTTCATCTTGACGAGTCTTCACCGCATATCCATTGCCTTGTCACGCCCATTATGTACGATGAGAAGAAACAGAAGATGCGTATCAAATACAGAGATACTTTTGGTGGTGACGCAAACAAACTGGATGCTATCCACGACTACTTGGCAGAGGTCAACAAAAAGTGGGGCTTGGTACGTGGCGAATCCGTTTCGGCTACCAATGCCCAGCATGTCCCTCGTGACGAATGGTATAGACAACTCCAAGCCGAAAGCCGTGAGTTGGAAATCGCAAATGGCAAACTGGAACTTGACATTCGCAGAAAGGAGAATGCCGTTAAAGGTCTGAAAACGATGATAGAAAACCTCACTCACCAGAAGTCCGAGGTGGAGAACAAAATCCATGAGGTTGAGAAATTGTTGGAACAACAGAATGGCGAACATTCCGAGTCGTCAAAGGAACTGGAACGGCTCAAAAGTCAGTTGTCCACCTTGGAGTTCAAGCTGACGGACAAACGAGAAAAACTGAGTGCAGCCGATGAAGCCCTTGCCGAGTTCAGAGCCATGACAAGGGCGCAGAAGTCTGAGGCTGAAACTTTGCGTGTCGTGCAGGAGCAAACTTCACGGACATTGCAAACATACGCCCAAGCCTCTATCCTTGCAGGCTGTTTCCAAGAACTGCTGACAATGAGCAGTAGAATTTGCACCAATATACCCGAAGCCAAGAAAATGGCAGAGAACACCATCATTGAAGATATGTGCGATATGCGTTTCAAAGATGTGCTTGGCACAGCCGTCAAGATGTTCATTGAGGGCTTCAATGGGGCAACAAGCATCACACAGTCGGGAGGTGGCGGTGGCTCCAATTCGGAATTGCCTTGGAGGGATAAGGACGAGGATATTTTCAGCTTTGCCAGACGCTGCATGAGATTCGCCCACAGCAAACACTATCCCAAGAAGAGTTCGGGCATTAAGCGGTAGTGTCAGCGAGTATTCGCTTCCAGACATCAACATCAGGGAAAGGCATGTATATTTCAAAGAAGCCATCGAAATATGCCACTGTCTTTCCTTGGTTTATTTTCGCCTCTGCATAGGCTCTGCTTTTGTACTTGTCGGCAAGGCGTAACAATTCCTGTTTCTGTTTCTTTTGCTGATTTTCAAAGAAACTTATTGCAAGAACAAGCAACTCCTTTACACCATTAGTAAGTCCTGCCTTATCATAGATATAAAGCAGACGGTTGTAAGGCTCTGGTTTCCAATAGCCATTGGCAATCAGCTCTTCATAGATATTGGTTGCAGTGATGTAATCCTTGCTTTTTTCGGCAACCTTTGCCTTGCGTAGTTCATTCTCTATATGGCTTATTATATCTTCTATCTGATGGCACACGGGAGCGTCTTCTGAAAACAGAGCGTCATTTCCACTTGTGTAGAAGTCAAATTCTGGCAGTTGAGCAATCAAACTTTTGTATCGGTTTGCCAATGTATCTTTGGTGGTAATGGTTCTGTGGAGATTGGCTTGTTTGGGTAGTTTGTCTTCTCGTTGCCTTATTATTTCCCTAAATTCGAGAACAAGCGCATCTCGGCTGAATTTTGCTGGAACAAGCAACAGAACACGCTTGGCATCGCTCCATTGTTCTTTGCTTGTATAATGGCGAAGTAGCCAATTATAGGGTTCAAGGTTCAATGAATAGCCTTTTTGAACCGCACTCTCGTATTGGCATTTAGTCTGTTCTGTGTCATTTGCTTTCAGGTATGTCCTTGCCTTTATAACCTCTGTAACACCAGGCATTACCAAAGGCTGCTTGGTGGACTGTTGAGGTACATTTATAGAAGAAGGCAAGGAAACCTTCTCTTGCGTGTTTGTCTCCTTGCCTTTGTCGTTGCTGAATATGTCTTTTATCGTCTTGAATAGTCCCATGCGTATTTTTTTGAGTGCAAAGGTAATGCAAAGCACTGATAATCAATTCTACTTGTTGTAAAAAGCATATACTCGTTTGCATAGTTTAATAGCATGGATAACATATCAAAAGATATAGAATATGCTCCGATTACCAAGTTATCACTTTGTCAACTATTTCTTGTTGCTCAATGCTGCTTCTTCGTAGATAGATACGTGTCGTTTCGATGCTTTCATGCCCCATAAGGTCTGCAAGCAGGGCAATGTCGTTGAACTTCTCCAAGAAATTCTTGGCATAACGATGGCGGAACGAGTGAGGGTACACCACTTTTTCATTCAAGCCATACTTCACCGCATAGTTCTTCAACTGCTGTGATATGCCTCTTGTAGTAATACGCTCGCCAAAGCGATTGAGAAAGAGATAGCCACTTGTACGGTTGAGTGTCTGCAACCACTTTTCTGTTTCCGTGCGCAATGTCTTTGGGATATAGATACGGCGTATCTTTCCACCCTTTGTATAGATGTCGTAGTAGCCCACTTGCACATGCTCAATCTTGATTTGCACAAGTTCGCTAACTCTGGCACCAGTCGCAGCTAAGAAGCGTACTACAAAGTACCACTCCAAGTTGTCTTCCTTCTTCAATTTGTTCTTCAAGAAGGTGTAGTCGGCATTGCTGATGACATTCTCCAGATAAGAACGCTGCTGCACCTTGACCGACTTCAAGCGGAGCTTAGTCTTGCCTACAAATACAAGGTACTTGTTCATCGCCTGAATACGGAGGTTCACCGTCTTTGGCTTGTAAGTCTCAATCAAGTAGGTCTTGTAAACCAACAAGTTTCTTTTGTTCAACTCTTTGTGTCGAGAGCCAAACTCCTTCACGGCATACAGATATGCCGAAATCGTGTTCTTAGCCATATTGCCTTGGCTTAGGAACTCTTCAAATTTGTCTAATTCCATTTCTATTCGTTTATTAGTGAAACATTAAGTTGTCCTAATAAATAGGCATGGATTTGTTCTATGAGTTCCTATTATGAGAAGATGCTCGCTACTGGGGATGTGAAGTGCATTGACGAAGAAGTTCCGTTTGAGATACCACAAGGGTGGGAATGGACTCGTATAGGCAACATCTTCAACCATGCAAGTGGAAAACAACAGAGCAGTAGCAACAAAGGTGGTGGAACTCCTCAAAAGTTCATAACGACTTCCAATCTATACTGGGGATATTTTGTCCTTGATAATGTCAAGGTTATGAATTTTACAGACGAAGAAATAAAAAATTGCTCTGCTACAAAGGGAGACTTGTTAGTTTGCGAAGGTGGTGCAGGGTATGGACGTTCTGCTATTTGGAATGAAGATTATGATATTTGTCTTCAAAATCATGTTCATAGACTTCGCCCATGTATTTCTGGTCTTTGTGAATATGTGTATCATTTCATGTATCTTCTGAAAGAAAGTAACAACTTGACATCCGTTGGTACTGCTATGCCAGGACTTTCCGCTAATCGTTTGAAAGGTCTATTGTTGCCACTTCCTCCTCTATCAGAACAAAGAAGAATAGTGACAAAGTTAGCTGAACTATTATCACAAATAGATAAATATAGTAAAGTTCAGAACCAGTTGGATGAATTGAATATCACAATAAAAGAAAATCTTAAAAAGAGTATTTTACAAGAAGCAATACAAGGAAAACTTGTTCCACATCTTACAGAGGATGGGACTGCTAAAGAACTGCTTGAACAAATAAAGGCAGAGAAACAGAAACTCGTCAAAGAAGGCAAACTGAAAAAGTCCGCTTTGGCTACTTCCGTCATCTTCCGTGGTGACGATAACAAGTATTGGGAGAAGTCAACTGAATGTATGGAGTGTATTGACGATAAGATTCCATTTGAGATACCTTCAACATGGTGTTGGGTTAGGCACAATCAATTGTTTGAAATATCAGGTGGTTCACAGCCTCCTAAATCTCAGTTTGTTGATAGTCCTAAATCAGGATATATAAGATTGTATCAAATCAGAGATTATGGTTCAAATCCTATGCCTGTTTATATACCAAAAGAAAAGGCAAACAAAATAACTAAAGAAGGTGATATTATATTAGCAAGGTATGGCGGTTCTTTAGGTAAGGTCTTTTGGGCTAAAGATGGAGCATATAATGTAGCTATGGCAAAGGTAATTCCTCTTTTTGACTCTGAGTTCGTGAATAAACAGTATTTATTCTTGTTTTATCAGTCAAGCATATACCAATATTTGGTAAAAGACCATTCCAGAAGTGCACAAGCAGGATTTAATAAAGACGATTTGAAGGATTTGTTTTTTCCATTGCCTCCTTTAGAGGAACAATCTCGAATTGTTGAAAAATACAAGTCTGTAACAAGTATTATGAGTTGATAGACGGTAGTCCTGTTTGTATTGACGAGTTTTTGCCGTTTCAAATACCCGAAACATGGGTTTGGTGCAAAGTCAAAGACTTGTTGGAAATACAGACAGGTGCATCGTTCAAAAAAGAGCAAGCAAACGCAAATAAAAAAGGCATTAGGATATTGCGTGGTGGAAACATTCTACCAAATAAGTATATATTCAAAGATGATGATGTATTTGTGTCGAATGAGTTTGTCAATGTGAATACCATTCTAAAGAAGAATTGCATCATTACTCCTGCTGTAACCAGTTTGGAGAATATTGGTAAAATGGCAGTAATAGAAAAAGACTACAATAATGTTAGTGCTGGCGGTTTTGTCTTCATCATTAGCCCATACATTCAAGACTTTAATCACTCCTTGTTACTTGCGTATTTTCTTCAAAGTCCATTCCTAATTGAGGCAATGCGAGGAATAACTAAGAAGTCTGGTGCTGCTTTTTATAATCTTGGGAAAGAACGACTGAAAGAGTTGTATCTACCATTGCCTCCAATGGCAGAACAAAGAAGAATAGTAGGCAAAATTAATGAGGTTTTATCAAGTATTATGAGCAGATAGGCAAAACATGCTTGGATATAACAGAGCAAATTCCCTTTGAAATCCCTAATAGTTGGACTTGGGCAAGAATGGGACAAATTGGAGATTGGGGCGCAGGTTCTACACCTCAGCGCAGCAACCAAGATTATTATGGAGGCAATATTTTGTGGCTTAAAACAGGGGAGTTGAACAATGGTGTCATATGTGATACTGAAGAAAAAATAACGCAGAGAGCTTTTCAAGAATGCTCTCTACGTATGAACAAAATAGGTGACGTTCTTATTGCCATGTATGGAGCCACAATAGGAAAGTTGGCTATTGTAGGCAAGGAATTAACTACCAATCAAGCGTGTTGTGGCTGTACTCCCTATGTTGTTTATAATTGGTTCTTGTTTTATTTCTTAATGGCAAGTCGAGATACATTTATCAAGAAAGGCGAAGGTGGTGCCCAACCAAACATATCACGTGTCAAATTAGTTGAGTACTTGATGCCTTTACCTCCTTTAAATGAGCAGAAACGCATTGTCGAAAGAATTGAAACTCTATTTGAACAATTGTGATGAATCCTCTATCTTTTGGACGATTCTTTTCTGCTCTTGTAGTGGTGGAATACCAATAATAAGCCCATAAAACAATTCTTTGTTGAGGTGTGGAATTGCTGCACCTTTCTTAGAATTGCGCAAAGTTTCTTTGTAGAACTGTATGAAAGCCAAAACATAGGGTTCGTACATAGAGGGACTTATCCATAATTGCTTGAACGTACTACCCATATAACCGCCTTGTGGAACGATGAAAACTTCACCAGAGTTTTCACCGTCCACAAGCATTATATTGTCACCTTTATATACAAGTTTACCTTGTTCTGCAATAGTTTCAGAACTTTTACCGCGTAAGTATTTTGCATCTAACAAGCATTGCTTGCCAGTGGTTTTCAAGCCGTCTGTAAGTTGGCAAACTGCATTTAACCGAGCAATAGACCAAGAACTTGGAAAGTCAAAAGGAAGCTCAATCTCAGTTACTTCGCTCCCTATCTGCTCATAATACTTGTTATCGTCACCACGGAATATAACAGAAGAAGCTAAGGCAGACTTCTTTAGCTTGCCCTCCTTCACTAACTTTTGCTTCTCTGTTTTTATCTGTTCAAGTAGTTCTTGGGCAGTACCTTCTTCGGCTATTTGCGGAACAAGTTTACCTTGGATAGCTTCTTGCAGAATTGCCTTCTTCATGCGTTGGTACATATTGGTATTTAACGTATTAAGTTCTTCTTGCTTATTGCTGTAAATACCAAGAAAATGTGTTAACTCTGTAATGTTCGCAACAATTCTTTCCTGTTCTTTTATTGGTGGTAAAGGAAACAACAAAGTTTCCCAATTACCTCTATTTATTATAGGGGTTGCTGTTCCTGTAGCCTTATCCATTATTGCCAACCTAAAGTATTCTGATTGCAAAACTATATGGACAAATTCCACATTACACAAATAGGGCGTTATAGAATTTATCTGCTGATTAAAAGTAACAGGCTTGTCTGTTATGGCACATTTACCTATAGAACCTCCAATGCAGACTTGCAAAATAGTATTCTTTGGTACAATACGCCCATAATCAACTCCAATATCTGACAATCCCTGTGTTACACTTACAATTTTGGAATTTAGTATGTTTGCAGGACCTAAAAATGGAATATAATCACCAAAGTATTCAGGATGAGATTTGGATGGTGTTGTACCTGTTTCTGTTTTTCCAACTTCAACTAATCTGCACCATTCCCACCCCTTCGGTATCTCGAACGGTATCTCCTCATCAATGCACTTCACCTCTCCCGTAGCGAGCATCTTCTCATAATAGGAATTGTCCTCACCACGGTAGATAATGGATGCATTCTTGTCACGCTTGATTTTCTTCTCCTTGATCAAGCGTTCTTTCTCTTGACGAATCTTTTCAAGCAATACGCTTGCTGGTTCGTCATTAGGGTCTTGCGGTACAAGTTTTCCCTGTATCGCCCATTGTAATATGCTATTCTTTAATTGCTTTCCGTTCATTGTAATTTTCTATCGTTAGAAATCATTGTCCTTATTCTTCTGCTTCAAGAAGAACTGATAAAGTTTCTTGCCTATTTTATCTTTGGCAAATGTCCGCTCATGCTCAATAGGTATGGTAGATAACCTTATCTTTGCCACGCCTTTTTTCAACAACTCAAATTGTTGTGGACTTATCTTGAATTGAGCTGTAGAACTGATTTCTGTCACTGGAAGGACTATATTGCCAGAAACAATACCTGCCGTTTCAGAGCCGCTACCAATCTGAGAACCATAAAGTTTAATAACTTCACCATCGAATGTTTTCAGCAACATGGTTGATTCTTTCAGGAAATTCAATCTGTCTGACTTTACGGTTGCGATAATGTAATATGCCGTATCTTGTTTTGCAACGCTATATTTCATGTTGCATCCCTCGGCTGCCAAAGGTCGATATGTATATCCAACCGTTTGTGCATTTATATTGACACTGCACATAGTCAGTACAATAGACAAAATGATTTGTATTCCAATATTACTTTTCATAATTATGCTATAAAATCGAAATGTCCTTATTTTATTGTTGTTGCTCTGCTTCGTCCAACAGCTTGTCAAGTTGCGCTTGCAGTTCTTCACGCTTTGGCAAATAGAGTTGGTAACGTGCTACAAACAATTGATTGGTTATACCCTCCAAGGCATATTCCATCAGAAGTTCGTCTTTTCTTGCTCCCAAAACTATGCCAATGGGTGGATTATCGTCAGGCTGACATACTTCTGTTTTGAAATAGTTAAGGTAGAGGTTCATCTGCCCGATGTCACCATGCTTTATCTCTGCTCGCTTTAGGTCAATCAGCACATAGCATTTCAAAATACAATGGTAAAATACCAAATCCACCTTGAACTGTCGGCTTCCTATCTGCATGGAGTATTGTCTGCCAACAAATGCAAAACCACGTCCCATTTCCAAAAGGAACTGCTCCATGTGGTCTTTCAGAGCCTTTTCCAAGTCACTCTCCTTATAGCGTTTCTGTTTGGGAAGTCCTGCAAATTCAAGCACGAAAGGGTCACGGATGATATCTTGCGGAGTTTGAACTTGATGCCCCTCGTTAGCCAAAGCAAGAACTCCTGCTTTATCTGTGCTTAGTGCAAGTCGCTGAAACAGACAACTTTTCATCTGTCTTTTCAGTT
>ENA-OZRS01000130-OZRS01000130.1-human-gut-metagenome-genome-assembly--contig:-NODE-130-length-17785-cov-8.085618_pt1 | contig 17785 bp, 10 predicted proteins | sample MGYA00243272_ERZ653951 | MGnify/ENA primary metagenome ERZ653951 (study PRJEB26926, sample SAMN06164475) | human gut metagenome | biome: ENVO:00009003; feature: ENVO:2100002; material: ENVO:00002003...
TCTCGTGGGCTCGGAGATGTGTATAAGAGACAGGCCGAGTAACACAAAGATGTGCCAAATGCCATGGTAAAAGCGGCGCGAGTCGTGGGCAAAGAAGTAGGTGCCTGAGGTGTAGAATAGCCCTTCAAATAGCAAGCAAATCAAAGCAGGAGTAGATATACGCGTACATACGGGTTCGGCAATAAAGACGAACGTCCACCCCATTACCAAATAAAGCAAGAGCGAAAGCCGTGGCCAACGCCCCAGGGCTGCGATTTTGTAAACAGCTCCGCCTAATGCGACTCCCCACAATATACCAAACACGGTCCACCCCACGGCACCGCCTACCACACCAATGCAAATCGGCGTGTAAGAGGCGGCAATCATTACATATATGCTAATATGGTCGAGCACGCGCAAACAGCGTTTGCCGCGTCCTGGCATCCACCAATGATAAAGTGTGCTGGCTGCGTACATCAGCAGCATACCACAAGTAAAGAATGTGGTGCCAAAAGCATTCTTCCATCCAGCTTGATAGCCTAAGCGAAGAATAAACCATGCAGCAATGAGCGTAAATACTACTCCTGCTAAATGGGTGAGCGTATTAAAGCGTTCTTCAGCTGAACGACGATGTATTGCATTCATATCGCGAAGGTACACCATTCAAGCGGAGACACAAAATTTAAACCAATATATTTAGGTAAGTAGGTGTTCAAAATTAGTTGATATGAATTGGTGCAGTATTTCCCTCTTCAACCTATGTTTCTGGGCGAAAGAATGCGCCAAGGCATATCGACTAATTCTGAACATTATTATATAAACTAATTTTGAATACCTACTTATTAGTTGAAATCAGCTATTACGCCGCCCTCAACGCGTACTTTAATATCGTTCAACTTGAGATATTGGGTTGATACCAATTTGTGGTTACCATTGTTACCACTTTTGGCACGAACCTTAAAGTAAATGCGGTCGATCTTGCTCAAGTCGTCCTCGTGAGTCAACTTGGCCGAGAGCGTAAGTGCAGAAGCCTTCTCGTTGGTGCCGTCGCCAGCCTCAGCGTTAGCTTCAGTGAAGGTGATACCCGGAATGACGTCGCCATTCACGTCGCGTGCTTCGAGTCCTACAACGAGGTCAAGGGGAATGGTGTTGAGTACGTTGGCTGTCACCTTGAGCGTACCATTCGACTTCAAGTCCTTCAAGTCGTCGTGCATGCTGCTGGTTGAGTCGTTATAGACAATGGTCAGACCACCATTAAACTCGAAGGGAACGAATACGCTATAAGCGGCATTGGCTTCGTAGTTGCGGCCCAGTTCAATGGTATAGAGCTTATCTTGTACGTTAACTTTACCATTGCTAAGGTCTACCTTGATGCTCTCAGGCAGTTTTTCAATCAAGCTGCTAAGGTTCGTCACCTTGGCTTGGTCTGTAGCTACGCGTTCGCCTTCGGGATCGTAGGGGGCAGCGCCTTGGTAATAGTAAACGGTGTTGTTCTGTTTAGCCTCCATACTCGTAGCGGGCAAGCTAACCAACTTATTGTCTGACGCATTAGTATAGACAGAGGTAAGGTCGCCACTGAGGTTGATACCTACGGGTATGTGGGTCATGTCTGACGTGAAGCGGAGTGTGGGGTTAGAAGCAGCGATGCGTACTTCGTCATCCTTTAAGAAGTCGGGCAAAGACTCAGCGATGTTGATGTCATTCACCGTAGGATTGATAGAGGGGCAGAACTTACCCGTCACGGTGTTGGCCGTGAGCTGATTGTTGTTGCCCACCTTGATTTCGAGGCGTACAGAAGCATAGTCGCCTTCGTGCATCTCAAACTGTCGGTTGCTATAGTTACCGAATGTCACCTTACCAGCGAGCGCGATGTTGGCCTCATCGCCAGAGAGTGATATTTCCTTAGATTTAATTGAGCGGTTCAAGTCAACGCGGTCGAGCGAGAGATTGCAAAGGTCAACCTCTGCTACGTTGTTGAGGTTGAGTGTACCTTTCTGCTTGAGCACGTGGTGGGTAGCGTTGCCTGTAGCTTCCGTGAGTTCCCACTTCGTCTTATCGTAGCCACCTACGTGGAGTACTTTAGGTATCTTGATTGTCAATCCCTTCACTGTCTTGATACCCAACGTTACGTTGTCTGATGAGTTCTGCTTATACAGCTTCAGTGTAATGGGAGTAGGCGTAACGGAAATGCTCTCTACGAACGATACGTCGTTAATGTCCTTAATCTTGAAGTCGATGCTTTGGTTACCCTCCGCTTCTGCCTCTTCGGTCACGAAGTTGGCAGCAATGGGCAGTGGAGTGCCAGCGGGCACGTTAATGCCCTCCGCAGCTAACTGCTCACGCACCTTATCATAGTTGACAACTTCGTACTTCATGCTCATGCGCGTATCGTTAAAGGTGGTATTCACCTTGTCTACCTTTACGTTGAAGTGGGTCGTACCGTCTTCTACCAAGTAGTAAAGGTTGTTCGCATCGAGCTTCACGCTTTCATCTACATCGAGAATGTCGTCCAAATAAATCTTTTCTGTATTACCTAAGGGAGCGCTCAAACCTTCTGAGCCGAGCTTCATTGTTAGGTCTATCTTATTGACGTCATAAGAATCGTCAATGCAGCTTGTCAACAACAGTGCCGAACCAGCACACATCGCACTGCCTAACAATAAGTGTTTAATAAAGAGATTTGCCATAATTTTAATAGGTTTTATAGGATTATGGTTTAAAGTTATCGGATTACTTACGGCAAACCCATTGTTAATGGATCTGTTTTTGTTAATATAGGTTTACCTTTTATTGCAACAAAGGCAAGACAAATTGTTCAATATTTCCACTTAATTGAGAATTTTATTTAAAAAGTTTTTAAAATAAAGAATAAGTGGTTGATATACGTGCATAAGTGGCTGATGTGTGAGACTTTATTGAGAGGAAGGAAACATTAATGAACATTAAGGCGCGCTTCGCGCTTTGTTTTGAACATTAATTATCATTAATTGAACATTAATTATTTCATTAATTTTTATTCTTGTTCTATTCGACAAATTGCTGTTTACCCACGCCATTTGTTACGCAACATAACCAGAATTTCACGTTTTGAAGAGTTTAGCTCCCTCTTACGAGTCGTAGGAACGTATTGTAACACACACCCATTTCGGGCAACGCATACCGTCGCCACACATATTTGATAGACCGCGACTGATTGCCCGGTTCGTAATGCGCACGCATCAATTCACGTGCCATGCGCTCTTTACATATAGTAGATGACCTTTTCATGGTAAGAAAATAAATGGTTAGATGAAAAATCGGTAGAGCCCACTAACGTTTCAACGCCGAGTCAAGTACGCGCCAAGCCCCACGACACCCTAACTCCACGATGCGACCCATATTGGCAAAGGGCACGTCCACTTCGAGCCACTCCCGCTTCGTAATAGCCCCCGTCAGTGCCTCTGTGTCAGCGAGTCCGAATAAGGCAGCCGTACCCTTCAGCCACGAAGCTGGCAACGAAGGGTTCAACTCCACCACCAAGTGAATCACGTCCGTAGGGCGCAAGGCAAAGTAAGCCTCACGCGACAAGGCATGGTCCTGACGCAGTTCCCTCTCACGCATCATGCGTTCGGCTGCGTCGCGCTCCTCCATGAGCGTCAGTTCGCGTCGGCGATCCTTCAAGAAGTCGTGGTGAAACGTCTGACCGACATTCCTCACGTCGAAGGCCGCAAATGATTGGCCGTACACCCCCGCCTTATAACGGGCGAAGAAGAGCATCACCTCGCTCAACTTATAGCCCGCCACCGTACCCGTAAAGGCTGCCACAAACGGACCCACCTGAGCCTCCGCCTGCGAAGCGTCGCGACACTGCGAGGTAAGAAACAAGTGCGTCACCTGTTCGTCCATCCACATCTTCGGACACGCCGCTCCATACAACTCGGCCAAAGCTGCCACCGTCGGACACTGCCAACGATAAGCCCGCCAAGGCGAGTCGGCCACCACGCCCCAGTTGCGCGGTGAATAATTCTGCATCAAGTCATTAAAAGTCGGGTTCTTCACCGTCCATGCTGGCGATATACCCAGCTTGGCGAGCTGCGAAGCCTGCAAGGGCTTCACCGAGAGCGTCTTGCTTCGTTCCATAGCTGCCGAAGCCGTTGGAGCGGTTGCCATAGCTGCCGTAGCCGCTACGGGGACTTGCTGCGCTGCGTCGGGCTGCAAGGCCTGTGCCGACGGCTGCTGCGGAGCGAGTAGGGGATTGCACATAGGGGGAATCTTCATGATCTGTGAACGTTTTTAGGTTAGTTTTTGTCAAATTACTCTCTTTTTCTTTCTTACTCTTCTTATTATTCGTGCTAAGTGACGTGCTATTGGGTGTGCTAATAGTCGGTGGACTGACCGTCTCAAATGCTTGAGCCACAGTGATTACGGAATACTTCTTTGTGCTATCCACCCTGCTAAGCCCCATGTTACAAAACTTCTTGAGTAAGTAGCGCACACGACACATACTGCAACCCCACCGCGCGGCCAAAAAGTTGAGCGTCGTACAGAGTTGTCCCTTCGTCAGTGTCACCTCACAGTTATTAATCTTATGTACGGTGGGGGTGCGGCCATAATAAGCCATCAACTGAAGGTCGATGTAAGCTTCAATGATGGTGAAGCAGCGTTTCTCTTGCCAGTTAGAAGAGGCAATGAGGGCGCGTGGAATGGTGATAAATCCTTTGTCGCTAATTTTCATGGTAGTTATCCTTTGTTTTTTTGTTGTAAAAAAAAGTGGGTGAGCAGGCCAGATGAACAATACATCAAACAAAATATGGTCGTGTCGTTTGCGCTCAAACGATTAAATATATGACAAATGAATACATCTCTCATTCTGCTCACCCTGGCTCCAACATTTTCACAAACATTGGGTTACCTTTATCTTTATAATCGCTGCAAATGTAAGGCTTAATTTCTTAACCTCCAAATGTGAATATTTCAATAGCTCTGTCTCATGACACATTTATCTTGCGCCAAACTGCGTCATGCCCCTTTTTGAATTGTTAATTTTTTCACCATTTTACGTTTCTGTCTTCTATTACTATTAACACTCCTTTCTTTCTTTTTACAATTTAACCACCCTGATAGCCCCTAAAAAGCATGGAAATGTTTAAGATAAATTAAGAGTCTGCCTAATTGGGGGCGGGTTTGTAACCCGCGGCAGCAGTAGAATGCTTTGAATATCTACAACATGCTGCTGCCGCGGGTTGAAAACCCGCCCCCCAATTAGGCAGAAAAGCAAAAACACTGTGGGAGAAAAATAAAAACACTATGGGAGCGATTAAAAAACACTATGGGAGCGATTAAAAAACACTGTGGGAGAAAAACAAAAACACAGTGGGAGCGTGAAGGCGCTTCCACTGTGTTTTTTTGTCAAAATATTTCGCTTTTGGGCGAGTGAGTATATTAACAACACGAAATAACAATCGCTATATTGGAACGATTTACATAAAGTAGCTTAATTTACAATGATTATCGCAAAATCTAATCTTGTCTATATGCGTAAGTTTTACCTTGCTTTTCCAATTTGTGAGACAGTGTCTCACAAATTGACATGGAGCCATTATTTTGAACTATTGAAGTGTGATAACTCGCTTGAAATGCAGTTCTATTATAAGGAATCCATCAAGGAATGTTGGAAAGTTAGGGAACTGAAAAGACAGATGAAAAGTTGTCTGTTTCAGCGACTTGCACTAAGCACAGACAAGGCAGGAGTTCTTGCTTTGGCTAACCATATAATTGAAGAAATCCGCAACACTGTTGCGGATATTTGTTATTGACTCAAGTTTCGGATTTAGCCCGCCCTGGTTAAATCCGAAACTTGAGTTTTTTGATAGCTTACGCGTCAGGCTCGCCAGAGAGGATTTTGTGCATTTGGTGGGGCGAGCGGAGGAGCTGGAGGGCAGCTTTGACGTCGGGGTCGGTGAGGAGTTGGTGCTCTATGCGGCCACCTTCGTAATAGTAGTGGACGAGGATAGCTCCTTCGACTACGCGGCGTATCTCCGTACTCCAACGTTTGAAGTCGTAGTCGATGTTGTGTTTGAGTTTCTGCTCCAAGGCCTTGAACTCAACTGCGGCCTCCGTGTCGTAGCCTTCGACGTGAGCCACCTCGCGCAGGTCGTTGAGATAGCGCAGGCTGATGCGGTCGTAGGTGAAGTCGTGTTGCTTCATGAAGGCACAGAAGTCGGCATACTCCTCGTCGGTGAGGTGGAACGTGCGTGGCACGGGCACAGACTCATGTTCGGAGCGATAGAGAACGCAGTAGTCGAAGAGTTGCGTGCTGGCTTCAAGGTAGGTGAGGAGCGTGGGGAGGCTATCCGTAGGGGTGATGATGTCGGGCGTGATGCCACCGCCGTCACGCACGATGCGTCCTGCTGCGGTGCGAAACTCGTGTGTCAAGGAGTCGGGTAGGTGGACAGGGCGTCCGTCTTCAAACTTATAGGCTTGTACGCAGCGTCCAGAGGGTATGTAGTACTTACCCGTGGTGAGTTTAAATTGTGTCTTATAGGGGAGTTCGCGGCTTTGCTGCACGAGTCCCTTGCCGTAGGTGCGTTGTCCCATGATGACAGCGCGGTCGTAGTCTTGTAAGGCTCCGCTCACGATTTCGGCGGCTGAGGCTGATTCCTCGTTGGTGAGGACGACGATCGGTAGGTCGGTGTCTTGTGCGTCGAGGGTGGTGCGGTAGGTGTGGTTGAGTTCCTTCACTTTACCGCGCGTACTCACCACTTCGCGTCCACGCGGAATGAAGAGGTTGACCGTCTTGACGGCCTCTTCGAGTACGCCGCCGGGGTTGTTGCGGAGGTCGATGATGAGGCGGCGTGCCCCTTGTTGCTTGAGTTCGACGAGGGCGCGGCGCACCTCGTTGGAGGTGCCTTCGATGAATTGCGACAGGCTGATGTATCCCGTGCTATCGCTTACGAGGGTGGCGAGGGTCACGCTGGGTAGGCTGATGTTGCGACGCGTGAGGCGGAAGGTAAGTTCCTTGCCAGAGGTGGGTCGCTTGACGCGTAGCGTGAGGGTGGTGCTGGGTTCGCCGCGCAGTTGTTCGCTGATGTGTGTGGCGTAGGCTTGTTGTTCGGCCTCGGTAGCGGAACAAGGGTCGATGCTTCGTCCGTTGATGCCCATGATGATGTCGCCCGCGAGGAGTCCAGCTAACGCTGCGGGGCCAGCGGCAAGTGGACCGGAGATGATGCAGCGTTTGAGGTCGGGACGATACTGTGTACTGGTGCCGATGCCGGCATACTTGCCCGTGGTGAGTTGTCGGAGCGAGGGGGTGTCTTGCTCAGGATAGTACTCGGTGTAGGGGTCGAGCATGCGCAACATGTAGTTGGCGGCATTGCTGATGTTACGCTGGGCGTTGAGGGTGTCGACGTAGTAGAGGTCGAGGTCGCGATAGAGCGTGTTGAAGATGTCGAGGTTTTTGGCTACCTCGAAGTTATGGTTCTGTGCGGATAACGTTAATGCGCTCAGAAAGCTAAGGAGGAACGTAAATATATATCTTCTGGATGACATCAATTTATTTTTAACGTTAAGGATTTGGGGCGCGCTTCGCGCTTGAGGGGGAACATTAATTATCATTAATTGACCATTAATTTCTTCATTAATTTTTTTCGTTAAATGGTCATTAATTCTAATAATGGAAGGTTCGTTTTTTAGGCTTGTAAGGTAGCTTGAAAATGAGTCTTAGAAAGTAATGTTTTAACCTTCTAACCTTCTAACCTTCTAAACCTCTAACCTCAAAACTAATCCTCGAAGCTTTGGTATTCCTCTCTTATTTTTTGCCAAGTATGATCGGGGAGGGCGGTGCCGACTACTTCGATGATGTGGCCAGCGAGGAGGGAACCGAGGCGGGCGGCGGTACGGAGACTGCGACCTTCGGAGAGGGCGTGGAGGAAACCTGCTGAGAAGTAGTCGCCCGCAGCGGTGGTGTCAACTACTTGTAGCACTTCGCGGGCAGGACAGAATACCTGCTCTTCGCCATGACGTACCAAGACACCCTTTTTGCCCACCTTGACAACGGCTATCTCACATATCTTGCCCAAAGCGCGAACGTTGAACTCTGCCATTTGGCACTCGGTGAAGGCTTCAGCTTCGAGTTCGTTGGCAAAGACGATGTCGGTGTGGTGAAGGAGTTCATTGAAGAAATCACGGTCGTCTTGTACGATATTGTAGCTCGCCATGTCGACACATACTTTCATGCCTGAGCGATGAGCCAAGTGGACAGCACGACGTATGAGGTCGTGGTTCTGGACGAGGTAGCCTTCTATATATAGGAAGTCGTAGCCACGTAGGTAGCGCGGCTGGAAGTCGTGGGGCTGCATATTGGCGGCAGCACCGAGGTAGGTGCCGAAGGTGCGTTGGCCATCGGGGGTGATGAAGGTGGAGGCTACACCCGTGGGCAATTCCTTGTCGTAGAGCATTTGGGTCTTTACGCCTTGCTCTCTGAAAGCCTTGGCGAAGAAGCGCCCTGATTCGTCATGACCGATCTTTCCAATCAAGCCTGGTTGGCCACCCATGTGTGCAATGGCTAATATCGTATTGCAGGCCGAACCGCCCGTTGTGCGCTTAGGCGCATAAGCTTCCATACGATTTTGAAGTTCAAGGTAGCGTTCCGTGTCGATGAGCTGCATTGAGCCTTTTGGAAGGCTTAACTCTTTGAGAATGAGGTCGTTATTGACTTGAACGAGTGAGTCGACGAGTGCGTTGCCGATACCCAGAATATGTGTCATTGTAATTTTTTTGAATTTTTTTGTGCAAAGATATGGTTTATTTCAAAAATAAGCATTACCTTTGCACCGCAATTCAGCAAAAGGTGGTAAGTTTTTTTACTTCACGAGATTTGCTTCAGTAGCTCAGTTGGTTAGAGCACCTGACTGTTAATCAGGGGGTCGTTGGTTCAAGCCCATCTTGAAGCGCATTACATAAGCCTTGCAAGTCAATTACTTGCAAGGTTCTTTTGTTTTTATACATTTCAAAGTTGACAAGTTGAAAATCACTAAGGACTTTCAACCGTCAACAAGAAACTTCATTTTCAAATTGTCTTATCTCGAAAAAGATAAATTCTGAGGATCCAAAATAATCTTAGACACCTTCTCATTGAACAAAGCCATAATATCTTCATATGAAACTTTAATAAACTTATAGTTCTTATGATTGCGAATTTTATCATCAATAGTCTTTACAGGCTTCAAACGAGAATTCATATATTCATCAATTGTGCGATTATAAAAAGGATGCTGTGGGTCTGTTATTATATACTTTCCATGAACATCACCATACCCTCCTGGCATTGCAAAAGATTGTGTTTGGATTTTGCTAACAAATAACCGTAAGCTAGAGAATATATCGTCAATACCATCTTCATCAGAATCTAATGAATAGTACAAAGCATCCAACATAGGTACAAATGCGCCAAAAGCAGTACAAACATCTTGACCCGAAAAATAATTAATATAAGAAAAACACATATTAAGCCCTTCCTCTATACGACCCTTTTGCTTATCTAATGCACCCATTTGATTTCTAATCATTTGTTGAAGTTTTGCATTATCATGAGCCAACTTAATATTTTCTTCTTTTTGCTTTTGAAGTTCACCTCTAAATTCAACAACACTAAATATCTGATATCCCATAACCAAAGTAACAATGATACCGACAGCAGAAAGTACTATTCCTAAAAACGTCTCATTGCCAACTTCACAGGGAAACACTCTAAATAAAGAAAAAACCAACGATATGACACACAACAGTGTCAATAATAACATCCAATATTTACATTTACTATCCATACGTATTTATTCTTTAGAATCCCTTTTGATAAAAGTGAATCTTGTCTTCAAACATGGACGAAGGGAAAGGTCATAGGTTCCCATCTGGAAATAGTTACGACTATCCTTGCTTGGATTCAAGTTCTGATAGAAATGAAGACCACGACCAAGAGTAATGTCCCAATCATTACTAGTGCGGATGTAACGGTCATGAGAGTTTTCATCAAATTCATATTCAAATGTCATTATGTTGCCATCCATATCAGCCAGGGTTTCCTTGATACCACTCAAACTATCTTTTATATAAGATGACTCTTCTACCGTATCGCCGAGTTTTGTAATCAACTTAAAAACTTTACAGTCACCTATCTTTACCAATAATTCGATGAATCGAACCAAATTGGTTACCTGATAGCCATGTGACAAGTAAGGTTCTTCGAGCATAACCACCTTTGCCCCCTTCAGATAGTCAGCAAACAAGTCATCATAACCATAACCTATATCGCCATATTGCACATCAATTGTCTTCTCTTTAGGAGAATCATCTTCAACAATTAGAGGTTTCATCATAGGACGATCCTCCATAACCTTTGAAGGTGCATTCTCAAAAGGCATTTCAGCATAAGCTTCGGTCAAAACTGCCACTTCAGGATCTTTACGAGGATTCTGGGTTGCCTTGCTATACTTACTTTCCGGACAATATACTATAATTTTCTTTCCATCCCTATTTATATATGACATATTGATACGAGCGTATTCCTCATCAGGCTTACGCTTATTCAATTGTTCCTTCACACGACGACGGCCTTCTATCGCATATTCCACTATTTCATCGAACTCCTCATCAGTTGGTTGACCTGTCGGGAATAACAACTTGATAAAGCCAGATATCGTTTTTTGTAAGGCACGGTTATCACGGCCTTCAATATTATCACCCTTCTTCAAACGGGCATTGACTACCCCCACGTAGTCACTATCATGCACAAATAAGTAATGAAGTGCCTCTGACATATAATCCGTGATCAATCCAAAACCGTTATTATAAGCACTGTCATCAATCTTCGGTATCTCCCACCCTGGAATATAGTTGTAGATACGATCGATTACAGCAAGATCAAAAGCTTCAGGCAAAGTAACCAGCAAATCTTTATCATAGTTATTAACTATCTGCTGGATATTCAAGTCAAAGTTACCAACAAAAGAGAAACTGGCATAGCCTGTCACTTCCCTACCACGCGAGAAACGACCATTAGCCATATAATCTTTCATGATTTGCACGGTATCGGCATCCTTGATTTTCATCTTGGCAACCTCATCAAAGGCGACATTATCCCAATAACCAACAGCACCCACTTGCTTGCGTTGATTATTATATAGTAATGTGGCAGTTGAAGCCTGTCCACCAGACAACAAAGTAGAATAAGGAGAGAACTCCGAATAAAAATAGCTCTTACCGGTACTTCTGCCTCCCAACTCAATGCTATTATAATTACTTTGAACCAATGGCAGGAAGCGGGAGAGAATATGAAATTTCAATCTTCTACCATTCTTATCGCTATTCAGCTGACGTGATCTTTCAGAAAGCCAATCAGGATTAATGCCAATACTACGAATCAGAACATCCATCCACTCTTCAGTAGTAAATTGCTCACGACCACGAAAGAACTTTTCTGCATCAAAATGGGCAATTTGGATAGGGCGCAAATCTTCGATGAAGAAGGCATAGTCATCCTCCTCCACTTCATTATATGCCAAAGTTATCTCAGCCCAGATGCCACTCTCGAGCAATTTTTCGTTTTCCTGATAGAAACAAGGATTGATGGCAATACGCTTGGAGGCAAAGTTCTCCATCTCAGCCCAGTAACGCTTTTCCCGCTCCACATATTTCACATGAATCTTATCAATGAATTTATGGCGTTTTTTCTGCTCTACGATTGCCTGTGCCTTGTTAGATTCATCTGGTCGAACATAGCATTTTTCTATGGTTTGCAGCACAGCTTTCTTTCCCTCCTCTATTTCTTCGGGATCCTCACTGGCACAATAACGTGACAGCAGGAACTCCAAGACAAAGGAAGGAACGTTCACAGCACGCTTAATATCATGCAGCAGGTCCTTGCGAACCACCTTTCCAGGGAAAGCATGGTTAAGTTTCATATCTAAAGCATCCATTTACAAATCATTTTCAAAGTTCAACTTCAATGTAGAGAGCGTAGCATGGGTATCGGCGTCCAACGCAGACACAACAATACAGTCACCCCCATATTCTTCATCTATAACTATCGGCTGACGGTATTGAGTAACACCTGAAGGTATTTGTGCAGTCTGCGTAACATCATCATAAAATTTGCCACTCGGCGCGCCTATTGCGTGGCCTTCGCCATCAGCCACTATTAATCTTATATTTACTCCATCTGCAAACAAATCATCCTGATGGATATTAATATCAATCAACGGACGGCAAGTATAAACTGTACCTGACGTATTCCCCTTATACTTTAATTCCACGCTGTATTTCTGCTTTTTCTGCTTATTCTGCAACTGCACAGTTATCACAGGTACCACATTTTCCTGGAGCGACAAGCCTTCATGGTAAAACACTTCACCTTTTCTAAACACAGTAAAGTTCTTGGCATAACATAGTTTCATAACCTCAGCATCCAGTCCCAGTTCTTCAGGAGTAAAGGACAAAGTATCCTCGCTGTCATTCAGATTACCTACCAACAAGCGACTTTCTTCCAGCGAGACATCACTACCCATAGGTTTATCTATCAAATTACCCACATGGAAACTTGACTGCACCATAAAACCATGGTCAGCAACAAAGACAGCCATATCAAAGCCTTTTTGCTTGCAGGCATTCAAGGTACGCGCCAGACGCACCAACACCTTATCCATCACGGCAAGCCCACTCAACTTGATTTCTTCTCCAGCAGTATCCATATCCTGACTTCTTATAACCAACAATTGTACATTGTCTTCTATGGCAGACATATCGAAATTTTCCAAGCGCACATCTTGCGTTACTACATGGGTTTTCTGCTGCAAATAATCCAGTCGGTCATCAGGCGTTATAATCACTCTGCCATCTACAGAAGGTTGCAGTTTTCCGTTTTGTTCCACAACTTTCACATGTCCCAAATGAGCAGCCATACCAAATCGAGTAACAGAAGGCAGGAAAGACAACTTAGCCCCTATCTTTACTTGCTCTGGTTCTTTGCGCATCATACTATCAGCAAAACATTTACCCATCTCATAGCGGAAAGCATCCACAAAAAACAAAGCCACCCGCTTACCTTCTTTCAAAGCAGGATATACAATATCTATACATCCCTGGTTTCGCAGTTGCTCATAATTCTTGATTTCCCCGGCACGCATCTGATACTCCTTGACACTACGCTCAGTAAAGTCTGCATACAAGCCTTCTACATATTGTGTCATTGTCTTTACTGCAGCAGGAAGAGAGACTACTTCCTGGCTATCAGTCAAATATCTACGGTAAGCTTTATCAGCTTCCTGACCACTGCCAACATACCATTCCACCAAATCCTGGATATCTCCATCGCTCTTTACTCCCCGATTCACACAATCAGCGATTTGCAAGGCATAACCAGCCAACTTCCAAAACGTTGACACCTCAGAATCTTCCTGATACCAAACGTCTTCGATATTCTTTTTGAGCAACTTATGAGCCTCTCCTAACTTACCCTCTTTGAGATAAGCTACGAAACGTTCGTATTCCACCTTATTTTCAAAAGCAAAGGTCACGCGGTCACCCAAATGTTTGGACTTCGCAAACAAATCAGCAAGTTGGAAAGCATCCGCCGTTTTACGTGCCATTCTTACATAAATCTCACGCAAGTCGCTTCTACGACGCAAATGGTCACACACCGAATAGATCTTATCCTTGATTTCAGCCGGAGCCATAGCAACCGTCTTCAAACTATCAGGTAAAGCCGAAGGCAAATCGAATACGAACTCACTAAACAGCAAATACATCCATAGTTTCTGCTGAATATGCTGAAGAGAGATTCCGTTACTATCAAGCCCCGGATATTGAATCTCCGCAAAACGAACCCATTCTGGCAACCATGCCATATCCGAAGAAACCGTTTGAGCCAACAAGCCCACCGTCATCTCAACAAAGCTCTTGCCACCAGTCAATTGTTCCAATGCAGGATAAGCCGCTCCATCAAGCAAGGCATTAATCATATTGAAAGATGTTGTTCCACTCCCAAACAGGCGTTCAATCTCGTCTTTCTTGGTTGGCAAAAACGACTGACAGATGTACTTATAGTCATCTTGTGGACCTACAGGAAACATTGCAGCAGCGTTTTTGAAAGCACTATAAGGCTCCTCTACCCACTGACGGTCGGTAGTAGGTTGAGGCATCTGGCGATAGATAATCATACGCAAATCATTATTCTCTGCCAGTTCACCACACCAAAAACGAGACGCAGCCAGCCGGGCATGCAGTAAGCCCTTGGTTGTGTCTATCACCTTCACTCCTTTTTCCTCAGCAAGAGGCAAAACACTGTGATAAAGCGCATTACGGTCGTAGATGACGAGCACAGGCTTCTCTGCACTCATCTTCCCCAACCAGTGGTCTATGATATATCCTTGTATGTCCATCTTCTTGTAATTTTCTTGTAAATCTTCTTGTATTCTTGTAAATCTCAAAAAACATTTCTATCTGATTTCCAACACCTTACAAAATATTTCTTGTAAATCTTGCAGTTTTCTTGTAAATCTCTAAGCCTACAACTCTACTTGCACAAGAACCAAATACGTCTCTTCACATGGATTTTCCTTTCCTTTCTTAAGGAAGCCAGCAAATTAGTCACCTTATTATACTTTTGAGTTTCATCCAAGACCTCTGGCAATTTATCCATAAGAAGTTCTTCGACTTCTTTTCTTGATGCTGACTTAAACTTTTCCAAGTAATCAATAATCAATTTCTTATAATATGAATCATCAAAACTCTTATTCTTTATATATGAAGCCTTCAAACCTATATGTTTGGAAGATTCCACTACTTTATACGACAAATATAAATTGGTCTTTCTACCTTCAACAAATCCTTTTTGTCTAAGAAGAGCTATAGCATCATTTGTCAAATCTGCATATTTTTTCTTCTGCACCTTATCCAGGAGAATAATCTCTGGAAGAGACAATTCTGGATTATTCACAAGAATACGAGCAAAATTCTCATCCAAGACTTTTCCTTGTATCTCACACCTTACCTTCTGGTCGGAAAGCGTATATATAGGCATTGGGAAAAATCTCTTCCTCTGTTCAACGAAGAGCTTCTTAATTCCACCTCCTTCTGTATCAGCCATTCCTACATTACACATCGCCTCCATCAAGAAAGGATTTCGGTACCTTGAATCAGGACAGTCTCGTTCAACCACATCTTCTACCGAATCAGGTATAAACTGACCATAATTCTGTACCACCAGTTTCTCATCTTCATATTCCAAAAGTTCAATACGAGTGCTCATACCATAATCCTGATGTCCAATGGCGTTATTAATTGGCTCTCTAAGTGTAAATACATCATAGCGTTTCATATTCTCTGGGAACATGTTTCCGCTGATGGTATATATGTAGTTAGTATTTCTTATGTACTGCTTTGTTATCTCATCCACAGCCTTAATCATTGGGATATGGAAATTACGAAAATCTTTATTCTTATCCTCTTTTGCAATCAGTTTCCAACGAATGACACATACGGCCGGCGACAAGAAATGTTCAGATTCCTCTCTACCCAAAAGTATGATAGCTGCATTGGTTATCTTTCCTGCTCTTGTTATCTTTGCCTTGTTCAAGAAGGTTGCATCATCCCAACTCTCGATTTCCTTAGCTCTTCTCTCATGCCTTTCCGTATATTTTTCTCTTGCCATACGAATCGCATCAGGATCAAGATCGTCGATGGTAGCATCTTCTATAATATTGGCTGTCCAGTCGCCAAAGACTGCACTTGGTTCCGAAAGAATTCTTTGCATACGCTCTTGTGTCATCTCTACCAGAGAATCGGCAATACGCTGCCAAGCCTTTCTATGTGCATAGACAGGGCGGCGTGGCTGATGCTTGGGGATATGGATAATCCAAACAGTCTTGTGCGTATCATCTGTTATAAATTCTTCGATATGAAGACCTTCAGAAGAAAGGTTCACACATTGCTCCACCAACTTGAACGTCGCAGTCAATGGGGTTGCAGCAAAACCATTGAAAGTCAATGCTGACAAATCTGTTCCAACGATATCCAAGGTCTGGTCTTTGACACCAATCACAAGTTCACCTCCCTCCATGTTAGCAATAGCCGACACGTAGGAAAGTACATCATTGCCCTCCTTGCCATTGAAGGAGTTCTTCAGATTTTTCATTTCCTTCCATTCGCATCTTGCGTTTTCTTCAGGATAGCGTTGGCGGATATATTGTTGTAACTCTTGCTCTGTCATACCTTTTTCTTATATTTTGATGTCATTAAAATGATAACGAAAGCTGTGGGTTTATGTTGTCTCCCTTTTTCTTTCTTGCCTTCTTTTCCTTCGGCTTGTTCTCACAGATGTGTTCCAAACCGTGGGTCAGCGCCATGCACCAGTCTTTCTTCGCCTTTTGGGTTACTCGGGCTGGATACATGCTCATGGCAAGATGGCTCCAGTCGTAGTCGCCTTTTTCCAGCAGTTCCATGTTCTTCTCACATTCCACTCGCCATGGGCGGCTGGCTGCAAGATGGAGCAATGGGGCGGCTGTCACCGGCACTCCGTCATCATGGTTAGGCACATAGCCTGCGGCAAGGATGCGGTTCAGCTCGTCCATCATGCCTTCCACCTGCTCCTGCTCGGCACGAATCTGCGACTCCTGTGTCTTATCGTGAGCAGCAAGAGCGGCATTCAGACGAGTACGCAACTGTTCCTGCTGTTCACGCAGACGGATGATAAGCTGCGGCAAGGTGTTCTTGCTAAGTTTTGGATAATACACCCAGTAGTCCACGGTGCCGTCTTCCGAAGCAAGGAGCCAGTAGATAGGTGCCTTGCGGCGGCTCTTGGTATAGCGCTTGAAGTGATAGTCAAAGAACCCGGTAGGCGATGCAAGGTAGGCTTGCAGACTCTTGCAGCCTATCAGCTGGCAGAGTTCATACTCCATATCGTCGGCACGGTCTGCCCAGAGGTAGTGCATCACCTCTCTTACGTGGCTTGCCAGACAGAGAGAGGAGTCGCTATTGTTGATCAAGATGCCATCCGTAGGTACGTCGAGTTGAGCAGGGCAAGCTGCCTCGCCCTGACTGACCACTGGCATAAATGGCAGAGCATCAAACACATCGCCAAACTCAGGAATAGCCTGTTCGCCCTTGGCGTATGCCGTGTTCCATCTGCCGAAAGCCATACCCACCAATTCCATCACGATTTCCTGTGCCAACAACTTCTTGTCTATCACGTTCTGGCAGCAGGCTCCGTCTATAGAGAGCAGTTCCTCATAAGGACGGCGTGACTTATAGTTATTTAAGGTCTGTCGGAATTCGCAGCCTCGGTCGATGTCAGCCAAGTCCATCCACAGGTCATCATTCTCTTTCACGAGTTCTTCATATCGGGCGTAATCAGCAGTCAGCTGTTCCTGCATCTTATCCAAGGCAGCATCAATGGTGGTATCGATATGCATCTGGGCTATCAAGCCATGATATTCCAGATTGGTCTCGTCTAAGCTGAACCACTTGCGCTTGATGTTAATGATGGAGTTGACGATACGCTCAATATCTGACTGGCGAGTGGCGTAGTCGGGCATGGGGAGGAGATTGACGTTGCCACTTATTTTATGTTGAGCTGTGTATAGATTTACCGTATATTGAGACAATATGCTATTCATATAAGACAATACTAATGTAGCATTTTCTCTGGTAAGGAAAGCTATACCTTGACCTTCTCCCGTCAAATAATGAGTGTATAGATTAACAACTTGCGCATCTAATATATACCTCAGTTCGGGATAAGAAATAGTGCCTAAAAAAGTTGGTAATCTCCGATATT
>ENA-OZRS01000133-OZRS01000133.1-human-gut-metagenome-genome-assembly--contig:-NODE-133-length-17700-cov-4.455767_pt1 | contig 17700 bp, 13 predicted proteins | sample MGYA00243272_ERZ653951 | MGnify/ENA primary metagenome ERZ653951 (study PRJEB26926, sample SAMN06164475) | human gut metagenome | biome: ENVO:00009003; feature: ENVO:2100002; material: ENVO:00002003...
GCCACCAGTCGGTAAAGACGAGGCGCGTGAGCGGCTTGTTAGCTTGATGAAGGGGTTGAAGGATCAATAATAAGACGGAAACCGTGGGTAATAGCATGGCCCAAAATCGAACTCATCGGTAAAGGCTGTTAGTATCACACAACTTATGAAGGCTACTACTATCAGTGCGAAAAAATGGATATACCACCCAAGGAGAGTCACAACCAAAGCCCCAAATAACGGTTCCTATTATAACTATTAAGAATGCTGACCAATACCAGCCAAAGTAGCTAAATGTTATCATTCGCTCTTTGAACTTGCTCAGCAGCTTTTGCTGCATCACCTTTTGCTGCATCACCTTGTAAGTGTGGTGATAAACATATACCGCACGCACCTTGTCGAAGTGAAATGCCATAGCTATAACGAGCAGCGAGGCCACTATGTACCCTGCTGTCCCATGCAAGTGTCCTAATAGCTGCAGTTTGAAAAAGAAGTACATAAAATCTATAAAGAACACCAACGAGGCATAGCCACAAAATTTGCCCACTATGCGTGCTCTCTGTCTCTTGGCTTGTATCTCTTTTAAGGGTACACGCTCTTTTGGCTTCTGTTCGCTTCCCATATCGCAAAAGGTATTAGTTTCTGCAAAGGTGTGGCTTTATAATTTACCGACCAAATAAAACTCTCAAAATATATGGCTTCAAAAGAAATAAAATTCAACCTAAGGCTCGCTATTGACGGGAAGGAGCAGTTAGTGAGCGCAGTGACATCGGCAAAAGAACTCAAAGCCTCTTTTAATGGCGTACAGAAAGAAGCAGATAACTTTAGCAACACCTTCACCAATAAAATAAGCACATGCTTTGCCAACGTCAATCAAATAATAGGCGCGGTAAATAGCGTTGGCGCAGCGCTTCAAAGCCTCACGGCCGATAGCAGCTCTTTTGCCAAATCGATGGCCGTAGCCAACACTATGGCGGGCAAAGGGGGCAAGGACTTTGCAGCGTTGAAAGATAGCGTGACGGAGCTATCGAAAGAAATACCACTCACGCGTGATGAGTTGGCCAACGGTCTTTACCAAGTTATCAGCAATGGCGTACCCGAAGACAACTGGATAGACTACCTGCGAGCTTCGGCCAAAGCGAGTGTGGGCGGTGTGGCCGACTTGGGCGAAACCGTTAAGGTGACTTCTACGCTGATTAAGAACTACGGCCTTTCATGGCAAGACGCTACGGCCATACAAGACAAGATACAGCTAACGGCCAAGAATGGTGTAACATCGTTTGAACAAATGGCGCAGGCCTTGCCACGTGTGTCGGGTAATGCGGCCACGTTGGGTGTGAGCGTTGACGACCTTATGGCCACCTTTGCCACGCTTACAGGCGTAACAGGCAACACGGCCGAGGTCAGCACGCAGTTGGCTGCAGTATTCACGGCCTTGGTTAAGCCCTCTTCTGAGGCTACGAAAATGGCACAACAAATGGGCATTGAGTTTAATGCAGCAGCCATTAAGAGCGCGGGCGGCTTTCGCCAATTCCTCACACAACTCGATGCGAGCGTGAAGGGCTATGCGCAAAGTTCAGGCATGCTCTCGCAAGAAGTCTATGCAAAGCTATTCGGATCAGCTGAAAGTTTACGCGCATTAGGGCCACTTACCACTCAGTTAAAGGACAAGTTTGCCGAAAACGCTGAGGCTATGAAGGGCAGTGCAGGGACGGTTGGCGATGCGTTTAAAATAGTGGACAGCACAAGCAGCTCAACTATTCAAAAGCAGAAGAATAGTTGGGGCGAATTAACTGACCATGTAGCAGCAGCATCAAAATATTTAGTAAAGGCACTTAATATCGTGGCCACGGCTGGATTAGCCTTGAATGCTGTTCAAACCATTTCAATATCACTCGGCAAGATAAAGCTTTTAGCCTTTGCCGCAGCCGTAAGGATTAAATCGCTTGCCGTAGCTCAAGCTACATGGAAAGTTGTAACTATTGCCTGTGCCGCCACTACTCGTGTGCTCAGCGGTGCTTTAGTAGCCTTGGGCGTGAGTGCCAACGTGGCAAAAGGAGCTATCCGTGGATTGTTGGCTTCGACAGGTGTCGGCATTGCCATTGCGGCTTTAGGCTTTGCGGTGGAAAAGGTGATAGGCTACTTCGACAAGTCGACCGAAGCCATTGAAGACAATACTGATGCGCTAAAGGAGAACAGACGTGCCACTACTCAGGCAGAGCGGAACCGCGAGGCGCTGAATAGCATTCAGAAGAATGCGGCCGACAAGTATGCCGACGAGAAAGCGCGCATCGCGGCACTTACGCAGATTATTCACAACAGCAATGCGGAATACGCGGAGCGCATGAGTGCGATTAAGCGATTGCAAAGTATCATTCCTTCCTATCACGCACAAATCAGTAAGGACGGTTCGATATATGAGAAGAATGCGGAAGCGATTGATAAGTATATTAAGAAACTGGACGAATTGGCTTGGGCTGAGGCTGCGGCCGACATCGTGAAGGACTTAAACAAGCAAATCATCACGTTCCAACTAAAGGCAGATGAGGACCAAGGCCGCATCGACGAATATCAGAACAATATAAACAAGCGCAACAAACAACGACATGGGGGAGCTATCGACCTCACACGCCCCGACACGTATAAGGTGGACGGAACACCGCTCACGGCAAAACAGATAGCTGAGAACAGACAAATAGATAACGCCAACGCACGCACCAAGGGATTTCAGAACAACGTGCAAAAGGATCGTGACTACAACCTTGGACGCGCCAACGACGCGATGGAAAAAAAGAATGCCGTGTTCGCTATGGCGGGCAAACGTGGCTACACTTCTGCGCTTCATAATGCGCTAACGGGTAATGCCGAAACTATCGAAAGGCCAGCCTACACGCCACCATCGCACGCCACCACGACCACAAACAAGCCTACTCGCTCCACTACACACAACTCCTCCACCCATACCGACACCGCTCCCACCTACGACGAGAAGAGCATTGAATGGTACGACAAGGAGATTAGCAAGCAGAAGGAACTGGCGCAAAGCACTAACAACCTCGATGCAGCGAAGAAGGCGATGGCTGAGGCTACACGACTGGAGGGAGAGCGCAAGGAGTTGGCCGTGAAGGTGGGAATTGAGAAGCCTGACGCGCCAGAGGTGAAAACTGCGCTGGAGGCTTTGCAGGACCAACTACGCGCGGCTCAAACGGACTTCGACAATGCCGTGACCGTGGAGGCTAAAGTAGCAGCCATGACGAAGGTGGACGCGCTACAAGCACAAATCAATGAGGCTACGAACGGCCGACTAACGATTGAAGCGGAGGTAGAACCGCAGTACACGCAGACTGGCTCAGTAAGCGATAAGCGCAAGTCGTATGCCAATGCGCAGACGAAGGCCTCACGCGTCAAGAACGACTACGACATTGGCCTCATCAGTAAGGAGGAGGCTCAACGACAGGTGGACGACATTAACAAGGTGTTGTCGTCGCTGAAGTTGAAACCTATCACCGTGGACTTTGACACGACAAGCGTCGAAAAGGGTACGGGCAAGATGCGCGAGGGCGCACAGAGCATTCAGCAGTTGGGCAGCAGCATCGCGCAATTAGGCTCGCAGGTGCAAGAACCTGTACTCAACATTGCGGGTACGATAGCACAAGCCATTGCTACGATGGTGTTGGGCTACGCTGAGGCTTCGAAAGATGCAAGTAAGCTTACGCCCTTCGGGTGGATAGCCTTTGCCGCTACAGGATTGGCTACGTTGCTGACGATGATAGCCTCTATCAAGTCGGCCACGAGCGGCAGCTACGCGCATGGTGGCATCATACCTGGGGGCAGCTATTCGGGCGACCGATTGACGGCCAATGTCAACTCGGGTGAGATGATTATCAACCGTCGTCAGCAGTTGCAGCTATGGCGCATGGTGCAAGCGCCTTTGGCCTCAGCTCCGCAGTACACAACGCCTTCGAGCATGGTGCCGAGCCTCAACCTCGCGGCCTTACGCAACAGCTTTGGTGCGCAGCGCGTCGACGTGAATGTGAGTGGACGCATCAGCGGACGCGACTTGCAACTCATTACCGATAAACGAAACAAAATTACTTCAAGAGCATAGGGGGAATATGCTAATATGCTAATGTGTTAATATGCTAATGGCTGCGCCACTCATTAGCACATTCCCACATTAGCACATTCCCACATTAGCACATTCCCACATTAGCACATTCCCACATTAACACATTAACACATTAGCACATTAGCATCATGCTTTACAAAAGATACGCTGGCAGTTTTGTTAACTGCAAGGGCCAAACGTGGAGGGTCGAAATATGGCAAGCGGCCAATGCGCCTTTCACTTCCGTTGGTAGCCTCACGTTTGATGCCGACACGCCACTTGAATTAGAATGGGAGGAGCGCGAAAAGTACGAAACCACTTGTGGCGCAACGCTCACGATCAACATCGTGAGTCCTGCTGACCGCACGTTTACTGACCTCTTCCAAATCAGTCCAGGCAATGTCATGGCACACGTCTACCTTGACGATGCGCTCTTTTGGGTGGGTGGCCTCGACTGTGAAACGTATGAAGAGCCTTACCAGTCGGAGAAGGAGTACACCGTCACACTCACCTTTACTGACTTCGGCCACATGCAGCGCCTAAAGTATGGCGAAGCGGGGGGCATTAAGTCGGTGCGCCACTACATAGACTATTGCCTTGAACAGGTGGGCCTCAGCGCAGTGCCAGTAGAGGTGCTTACGTCGTTAGAGATGAACGACAACGTACTATGGGAGCATTGTGACCTTACACGCCTATACGTTGATGCCGCCAACTTCTACGATGAGGACGGTGAAGCCTCAACGCTTGACGAAGTGTTGAACGGTGTGCTGCAACCTCTTGCCTTGCGCATCGTGCAGCGTGCGGGCAAGATCATGGTGTACGACTTGAATGCGCTGCGCAATAATCCACCCAAGGTAGAAGAAATCACGTGGGACGCTACGGAGCAAACGCTGTCGGTAGATAAGTTGGCGCAAGCGGCCGTCGTTAAGTTCTCGCCCTACACGGGTGGCGACCTCCTATCCGACAACAGCGTGACCATAAAACAAGACCGACTGACAGAGGTGGGCAGCGTGTTTAACATGTTTGGCCCTGGGTTCAAAACGTACGAGATAAGTCGTTTCTTCCATTCTGCCTCTGATAGTGCTGCCACTGGCCTTACGCAAAAGCACCCCGATGCGCATTTCTTCAAAATGGTGAAGACGGGTACGGGGGGCGGAGCGTGTGAGGGCCTTGCGTGGCTGGCCTTAACGAATTGCTGGCCGCGCAATAACCTCACGCTCAATGGGCAACAATCGCCTTTGGGGAGAGACGCCCATTATGCCTATGTCGAAGCAAACACAAGCGAAAACGTCATTACGCGTGCCTTCAACGACCTATCGGGTACGTCGGACGAAGTGCTAATGCGTTTCCCTCGTGTGTACTGCCCTGCGGCCCAAAATCAAGTATCAGAAGATGTGATGCGCTCTTATATTCGCCTCACTATGGAGATGATGATAGACCCTCGCCTCAACCCCTTCGCTGACGCAACGGACGAAACGAACGAAAAGGATAACTTTAATTGGTGTAAGGTGCGCGAGGCTTACTGTTACATTCCTTTCTCGCTCGTCTTGTTTGACGGCAATGGAAAGGCCGTGGCGCAATACCAAGCCAAAGGCTACAATAACGAGGGTCATTGGGTTGCGGTTGAATACGACGATACGAAATACTTCACCCATGCTCCCTCTTACCTCCTCTACTATGCCAACTCTAAGAGTGATAGCATAAAGGAGGAGAGCGGCATTCAAGGGTGGTCGAAGAACCATACACACACCCTTGGCCACGAGCGATCTATAGAACAATACGCCACGGAGGGCGAAATCATTCCCCTGCCGAACACTGCGGGGTACTTAGAGTTAACCATTTATACAGGGTGCATCATCTTCGACGATAAGGACGGAAAGGGAACGGAATATCCCATTACCAATCCTCAGACGTGCCAACTCGACAAGTCGTTGCCCGACCCGAACGGACTGCGCGACGTGTGTATTAGTACGCAAACCTCTAAAGGGGGGCAACGTATGAATTGGACGCAAAGGTGGTGGCTTTACAAGTTCCCGAAGTTGGAGATAGTACAAGGCCTCATCGCTGAAGCGGTGGAGAAGAGTGATGCCGAATACAGCGCATGGATAAACGCGAGCGCAAAGGACGAGATAAAGATTGACACCATTTGCGGCACAGCCTTTGGAAGCGACTTGGGGGTAACGGCACGAGGCGCCTACAAAATGTGGTATTCGTTTGCGCCCTCTGGCTCTGGGCAGACGGAGATTCCTCAACGATGTTTCCTGCGTCGCACCAACACGTCTGCGCCTTGGCTGATTGAGTACGACTTGTTAGGGCTGCTCTTTAGCCAGTATGGACACCGCGTGCCTACGCTTGAGGGGGAAGCCATTACTCCGCTCTCACCGCTACAGCTCTTCACCGACCGCGCGATGCCGAGTGAGGACCTCTTTATGATGAAAAGTGAGGTGCTCAGCGCCTACGACGGCACGAGTAATATTAAATTTGTAAGACTCGAGCGCGAAGAGTGGAACAAAGAAATCATTAAATAAGCTATGGACTATAAAGTTAAAACACGATACGTTACAGCCACGCCACGCAGAGCGCGCAAAGGCAATAACGCTGAGGCCTCAGCCACAAGCAGCGGTGGCGGTGGTGGAGGTTACATCAGCAGCGGCGGTACTTCGTCGGCCGATACGCATACGCACGCCAACCTCGACACGCTTAATCAGTTGGACGCCACTCCTGCCGACGGCTACCTCTATCTGGATAGTACCGACACCGACACGGGCGGAATCGTCCGTACGAAGGTGAAGGCAGGTTTTGCCGATGAGGCTGCATCAGCCAACCACGCCACCACGGCCGACCACGCCACGAATGCTGACAACGCCGACCACGCCACGAATGCGGACAATGCGGACCACGCCACCGAAGCCTCTCATGCAGCCACGGCCGACGACCTTACGCAATGGGACACGGCTGACCAGCGTTACCTAAGCCGCCAACACGACGACACGGCCGAGGGAAGCGTCACCTTCCGCAAGGCTACCAACTTCGAAGCCTCAGCACAAAGCCCCGACTTCGAGAGCAATGGCTTCGCGGGCAGCGGCTGGGCAGCACAAACGGCCAATGACGGTCAGACTTACGTGGAAGCGGACAACTTCCGCATTCGCGGCACACTCACGGCCTTTGAACTCGTCATCGAAAAGATACGTGCCATTTGTGGCGCGCTGGGTATCAGTCAAGCCTGCGGACGCGTGAAGAGCGTGGACGGGGACGCTACGAACTATTACTTAGTATTAGAGGGAGACGATACGCACGGCTACGGAGGCTTCCAAGCTAACGACTTCATACGCTGCCAACGTTGGACAACGAGCGGCGCTCGCGGCTATTGGGTCAGAGTTAGCTTCATAGGCAGCACAGCTGGCGGCCACAACAATGTGTTGGCCATTAATAGGTCGGAGTTCGACGCCGCCATTGTCGAGCCTCAGGCAGGAGAGGTCGACGCGTACGACCATGCGCAAGAAGTCACCGCACAAGTAGCCCAACTCGTAACAGACGACCGTACCGCCCTCATCACGGCCGACGACGGCACGTCATTACTCCTTGCCGACAATAGTAACCCCACCATTGCGGGGCTAATGGTGCTCCCCGAAGTAGGCGACGAGTTGGTGCAATACGGCAACGCTACCGACCCCACACGTCAAAGCGCCATTTACATTCACGCCAACGGCACGGGGCAACCTGCTATCGACTTACTCACCAACATTACTACCAAGAGCTTTGTCGGTTGTCTCGCTTGTCGCCTCGGTGGCTACCTTCCCACGGGTGGCTTTGGCCTTTACACCAAGAATGGACAAATCATCTCTCTCTCACCCGACGGCCAGACCACTCACTACAGCCTCAACCCTGACGGCTCGTTCTCGCTCGGACAAGGGGCTATCGAATACGACGGCAAAGGCAACGTTACAATCGGGAGCGATGTCACGATCAAATGGGGGCCACAGAGCCAAACGACCTACAAATGGGCCGTTAGTGATAATGGCACGAGCGCGCCTGGAAGCGGTTGGAGCAGTACGTTCCCTACTGACGTGGCGCAAGGTAAGTACATTTGGAAACGCACATTCTATCCCGACGGCACTGAAACTACAGAATTGATTGGCTTCGTTGGTAAGGACGGTATTAATGGCGTTGACGGGAAAGACGGTGTTAAGGGCGAGAAAGGCGACCCAGGCATTCAGGGCGAGAAGGGTGACAAGGGTGACCAAGGCCCTATTGGCCCACGAGGTGATGACGGAGCAGCCTACTACATTCTTGCCCCCGTTGGGTCTATAACAAGAACAAAACAAAGTCCTACTACTTCACCTGTCTATAGTACAAAGACGATTACCGTTGAAGCATACCGAACGCAAGGCCTAACCTCAAAGAAGTTTACAGGAGGTGTAATGAAGTGGGCCATATATAGATCTGACGGTACTACGATACAAAAAGAAGGCACAGGAGATACGGTAACGATTGATTATCTACACGCGACACGTATTGAGTTTAAGTTATTCGTCAACGAAGTCGAAGTAGCACAAAAGACCATTCCAGTCGTCTGGAATGGTACGAACGGTAAAGACGGTAAAGACGGAGCAGACGGAACAAGCCTACATAGCAACCTACTCGTGCATACCGACTTCGCGCCAAAGGCAGAGAACTACGCTGGCACGTGGATCAATTTCCGCTCCTCGCTCGCTACGATTAACGGCACATTAAACGAGGGAGCAGCGGTTGGTGATACGGATATGCTCTCCGCTTCTGTCTCAGCACAGACGGACATATTCAAATATGATGTTACAAAGTTGCTCAGCCCTCAGACGTGGTACATTATAGGCATCACGATGCGAGGCGCAGGTACTGCCACGGTATATTTTTATCCCGACACGAACGAGCAAACGATTTACGTTGACGGAAAGGCAGGCGGCTCACCAAGTGACGCAAGTGCCGCATTTGCATTGACCTCAACATGGAGACGTCATTACATAGCATTCTGTACAAAATCAAGCCTTAGTGGTACAAAATACGTGTTGGTACGTTTAACAAGTGGCTCGCAAGCAGACATCTCAATGGTCACATTGGGTAGGCCATACGGAGGTGGATCAGCATTAACAGCTGACGACTACATTCAGAATGATGCGCAGCTTATTCGCATGGCAACACCGTCCAACATGGAAACGTTCTGTGGTATCAACTCTTTGTGCGCATGGCAAAGCAGCGAGCGCGAGTTTGACTTTTATTCGCAATCGTTAGGCTCAACAATCGTATCTGGACAATGGTACACGCTCTCTTTCTACTCACGTGGTTCAGGTAGTATCAATACATACGTATATGATTATGGAGGACGCGTCTTGTCTGATGCAAGCGCAGATATGCCATTGGCTGACGGAGTGAAAGAAACTGCATTTAAGAATGACGGAAGCCATACATGGGAGCTAACCGCAGAATGGGTGCGACACATCTACACCTTCCGCGTACGCACGGACGGCACTTACTCCTCACCTATATTGCTATTCAGAGCAACAATAGGCACAAGCGGTGACTTTATCGCTATCAATCAAGTAAAGCTTGAATTGGGAAAAAACGCTTCGGATTGGTGCTTAAATGAAATGGACAAGAAAGCCGTTTCTTTGCCCGATTGGATGCGAGCCTTCAATGGCTATACTATGAGCGGTGACAACTACATAGCAAGTGGTAACGCGTTCTTCGGACGAAAAGAGATTGACGGTACTTACACAGGGTGCATGATGTCGTCTAACGGATTGCAGATAGGTGACAATACAGTCGTAGGTCTGTACGCATTAGACCACAACATTCTGAAAGTAGCAATCGACCCCGTACACCAACAATACTACTTCCAAGGCAAAGTATATGCCGATGAAGGTATATTCAAGGGCACAGTATATGCTGACAAAGGTGTATTTAACGGCATTACAACGGGTATGCAGCTTAACTCGGTAACGGTAATTAACACGAGTAATTGGGCTGACTACCTTGAATTAAGGGTTAAAAGTACATCGGGGCTGGAAACTATTAAATACAATAAATATGCTTACCCTATAATCCCCAATTTATCAAGCATCATCTATGTCAATAGTTTGCCCGAAACGGTAACTGAAACAGACGGAAATAACAAGACTTCAAAATATTACAAATATTGGCAATTACCACCTTACGGAGATAGCGATGAAGAAATCCAACAAGCTCTTTCGCTTGTCGGCTGCAAGTTTATTATTTATAACAACATGACAGACACTGATAGTCTCGGCAAAGAATTTAAATTATACGGCCGCTTTTCCAAAAAAGGTGAAACAGACTTCACGACCTATTTAAATTTAGGCAAAGGCATGATTATACTTACTATGTGTGTCGGCTCAGACGGACAATTCTATTGGCAATATGACGGTGCTTTATTTAATATAAAGTTCAACGGTACGCTAAAGCCTGGTAATGGGTGGCAGATAACAGAAAGGTAATATTATCAGACCAACAATTAAGCCCGACCCACTTGCCGAATGATAAAAAAGCGCACCCGAAGGCGTGCCATAAATTACAACCATTACAAACTTACAAAAAACAAATAACATGGCAACAAAAAAACTCTCAGAAGCATTAGCCGAGTTGCAAGCAGCAGCGAGCGTCAGCGGATTGGACGTGCGATTGGTCGTTGCTGGGCAGACCGACACAGACAATGCTCAAACTATCACGCTACAACAATTGCTCACGGCATTGAATGTACCCACTGCACAGAGTGGTACGCAAGGAACAACTAAGAACTACATTTATTCTACTGGTACTGACGCTGATAAAGACTGTGTTGCGTCATGTAATTGGTGGACTTATTCAGAAAATGGTAATGTATATGTCCGCTGGAAAAGATGGGGTGCTGATGATAATAATCATTATGACCATGACAATGAAGAACATCAAACATCGCAGTATTTGCTACCCTATATGGGTATTGATGGTGGTAGGTGTTATCAAGACGGACTTTTACCGTGGAAATGGGGACAACGAATGAAAGATGCTGGAGCAAAATTTAGTTTCATTCGAGAGGAACAAAGTACAGCAGAACAGGTTAATTTACGCTATCTAAATTTTGCAAATGGTGGAGCGTATGATACACCAATTTCTAAAGCAACAAGTGCTAAGGCAGGTGTAATGACAGCAGAGGATAAGACTAAGCTTGATAATTTAACTGCTTATGCGCGTGACCTCGGAAACTTTGAATCGGAGGAAGCGGCTCTTAATGCGCTTAAAGCTATTGAAATATCAAGCAACTCTAATATTGTACACGCGCATTGCACGTATGCTAACGGAGCAATGAGTATTACAATGATGCAGAGCATTGAAAATGATTATTGTAGACAGGTAATCTTCAATAAATCAAAGGTTTTTCAACGCGCTGTTTATTTCACTGATGGCACTCGCCAAGAAATCAGCTATGCAGAAGATTGGAGTTGTCTTTTCGGTGATAGATTACAATGGGATAGCGGAGAGAATAAATATGTATTAAGCCAATTCGGTTTGTCGTTCAATAAGGAACATACAGACCCTATACCCACCGCAACAACGACAAATGATGGCCTCATGAGTAAAGAAGACAAACAACTACTGGAAAATATTAAAGCACAACTTAATCTGTAAGCGTATTGTTTGACTACTACAAAAAGACGTAGTATCTTTGTATTGTATTAAGAAAGTAATGAATATGAGAACAAAGACTTAGAAAGTAACAGTTTCCGAAGATGAGTACGAACTGTTAGAAGCTATCAGAAATTACAACAAGAGTTTCCCAAATGGTTATCCACAACTAAGGTGGTTTGCTCAAGAGTTGCTTGATAATATGCTTCGCCACCCCTTCTAAAAATCAAGAAAACCCGCTCAAGAAGTGGGCGGGTTTTTCTACACATATAAATATATGGAAAAGAATGCTTTAATAACAAATATGAAAGAACGCTGCAACGATATATTAATGAGCGTTTCTTGGTTAGACTTTAGCAATCGATACTTCCAACGTTCGTCTTCATGGTTTACCACAAAATGGACGGAATTGACGGCAACGGTGGCATTGGTGGTTTCACTCTTGAAGAATTAGAACTTTTCAAAGAGTCATTAATCAATCTTTCCGAGCGAATACGCAAAACAGCCGAAAATTTATAATCAGCCATTCATTACTTTTTTAATACACAAGCCACCTATGGCTGATAGGTGCAAGTTAGAGCCTCATGCTATTAAGTGTGAGGCTCTTTGCAACCCAGCACGCATATAACATACGCCCTTACCCCTCTCCGTGTAAGGACTTTTTTTGTATTCCCCTCCTCCCATTTTGTGAGCTATTTGTGAGCAGCAAATAAAGCCAAATTCTAAAAGTATATGATAATCAATACATTATACACAATCGCGCACCTGCTTTGGGAGCAGGGGGTCGTGGGTTCGAATCCCGTCGCCCCGACATAAGGGAAACCGCTGATTATCAAGTTGTTAAGGCTTGGTAATTGGCGGTTTTATTGTTTGTTGTTACTCGTTTTTTTACCGCATTTTGGCCTCATTTTGGCCGTTTTTGGCTTATTTTGTATCGTTTTTGTGAGCTATTTGTGAGCAAAAAGGGTTAAAAATGTAGGTAATGGCATATAAATTAAAGTGGTATTTAGATTTAAGGCGTAAGGACGAACAAGGGAAAGGGCGGCTTTGTATCGTTATTTACAATCGTGGAACGTCGGCAATGCTGAGCACGGGGGTGATGTTGCGCGAGGGAGAGTTTGTGAACGGTAGGGTGGTGGGCGCGCCCATGGCGGCACAGCTGACGCAGTTGCTGAGACTGAAAATGGCAAAGGTGCAATTGACTGTTGAAGAGGTGGCGTGCTTTAATGATGTTCAAGCAATGAGGGCAAGCGAGATTAAGGCGGCTTTGCTCGATCGGCTGGAGTTGAATGGGAATGGGGGTGAGGCCGTTGGAGAAGGGAAACAGGAGGAAGCGCGTTTTTTGCCGTTTGCAGAAACGTTTGTGAGTCGGTGTAAGAAGGAAAGAACGGCGGGCGTGTATAAAATGACTTTACAGAAGTTGAGGAAGTTTTGTAAGTTGGAGGAGTTGTGCTTTAAAGATGTGACGGTGGGGTGGCTGAAGGATTTTGAGGTTTGGATGGCTGACACCTGCAGCACGAACACGCGGGGCATACACTTTCGCAATATTCGTGCCGTGTTTAATGCTGCAATAGATGAAGAGGTGATACCGGCCGAAATGTATCCTTTTAGGCGATTTAAGATAAAGAAGGAGGAAACGATGAAACGCTCGCTAAGGTTGGAGGATTTGAGGCGGTTGATGCGTTACCCTTGCGAAGAGTGGCAAAAGAGGTATGTCGACCTTTTTATGCTTTCGTTTTATCTGGCGGGCATTAATATGATTGACCTCATGGAGTTGCCTCCGCTGAATGAGAGTGGCGTGATTGAATACAGGCGGAGCAAAACGGGGGTTGTGTGTCGGCTGACGGTTCCACCTGAAGCGCTGGAGATTATTGAGCGTTATAAGGGGGTGAAACGTTTGCTTTATTTTGGCGAGCGTTTGAGTGGTGGCGTTGAGGCGTGGAAGGGCTTCCTTCGTAACGTGAATGACGGGTTGCAACGTGTTGGTCCGTCGTGTTATGTGTACGTAAAGCATAAGGGCAAACGGGCGAAAGAACGGGTGAAGGTGTATAGCGGTTTGTTTCCCGATCTTACCTCCTATTGGGCGCGCCACACGTGGGCAACGTTGGCCTCAGAACTTGACGTGCCTGATGCAGTGATAGATGCTGCTTTAGGTCACAAGTCGCCCTATCCAATGGCCGACATATATATAAGGCGAAACGCTAAGAAGGTAGATGAAGCCGTGAGGCGCGTGATTGATTATGTAAGGGGGTAAAGTTTTTTATATCTTTATGGCAAAAATATTTGGCTATAAGTATAAATTTTATTACCTTTGTAATGCAAAACAGAAAGGAACGCGCATGAATAAATTGAAAGTAAGAGAAGTTATTCAGCTGCTGAAAAAGGAAGGCTGGGTAGAAATTAAGGCCAATCATGGCGATCACCGACAGTTCAAGCACCCCACGAAGAAGGGTAAAGTAACTGTAAGAGGTAAGATGAGTGAAACGCTTAACGATTTTCTCCTTCTAAGCATTTGGCGACAAGCTGGTTGGAGAAAGTAAATTAAAAGGTATGGAAGGGGGTTGAACCTTTCCATAACCTTAGAATATATAAGACTTTTAAAAGTATGGAAAAGATAAAGGTAAAGGTGGATTGGAGTGATAAGAATTTTGCAGCGGTGACAGATGATGCTCGTTTGTGTGGCATGGTGTTAGTAACGGCTTCGACTTATGAAAAGTTAATGAGCTATTTGCGTGATGCTATTGTCGAACATGTTGAAGGCGTTGTGGCTGATGGTGATGACTTGCCAGAATGGTTGAAGTGTGGTGTGTATGAGTTTGAGGTGGATTTAGGTGCTGCCGCTTTGTTGCGTTGTTGTTTGCAGTACACAACATTTGCGGCCGTTGCTCATGCTACTGGCATTAATCAAGCTTTGCTGACGCATTATGTAACGGGGCTAAAAGTGCCTCGTGACAAGCAGCGAGCGCGTATTGTTGAAGGTTTGCACCGTATAGGTGAAGCTTTGTTGTCTTTAAAATAGAAATTAAAGCGTTATGCTTTTTGTTTTGCATGCCTCCCACGTGAGTGGGGGGCTTTTTTTGTCGGTTTCATCGTATTTTGGGGGGTGGTGTTCGCATATTGCAAAGCACCCCACTAACGCAAGCCGTTAGTGGGGTGCTTTGTGTGTATTTACATGCGTTATTTAACATAACATCGATTCTTTACATTTGCAGTTTAAACAACATTTATTGCGTTCGGTAAACATTGTTTACGAGTGCGAAGATATAATAAATTGCAAACATAAACCAAACGTTTTTGCGTTTATTTAGGCATTTTGCGACATTTAGACCAATAAAAATGAATAATAAAGAAAAATTAGAACAGTTAGTGCTGCAATATGCGCATGGTAATCAAACGCTATTTGCCAGACTTTTAAACGTGCGTCAGAGCACAGTATCCACATGGAAGGCACGAGAGACCTTAGATTTTGTACGTATCAAGCAACGTTTCCCACAAGTTGATGGTAATTGGCTGCTTACAGGGGAGGGGGACATGCTTTTACCTGAGGACAATAGTACTTCGGTAAATGTTAGTGGAAACCATAACAACCTACAGGGAATGCTTGTGAATAGCCAAAGTATCGATAAAAGCGAGTCTTTTTTGACGTCGGATGCTGCTTCCGACGTGGCTTTTTTGCAGAAAGAAAACGAGTATCTAAAGAAACTTATAGAAGAAAAAGAAAGACTTATAAAGGTCCTTTTGGCGGGACATTAGTCCCCCAAAATGTAAAGAATCGATGTTATGTTTACAAGCAAAAGGGTATGAAAAAAGGGTTAATAAGGCTTCCGAGTGTTACGGCAACGTTGCGCAAAATGGAGATGGGTGATAGTATCCGATTGGATTTTCAGAGCGTGTCTCCGCAAGGGCTGTATCAGGCGAAGAAGAGATTGAATGCTCAGGCTGGCAAAGAAGAGTGGAAGAGTAGGGTAGTGACTGACGAACGTGGGCGGAAGTTTTACGAAGTGACTCGCAAGGTCGTGAGTGGTGATACGAAATAATACGAAAAAGTTATGACGACAGAGGAACCAAGAGTTGTCGACTCGGGCCGCTATGGCATGAGCGACGCGGCAAAGATTTTGGGCGTTGCGCGTTGCACTTTGCGGCGTTGGATATATGCCGGTCGCGTGAACGTAGGGTTCAGAAATCTGAACGGACGAATGTTTGTAACTGGTAAGGAATTAAAAAGAATTTGGAGCGAGCAGTTGTGACGCTGCAAGCGCAAGAGCAAGAAACAAAACGACAAAAGAGCCAAGCAGAAGCGCGAACAGTGGTAATGCTGTGAGCGAAGCGTCAGGAGGCGGCCCTTGGTGTGTGTGCAGCGGCACATGTAGAACGGCTGAGGGCTGAATGCTGCAAGCGGTTGCGGTGTGCTGAATGGCGATGTTGATGAACGGCGAAAGAAACGAGAAAACGACAAAACAACAAAACGACAAAACAACAAAACGACAAAACAACAAACAAACTAAAAACGGAAAACGATATGAACATTTTAGATAAAGCGCTGAAGGTGGCGAAGTGTGCGGCCTGTGCAGCCGTTGTGCTGACGGGTTTTTATTACGCCAGCCGTATGGATTACGAGGACGCGGTGTTGAACGAAATGAAGAACAATGGTACTTACTACGCCATGAGTCAGGAACACCCCGATTGGGACGAAGCTGAAATGGTGAAGGAGTACACCGAGAGGAAGATGCAGCGCGAGGAGGAAACGCGCGCGATGCGCAAGCGTTACGACGGTCGTTAGTATGTTATAACTTTTAAATGTTGGTAAGTATATGGATAAAGGAGACGTACATGAATACGTAGAAAGGATAAAGCGCAACAACAAGGATTTGCACCTATTGCTAATCGACTTTAGGCTTTACATCGTCGGTGTTGAGAAGCGATGCAAATTCCCTGACATGGTAAGGGACTACACCTACGAGCAAGCAGGAATGGACTATGCTCTTCATTGTGTTGCATCTATTTTGGCGGCTTACAAGGAGAGTGGCGACGAGACTGACGCGCTCATCTCCTTGATGACGTATTGCAGCCGCTGGGCGTGCGCTTCGCCTTATAGTGACGACCGCTATGCCGATACGGAGCGTGCGAAGGGTGAGAACTCTATCAAAATCAAGGTGGCGCGCTGGATAAGGGCCAAGGCGGGTGAATGAAAGGTGGTGAAATGGTTTTACTCATATTTTAATAAAGTTCTAATTGTATGCCCCGTCACGCGCTGGCCATGGGCTTCTAATTTCTTCATAGAATTGGTGGGACTATTCGGTTCGTGAGGAATAGAATAGTCAATATAACGCGATAGGTGGTTAATCGGATAGACCGCACTCGCTAATAGGCTGAGGTGCTTAGGCCGTTAGTCGGGTTCGACTCCCGACCGCGTTGCATTCGTGTGAATAAGGTAGTTAGATTATTAAGATTGTATTCCATTACGGTCCGTGAGGATAGTAATGGAAAAGACGAGGAGTATAGGCCGTTAATCGGATAGGCGGCAAAGAGAGGTATCGTCGTCTGCTGCATGAAGTTGGTTTTGGGTTATTGGGCGTGCAGTGGATAAGCTTCGAAACAATCGCACATTAGTGGGTTCGACTCCCACACTCCTCACTCAACCATTTTATTAACGAAAAACGGAAAATTATGAACAGAAGATTTTGGGTAGAGGTACGCGTCAGTTATGACGGTGTGACCGAAAAAGGAGAGAAGGCCAACATGAAGGAGACGTGGTTAGTGCGTGCAGCCACTTTCGCTGAGGCTGAGTCGCGTGCTACTGAAAAAGTATGTGCTTATAACGGTGTTGAAGACGTAGGTGTGGAGGCTTGCGTGAAGCGCAACATAGCAGCCCTTTGGGTAAGTTCTCTAAATGACGACAAGTTCTATAAGGTACGTTGTGAAGGCCCTGTCTCTTATACACATCTCCGAGCCCA
>ENA-OZRS01000137-OZRS01000137.1-human-gut-metagenome-genome-assembly--contig:-NODE-137-length-17575-cov-4.297089_pt1 | contig 17575 bp, 21 predicted proteins | sample MGYA00243272_ERZ653951 | MGnify/ENA primary metagenome ERZ653951 (study PRJEB26926, sample SAMN06164475) | human gut metagenome | biome: ENVO:00009003; feature: ENVO:2100002; material: ENVO:00002003...
GCGAGTACACCTATGTGGACACGCTGAGCAAGGGCATCCGCTACAACAAGAACGACGTGGTCATCGAGTTCTTCAAGAACGCTGGCTGCACCGACAAGATTGCCACCTGGGCGGTGAACTCCGGCAAATTTACCGTGGGTTACGATGATACCGCCAACACCATGACCATCCGCATGACCGATACCGGTCTGGCGGAGATCAACGGGGCGGCCACCGTGTATACCGACAGCGTGAAGCGTGGCTACAGCGATTGCACCATGCGGATCACCTACGCCGCCACCCTGACCGCAGACGCTCAGATGGGTGATACCGACAACCCCAACGAGGTCGAACTGACGTGGAAGCGCACCAACACGACCTACTTTGATACCCTCAAGGACTGCTGCCATGTGTATACCTACGGCATCGACATCCTCAAGCAGTTTTCTGATAATGGCGGCAACCTGCGGAATGTGAAGTTCAAGCTGCACAACGATACTGACGATTGCTATATTATCGCAGACCTGAAGGATGGCGTGTACTACGCCAAGGGCTTTGCCGCCAAGAAGTCTGATGCTACTACGTTCATTCCCAATGCACAGGGGCACATCGTGGTCAAGGGGCTGGAGGGCGATGCTTACAGCCTGACCGAAATTGCTACCGACAAGGGCTATGTGCTGCTGAAGGACGCGGTCAAGATCGTTATCAAGACCGCCGAGAACGGTCAGTGCGAGAAGTGCGGCGCCAAGCTGCTGACCGCCTCCGCCACCGTCAACGGCAAGGATGTCACCATGACGGACGGCAACGCCATTGTGCCGCTGACTGTGGTCAATAACCCTGGTTTTGACCTGCCCAAGACGGGCGGTTATGGCGTTTGGATGTATACGGTGGGCGGCGTTCTGCTGCTGGGCGCAGCGGCGTTTATCGTGATCCGCAGCCGTAAGCACAAGAACGAGCAGTGAAGCGCTGGCTACTGGCGGCAGTCTGCGGCGTTGCGGCGCTGGGGCTTCTGTTTTACCCATTGGTGGGAGAACTCTTGAATGAAAAGTATCATTCCGATGTGGAAACCACCTACACCGCAGTTATCGAGGACACCGATGACGTCGAGTTGACTGCCCAGCGGGAAGCCGCGCAGCGGTACAACGCCATGCTGTCCGGCGCGGCCATCACAGAGGGAGGGGCATCCGCCCCTCCCTTGCCGTATGCGGAACAACTCACGGTGGGAGGCGTCATTTGCTACATCGACATCCCCAAGATCAACGTATACTTGCCGGTGCAGCACGGCACGGATGCAGACACGCTGGAAAAGTCAGTTGGCCATGTGGTCGGCACATCTCTGCCGGTAGGCGGAGAAAGCACCCACGCGGTACTGTCGGCCCACAGCGGCATGGCGAGTTCCAAGCTGTTTTCGGACATTGACCAGCTTACAGAGGGCGATACATTTTACATCCATGTGCTGGGTGATACGCTGGCATACAGGGTAGACGCCATCAATACGGTATTACCCACGGACACACATCTGCTCCAAATTGAGGATGGCAAGGATTTAGTCACGCTGGTGACCTGTACACCGTTCGGGGTCAATACCCACCGATTGCTGGTGCGAGGCCATCGGGTGCCTTATGTGCCGGAGCAGGAAGCACCTGCCACCGCAGAAAAACCTGTGGCATCCTCGTGGACGCAGCATTACCTCACCGGCTTGGGTGTCGGCCTTGGCGCGGTGGTGGTAATCGGTGGTGCTTACTTTTTGGTAAGGAGGGTGCGCCATGCGTAAGACACCTTTTGTACTGGCGGCGTTGCTGGCCGTGGCGGGCACCTGCGTCATGCTGTGGCCGGTGGTTACAGGGTACAGGCTGCAAGCCAACACGGATGAGGCCGTGCAGAGCTTCCTCGAAGAACGGAAGCCGGAGCAGCAATATCCCGAACTGCTGGCGGCTCTACAGGAGTACAACCGGCAGCTTTACACAGAAAAGCAGTGCAACCTCACCGACCTTGAAGCCTGCGAGGAGTCCGCCGCCGACTTGACTGCCTACGGCATCGAAGATGAGATCATAGGTTGTATTGGAGATACCGACTATGGAACTGACCATGCCGTTTTACTTGGGCGCATCCGAGGCTCACCTTGCCGCAGGCGCGGCGGTGCTGGGAAACACATCCGCGCCCATCGGTGGCAATAGCACCAACTGCGTCATTGCCGGACACCGAGGTTGGAAAGGCGCGGATTATTTTCGGCGCATCGACCGTTTGGCGGTGGGCGATACCGTTACGCTGACAAACCTGTGGGAAACACTGACCTATACCGTGGCCGACATTCAGATCATCCAGCCCCACGAGGTGGAGAAAATCAAAATTCAACCGAACCGCGATCTGCTGACGCTGCTGACCTGCCACCCCTACGCCAGCGGCGGGAGGCAGCGGTATGTGGTGTGCTGCGAGAGAACGGAGGTGAGATAACTATAAGCATTTTCGGCAAGGTGACCTTCGTAGGGGACGATGATATCTTCTACGACGATGCCGACAACTTTTTGGACTGCATCCGGGAGGAGCTTCCCTACCGCGATACCACAGGGTTTCGCTATGAAGTCCTGACAGACGATCCCGCTGTCCGCAAGGCAGCAGATGACATCCTGTTTGACTTCTTTGACGTGGAAAAACCCTGCGAGGAGGAAGACTACACACAGACGATGGGAGGAATTTAGTATGAACGTAAATCGGGAGCTGCTGGCGTTCCTGCGGAAGCAGTACCCTGTGGGTACACGCATCCGGCTGGACTCCATGCAGGATCCGTATGCACCGGTGGAGGCTGGCACGACGGGGAAACTGGACTATATCGACGACGCCGGGCAGTTCCATATGAAATGGGACAACGGACGGACGCTGGCCCTGATCCCCGGCGTGGACAGCTTTGCCGTTTTACCGCCCGAGCTCAGCATGACGAAGCTGTATATGCCGCTTACCGCCGAGCTTTATGAGCCGGATGTGTATGGCAATATGCAGGAAGAGCCGGAGCTGCTGACCGGACACGACCTGACCGCGTATGAGGACCATATCCGCAGCGCACTGGTGAAGTATCGGATGCCGGAGGAGGTCAACCGCGGCATCATGCACTGGTACGACGCGGCGGACAGTGTGAACGACAAGGTGCGTTCCGTCACCTTCGACGTAGAGCGGCGAAACGGCAAGCTGTGGGGTATCGCGGAATGTCAGATCAGCGGCGAGTTGTCGGCGGCAGAGCTGGCCACGCTGAAGGAATATATTGAAGGACAGGCGTCGGACGGCTGGGGCGAGGGCTTCGAGCAACATGAGATTGCCATTGGACACGGCAGCGAGCTGTATGTGCATCTGTGGCAGGATCACGGTTGGAACGTCCAGACGGAGCAGGAACGCTTCCGCGCCCACTTTGATAAGCTGCCGGAGATGTGCTTCACGCTGCTGCCGGGCACGGGACAACTCATCTGTATCAAGCGCGGTGAAAGCGGGTACTACCCCAGCGATTGGTCTACCGGTGACGCCCACGAGAACCGCCGTATCGCGGATGAGCAGAACAGAAAGAGGGGCGTGACGCCTGCACAGGAGGAGGCTATGAAGATCGGCAGCATGTGCGGCTGGGATGTACCCGGTGCAGACCCGGACAACTGTGAGGACATCGTGCAGCGGCGAGGAGGGATGGAGCTTGGATAAAAAGGTTATCTCCATATACATGGGCAATCCCGACAACAGCAATCACGCGGAGCTGGAGCTGCCCGCCACGCCGTGGGAACTGGTGGATGCCATGGACAGACTGCGTCTGTCAGAGGGACAGGAACCTTATTGGCAGGTGGAGGACATGGGCCGATATGAATTTCTCGCCCCACATCTTGATGGGTACGATTTGTACCAGTTCAATGCACTGGCAGAGCAGCTCAGTACGTTCAACGCAGCGGATGCCATAGCCTTCGAGGGACTGGTGCAGATGGAGATCGACGAACTGACCGTCCAACGAATGCTGGATCTGGCGTACAGCGTAGACTGCTGCCATGTGGTGCCGGAGGTCAGGGACGATACGGCGCTGGGCAGATTCTATGTAGAAAATGACTTCCTGCCGGAGTTGGAAAAGGTTCCGGACAAGGTACTGGAAATGTTGGACTATGAAAAAATCGGCAAGATGATGCGGCAAGGTGAAAACAGCGTTATTACGCCCCACGGCTATGTAGAACGGCACTCCGAGTTGAAGCAAGCTCCCGCCGACTTAGGCAAGCCGCCCCGGAAACCGGCGTATATGATGCGGTTTCTGTGCAGCAACGAGCATCAGACCGTGCCGCTGAACCTGCCCGCGTCGCAGGCGGAGCTGAATACCGTGCTGACGCGGCTGGCTCTGGACAACTGGCAGGAGGCGCATCTGGAATGCGAGGATACCGCTATGCCGGAGATGTGGCTCTTCACGGATATGGCCTATGACGGCATGGAGCAGATCAACCGATTTGCGCAGTGTCTGGAGGAACTGGACAGAAATAACGAACTGATAAAGTTCAAGGCTGTGGCCGGTCAGCTGGACATCAGAAGCCTGGACGATGCGTTTGCACTGGCAGAGCATCTGAGCGAATATGCCCTTGAGCCGGGGATCCATTCTCTGGAGGAATTGGCGAGGGAGGAGCTCTCCGTCATCGTGAGCGATCCGGATCGTGACCTGCTGATGCGGCATCTGAACATGGAGACCTACGGCGCAGACCTGTTGTGGCGAGATCAGGGGCTTTTCAGTGACTACGGCTATATCTGCCGCCCAGACGGACAGCCGCTGCAAGTACCGCGGCAAGGCGTGGACATGACCATGCAGTAAAATTTAACAACAATGGGGCCGCTTTCCGAAAAGGGATGGCGATCCCTCTTTTTGCGTCCTTTTCGGTGAACGGTCACCGGAAGGGAGTGCAAGAATGACGAAGGAAACCATCGCCCTGTATCTGGAAAATGGATTTAAGGGGCGCAGAAATGTGATCAGCAGCCGGGAATTGGAGCGTGTGCTGGGCATCAGCAGGAACGAGCTGCGGCGGCGCGTCAACCGTCTGCGGCAGGACACCGTACCCATCGCGGCAGACCAGCGGGGTTACTACTTCGCGGAAACGGCGGCGGAAGTCTATGATACCATCCGCGGCTTGCAGAAAATGCGCAATGGACTGGACGCGGCTATCTCCGGACTGGAGCGTGCGTTGGAGAAATTTGATGCGTGACAGCCTGATAAAGCTCATGCCTTGGATGGGCGGTAAGGGACAGCTTATGTGGGCCATACAGATGCTCTTGCCTATCCACTATAAAACACTGGTGGATGTGTTTGGCGGCAGCGGTATCATCACGCTGAATACCGCCGTGCCGAAGGGGTGCCTGCAAATATATAACGACCTGAACCACGACTTGTATAACCTGCTTTTCTGCGTCAAGCACCGCCCTATGGCCCTGACGAAAGAACTGAGCTTTCTCCCCATCAATGCCCGTGACGAGTTTGATGTGCTGCGCAGACAGCTGCAGGGCGAGGACTTCACACAGCTGTATCTGGATGAGGAGCTGCAGCTGGCAGAGCAGATGTTCCCACCGCCGGAGGCGGAGGAGGTCAAGCGGCTGCTGCAAAGCCGTGCGGAGCTGTCGGATGTGCGCCGCGCCGCCGCTATCTACAAGCTGCAGCGATACAGCTATAACGGCAACGGCGACAGCTATGGCGTGAGCTCCTGCGATATACAGCGATTCTTTCGGGATATTTGGGAGTGTTCTCACCGCCTGAAGGATGTAGCGCTGGAGAATAAGGATTTCGAGAGCATCATTACCACCCATAATGATCTGCAGACCACGATCTATTGTGACCCGCCCTATTATGAGGCGGAGCGTTACGCGGTGGAGTTTCCCCGCAGTGACCATCAACGGCTCCATGACGTGCTGGCGCAGCACACGGGCTTCGCCATGGTGTCCTATAACAACTGCGACTATATTCGCAGGCTCTACGAGGACTTTTTCATCTATGAAGTGGAGCGTCCCAACAGCCAATCCAAGAAGAAAAATGACATATACCGGGAATACATCATGACCAACTATGACCCCCGTGTTTTTGCATCGCAGATGACGATATTCGGCGATTACAGCAGCGATGGGAAGATATGCCGACTGGTGCATATCCCGGAACGACCTTTGAGAACCTGAGGAGGAACTATCATGAAGAACGAAATGACACTGGATAAGACCGGCCTGACCATCCCCGGCAGTGAGTTGGCAGAATGCGGCATGGCGGGCGTAGACCTGTCTGCCCAGATGACGCACAGCCTTCTGCTGCTTATGCCGCGTGAGATGACAGCGGTACAGACGGCAGACGCACTGGCCGGACTGTTTGACGCGGCATCGCAGCTTGTGTCTGCCCTGCTGGACGCCTGTCGTATGCCCTGCTGCAAGGACTGCGATTCGGATGCGAGGGAATTCGACCTCGACGCCGTGCCTGCGCCGATCCGGAAGCTGCTGCTGGATAGCGGCTGCTGCCCGGCCCTGCTGGAATGCTATCTGGAGGAGGGAGATGTGGTCTATGCTGCCGAATGAGGCAATGTACCCCTACACGGCGAAGGAGGCAAGGGACAGGGGCGAACTGGAGGTGTGGCGTGCCAATTTTCGCACCAACTGTGCCTGTGCCGGGGCGATAGAGCTGGCGATCCATCGGGACTTTGATGGGATGTATCTCAAGGACGGCTGCGCCAAAAGCGTCATTGACCAGTACGGCTACAAGCGCGTGGGCTTTGTGCTGGCCAATACGCTGCAGATGCAGTCCTACGATGGGCGTTACCACGAAACGAATAAGAGATGGAGTCGTACCATCTTCGTGCCCGAGGACGGCGGACACCGGCATACCTTCCTTATAAACAGCCACCCCGCCATACTGGACGGCTTCGTCAGTAACTACCGTGCGGAGCTGGCGAAGCTGCACCTGTTCGGCGCGGAGCACTGCGAACCCAATTCCGGGGAGCAGGATTTCACCGGCAGGGTGTTGGTGCTGTCGCCGGACACGCTGCGGGAATCCTGCTGGCAGCCGGAGAACCAATTGTGGCTGGCTTCCAGTGGCTTCGGCTGCCGCCCTCACGCTCGAGGCCGTTCGGTGTTCTGTACCTGTTTGGGCGACGGTGAGACAACGAGATGGAATCGCTCCGAGTTCGTGGGCATCATCCGCGACGAGTGCATCCCCGACTGGGCGGCGGAGAAGCTGGCCGAGCTGCGGCAGAGCCAGAACGCACCCGCCATGGGCGAAATGACAATGTGAAGGAGAACGCTATGAAATATGTGAAACGTGCGGTAATGGTCTGCGGCGCAGCGGCGCTGCTCTGCTGGCTGTTTTCCGTGGCGGCCTACGCCACAGGCAGCGGCGATGTGGCCGGTGCAGTGGAGAGCACATGGGCGGCGGCATCAGGGCAGATCAAGACCGTCGTCAACAATGTGGTGTTCCCGGCCATCGATATGATCCTCGCCATTTTCTTCTTTGTGAAGCTGGGGACTGAATATTTTGACTATCGAAAGACGGGCCAGTTTGAGTGGACAGCGCCGGCCATCCTGTTCGCGTGTCTGGTTTTTACCCTGACCGCACCGCTGTACATCTGGGACATCGTGGGTGTGTGAGCGTGCCTATGTTCAATTTTCGGTTGGCTTTTTGCGGAAAGCGTGGTAAAATAACATGGAAATGACAGAGAAAAGAGGTGGCACGATGCAGTATACGCTGATGCACAAGAATATCGCGGTTGCCGATATGGAGCTGGATGAGGCGACAAGCTCTATCCAGCGTATCGATGCGGTGTACCGTCCGGAGCATCTTCCGGTGGCTACGGCATCAAAAAGGGACGGCGTGGATCGTGCCGCGCTGAATGCATGGTGGATCGACCGCTGCATCCCCGCCAGCCGCTCCGGTGTGCGAAAGGCGCTGGAAACACTGGAGCTGCCAAATACGCAGGTGCTGCTGACGCGCTGCTTCGGTTTGAGCCTTTCAGATCAGTACTGGGTCAGCCCCCATGGCAGCGACCTCCGGTGGGAGCGCATCAACTTCTTTGAAAACCCCTTTTCAGAGGATATCGGTGATGTGCTCTTGGGCAAAGCCAAAGAAACGGTAGGTTTTGATTTCAGCTCCCCGGATAATACGTCTGATGGCTACCTGAAAAAACGGTGGAAGATCATAGACGGAAAACGGTGCCTGCTGAAGGCAGGTAGTAACCCCTTTATGCAGCAGCCGTTCAACGAGGTGATCGCATCACTGGTGGCGGAGAAACTGGGTATCTCCCACGTGCCCTATACGCTGCTGTGGGATGATGACACGCCATACAGTGTCTGTGAGGATTTCGTTACGCCGGACACGGAGCTTGTCAGCGCGTGGCGCGTGATGCAGTCCATGAGAAAAGACAACAACACATCGGTCTACCGCCACTATCTGAACTGCTGCGAGGCGTTGGGTGTGGAGGGTATGGAACACGCGGTGGATCAGATGATCGTGTTGGACTATCTTATCGCCAATGAGGACAGACATCAGAACAACTTCGGCCTGCTCCGCAGCGCCGATACACTGGAGTGGCTGGGAGCCGCGCCTATCTTCGACAGCGGTTCATCCATGGGCTATGACAAGCTGACGCCGCAGATACTCTCCGCCCGTGCCATTGAATGCAAACCATTCAAGAAGACCCACGAAGAGCAGCTCAAGCTGGTGACCTCCTTCGACTGGATCGACTTCGGTAAGCTGAACGGCATCGAGCAGGACATCCGCGACATCCTGGATCAGGCTGGCGAATACATGGATGAGAACCGCAAGACCGCTATCATCTCTGCATTCTCCTCCCGACTTGGACAGCTGATGGTCTTGGCACAGGTGCAGCGTCAGGAGGATGACGTGGCACAGGATGTAGACCTGGACCGAGCGCAGGACTACGGATTTAAGATGGAACTGTGACCTGTAAAATAATACAGCATACAGGAAGCACTTTGCTGGCGGCAGAGTGCTTCCTGCGTTTATGGAGGTGAGAAACTATTTTTATTTGGGACTTTGTAGCTGATACGGTGCTGGGTCAGATCGTGGACTGGTTCTACGGTCAGATCGTGGGCTTTCTCGGCAATTTCTTTTCGGAGATGGGCAACATGGGCGCCGAGCTCTTTGAGATGAGCTGGGTACAGAGCGTGGTGCTGTTTTTCTCCTATCTGGGCTGGGCACTGTTTGCCATAGGGCTGGTGGTAGCCTGCTTCGAGTGCGGCGTGGAATATTCCGGTGGCCGCGGCAATGTTAAGGAAACGGCTTTGAATGCCATCAAGGGCTTTCTGGCCGTTTCTCTTTTTACACAGGTGCCGGTACGCCTGTATGTGCTGGCAGTATCGCTGCAGGCTGACCTGACGGCGGGTATCACCGGCTTCGGCGCTACAAGCATAGGAGATGCGGCAAAAGCGGCGCTGGAGGATTTTAACGCCGTGGAGAGCCTGACATCTTCCGGACAAATCATTTTGCGGGGCTTTGGCCCGGTGACCAGCGGACTTATGGTCATCTTCTGCCTTGCGCTCATGGCCTACGCGGTCATTAAGGTTTTCTTCGCCAATCTCAAGCGCGGCGGCATCCTGCTCATCCAGATCGCCGTGGGCAGCCTGTATATGTTCAGTGTACCACGCGGCTACGGGGACGGATTCACACAGTGGTGCAAACAGGTCGTGGGACTGTGTCTCACGGCCTTTTTGCAGGCAACTATCCTTGTAGCAGGGCTGATGGTGTTTAAGGATCACGCGCTGCTGGGCTTGGACTTGATGCTCTCTGCCGGAGAGATCCCCCGCATCGCCGGTGCGTTCGGACTGGATACCACCACGCGGGCCAATATCTCCTCGGCGGTCTACACGGCGCAGAGCGCGGTCAGTATGGCACGGACGGTGGTGGCCGCGGCGAGATGAGGATCTATACGGGGTCCCCGCGCAAGCCCAGCGAAGCGGGTTGCGTGGGGAGAGGAAGCGCAGCGGAACAAGTAAGTTTTCGCGCTTGCGCGGAAACGAACGCTGTAAAGCGTGTGCTGACGATGGGGAGCTTGTTCGACGGAATAGGAGGCTTCCCTCTGGCGGCTATTCATAACGGCGTCGTGCCCCTGTGGGCCAGCGAGATAGAACCGTTCCCCATCCGCGTCACACAGGAGCGCCTGCCGGGGATGCTGCATTTTGGAGACATCACCAAGCTGCGGGGCGATGAGCTGCCGCCGGTGGACATCATCTGCGGCGGCAGCCCCTGTCAGGACTTATCCGTAGCCGGCACAAGAGCCGGTCTTGCCGGTGCGCGAAGCAGCCTTTTCATGGAGCAGATCAGGATCGTGAGGGAGATGAGAAATGCAGATATACTACGAGGGCGAACAGGCATCCATGTTCGCCCCAGAATGTTATGCTGGGAAAACGTGCCCGGCGCATTCTCCAGCGGGCAGCAAAAGGGAGATGACTTCCGGGTCGTCCTGGAGGAAACACTCGGAATTGGTGTATCAGGAATTCATGTTCCTGAAAATCACCCTTGGGGATGGCGATATTCTGGGGCAGCCATATTGGGAGATCTTGTCTCCCTATGTTGGCGAGTCCTCGACGCTCAATACTGGGGTGTGCCCCAGAGTCGTAAGAGGATCTTCCTTGTGGCAGATCTTGGAGCCCCATCCTCATCGAAAATACTTTTTGAGCAGGAAAGCCTGCCTGGGCATCCTCCGTAGGGCGCGGAAGCGCGGAAAGGTGCTGCCTGCGCCGCTGCATCTGGCGCTGGAGATGCAAAGCGGACTGCGGATGATAGATCTGATGACGCTGGCGCAGCTGGGGCTCATCAAGGCATACCATATCAACCAGCGGAATGAGGGCATCGACCTTGGCAGTACCGCGGGGGCGCTGATGGCTACCTCCAACTTGCAGATGCAGACATTTGTGGCGGGCACGCCGGTGGCTTTTGCGGCAAACCAGCGGGATGAAGTTCGTGACTTGGGCGACAAGGCCGGTGCGATGGGCGCACAGCCGGGGATGAAGCAGCAGACGTTCGTGGCGGGCTTCTCCGCAGGTGCGGGAGCCAGCGCGGGCGGCATCGGATACCGCGAGGGTGTCGCTCCGACACTGAAAGCGGGCAGCAGCGGCAACAGTATGCCCTCCGTACTGTGCATCAACGATCAGGGCGGAGAGCGTATGGATGTCGCTGCGGATATAAGCGGAACACTGCGTTCGCAGGAACACGGTCACCAGCCGCTGATATTCGAGAACCACGGTATAGACGCCCGCTACCGGCAGATGGGCGATGTGGCTCCGACCATGTCGGCACGCTACGGGACTGGCGGCAACAATGTGCCGCTGGTTGGTGAGCAGGTCTTCTGCATCACCGGCAACGCCATTGACCGTGAGCCGGAGAACGGCGGCAACGGCATCGGGTATCAGGAGGACGTATCCTATACGCTGACCGGCTTTGACCGGCACGCGGTGTTTCGCCGCCAGCGTGTGGATGCATTCACCACTGACGAGATCGCCGGTACCCAGAGCGCACGGCAGGGCAAGGACGCCACTGACCTGATACTCCACACCTGTGAACTGATGGGTGACACAGACCTGCCCATCCTGCTCATCCGCCGCCTGACACCCCTGGAATGTGAGAGATTGCAGGGCTTCCCCGATGGCTGGACGGACATCCCCGGCGCATCTGACAGCGCACGGTACAAGGCGCTGGGCAACAGCGTAGCCATCCCCTGCGTGGACTTCGTGATGAAGTGCATGGCGGACGCTATACAGGAGAGCGAGAGATATGGATAAACTTGTCCATTCCGCTTCGTTTGCGCCTGCTTCTTCGTTGTACTTGTCAATAGCTTTCCCATTGTGCTTCGGCTATGCTTTGCTTGCCTCACGGGAGGCGGAAAGGAGCACACCATGGAGGAAAAGAAAAACCTCTGCGCACCCATTCCGCTGTCGCTGCACCAGCAGCTGCGTGCGGAGCAGGAGCAGCGTGGACAGACGCTGGCAGACTACATCACGGACATACTCAACGAACACTTTGAAGGAGGAGCAAAAAACATGGGCAATACCAATCGCACCATCGCCTTTCAGGTACCGGAGGAGCTCTTTGACCGGCTGAAGGATTACCTCGCCAAACACGGCTTGAAGCAGAAGGACTTCATTCTCGGCCTCATCGAGCGGGAGCTGAACGACGCAGTGGATGCGGAATAACAACATGCAGAGCCGCAGGCGTGTGCCTGCGGCTTCACTTTTGGAGGAGAACTATGTACCTATACCCTGAGAACCTGACGGCGCGGCCTATGCTGTGGCTGTGGACGCTGCGGGATGTGGCGTTTATCGGCATCGGCTTGCTGCTGTCGCTGCTGGCACTGACGCAGGTTGGCAGCATCGCCCCGCTGGTGGTCACGGCGTTACTGGCCTTTCTCTGCATTCGGCACGGCGGCGTCAGTATGCTGGATTTCCTGCACTACGCCGCAGCCTTCTTCTTTTTTGGCCAGCAATACTATGAATGGAGGGAGCAGACATGAGAAAGAAAAAGTCCACCAGGCAGCTGGTGGGCATCGAGAGTATAACGGGCAGCAGCGTACAGACGGCAGATGGTGAGCTGTCGTTTTACTTTGTGCAGCCCACCAACCTGAACGTGCTGCCGGAAGCCGGTGTCCGCGGACGGGTGACGGCGCTGCTGGGTGTGCTGAAAGGCATGGCGGAGGTGGAGATGCTGGCGCTGGACTCCAAAGAGTCCTTTCAGGACAATCGGCTTTTCTACCGCCAGCGGATAGAGCGGGAGGAGAACCCCGCCATCCGTGCGCTGCTGGCACAGGACCGACGGCATCTGGACGATGTGCAGACCATGATGGCATCTTCTCGTCAGTTCTGCTTTACCCTGCGTCGCAGAAAGACGGACGGTGCGATCAACCTCGCAACAGTGGAACAGCGGCTGCGGGACAGTGGCTTTACCGTCCAGCGCGCCGAGGGGCAGGCGCTGCTGGAGCTGCTGGCCATCTACTTTGAACAGGATGTCACCCATGAGGTATTCGACCTTGTGGACGGAGCGCGGTGGCTGACTACGGAAGCGGAGGTATGCCCATGAAGAATCCGTTTCATAAGAAAGCCCCCACCCCGCGTGAAGTGTTCATCCGCACCTATCTAGACAGCATCGCGCCGGGCGTGGTGAAGTTCGAGGTGGATCATTACATCTTCGGCAGCACCTACCGCTGCGTATGGGCGCTGCGGGAATACCCGGCCAGCACCGAGGCACAGGCCATCCTGCGGCACTTGGGCGAGAAAAGCGGCGTAACGCTGCGGCTCTACTGCCGGCAGGTATCCCCCGGCGAGGAGGACAGGATCATCGACAATGCCAATAAGAAGAACAAGCTGGACGGCGCAGACCCCAACAAGCTGCGGCAGGCAGTGGAGGCTGAGAGCAACCTGCGGGATGTAGCGGAACTGGTGCATAAGATGCACCGAGAGCATGAGCCGCTGCTCCACTGTGCCGTGTATCTGGAGATGACGGCGGACAGCGCGGAGCATCTGCGTCAGCTCCAAACGGATGTGCTGACGGAGCTGGTGCGCTGCAAGCTGAATGTGGACAAGCTGCTCCTGCGGCAGAAGCAGGGCTTTTACTGCGCCAGTCCTGTGGGCTATAACGCCCTTGGCCGTGAGTTTGAGCGTGTGCTGCCTGCCGGCAGCGTGGCCAATCTGTACCCGTTCAACTACTCCGGCAAGACAGATCCCAACGGCTTTTATATCGGCAAGGATAAATACGGCAGCAACATCGTGGTGGATTTCGACCGCCGCGACAGCGATAAGACCTCCGCCAATATCCTCATCCTCGGCAACAGTGGTCAAGGCAAATCGTATTTGATGAAGCTGCTCATCTGCAACCTGCTGGAGGTTGGTAAGTCCGTGATCTCACTGGATGCGGAGCATGAGCTGGAGGAACTTTGCGGTAAGCTGGGTGGCTGCTTTATCGACCTGATGGCCGGCGAGAAGCGTATCAATGTGCTGGAGGTGCGGTGTTGGAACGAGGACACGGATATGGAAACGGACGAGTCCGCGCCGGAGGCTTTCCGCAAGTCCACGCTGCTGGCGCGGCACATCTCTTTCCTGAAGGACTTCTTCCGCGCCTACAAGGACTTCTCCGACCCGCAGCTGGATACCATTGAGATCATGCTGTCTGCACTGTATAAAAAATGGGGCATTTCTGAGGAAACAGACTTCCGCCGGCTCAAGCCGGAGGACTACCCCGTCCTATCCGACCTGTATGCGCTCATCAATAATGAACTGGTGAATTACAGGAACGGCAGCCTGTACACGCGGGAGTTGTTGCAGGAGGTGCTGCTGGGCCTGCACTCCCTGTGCGTGGGTGCGGACGCGCCGTTCTTCAACGGACATACCAATATCTCCGACGACAGGTTTCTGGTATTCGGTGTAGGCGGCGTACTGACGGCGGCCAAGAGTCTGCGGAACGCCCTGCTGTTCAACGTGCTGGCATATATGTCGGACAGACTTCTGACGGCGGGCAACACGGTGGCGGCGCTGGACGAGCTGTACCTGTGGCTGTCCAATCCCGTGGCCATCGAGTACATCCGCAACTGCCTGAAGCGTGTGCGAAAGCGCGACTCCGCCCTGATGATGGCCTCGCAGAATTTGGAGGACTTCGACCAGGAGGGCGTGCGGGAAATGACAAAACCGCTGTTCGCCATCCCGCCTCACCAGTTCCTGTTCAACCCCGGCTCCATTGGCAGGCGGTTCTACATGGATATGCTGCAGCTGGACGAGGCGGAGTTCGAGCTCATCCGGCGCGCACGGCGAGGCGAATGCCTGTTCAAGTGCGGCATGGAACGGTATCATCTGGAGGCGAAAGCGCCGCCCCACAAGGCGGCGCTGTTCGGTACGAAGGGAGGCAAGTGATGGCGATACCTGCACTGGCACGGCTGGCGGCAGCCGTGCTGACCAATGAGGATGGGCGCAGGACAGCCGGCAAGGTGCTGGCACTGATATTGTCGCCGCTTATCATACTGGCGGCATTCCTGTGCTGCTTTGGTGACGGCGCTTCCCAGCACAACAACGCCGTGGTATCCGCGGCGTTCTATGGTGCGGAGTTCTCGGATGAAGTCCCCAAAGAATACCGAACACATATCACCGAGATGCAAGAGGCATTCGCCCTTCTGGATTCGGCCACCGTCTATGTCAATCAGAAAGCCGAGGAAGGCAGCCTTGACCCCGTACAGGTCAAGGCTGTTTTCTTTGCCCTCTGCTTTGGGGATAACGCGCCGACCCGCGCTGTCGCAGACCGCTTTGTGGACTGTTTCTATAAAACGGAAACACGGACGCGCATGGTAACGGTGGTACAGGAGGATGGCACAGAGGAGCAGGTGGAGGAAACATACGAGGTGACCGTACCTCTGCCGACGGCAGAAGTCTACGAAAAGCTCTCCACCTGGCGTGGCTGCGTGGTGTCTGACGAGGATCGTTCCAATGCTGCGGACATCTACGCCATGGTCATGGGCAGCATGGGCGGCGACGCCTTTGATGGGGCGTATGCTGCCGGAGGAAGCGACCCGATAGAATTGGATGTCTCCATGCTCACCGATCCGACTACGAAGAACGCCGCCGACCTTGTGACCTACGTCACCAATGCGTGGAACTCCGGGTGGGGCTATGTGTGGGGAACCTACGGGCAAGTTCTGACGCCGGAACTGCTGCAATATAAGCTGACGCAGTATTCGGACGGCGTCGGGAAGTATGCCGCGTTCATCCAAGCTAACTGGATGGGCAGACACACCGCCGACTGTGTAGGACTCATCAAGGGCTACGGCTGGCTGTCCACCGACACCATGACCATCGACTACGGTACGCACGGGATGCCGGACATCGGAGCCAACGAGATGTTCTACAACGCCACACGGCGCGGCGGCATTGAAACTATGCCGGACACGCCGGGACTGGCGGTGTGGAAGGCCGGACACATCGGCGTATACATCGGCAATGGTGAAGTGATAGAAGCCATGGGAACCAAGTACGGCGTGGTCAAGACGCAGCTGGAAGGCCGCGGCTGGACGCACTGGCTGGAGGTGCCGGGGATCGAATATGAATAAGGAGGTAACTATGACAGAGAACCGAAATGAAAAGCTGCTGAACGAGGCGCTGCGCTACATCGCCGCGCACACCCCCGGCGAGGAGGCGTACAGGTTTCTGCACGACCAAATTGGTATCACCAACGAGGAGCTGATGCAGTATGGGTTGGACGGACTGCGAGGGCATTTCCAATATGAGAGGGAAGAAGGAACACCGTGGAGGGAATTCGCGGAGCAGATGGACGGGCTGCTGCCGCGGCCTGATGTGTATACCACCTCTGCGTGGATCTCCTTTGCCGGTGAACTGGCGGAGGGGGTAGAGACATCGTTCACGCTGGAAGCGAGCAAGCTGCTCTCTGCCTTCCGCGAGATCGCGGGGAAATTCAGCCCCGATGTCGTGGACACCGTCTATCAGGTGATCCTTGTCCCAAACAATGCGCTGCTGAGTCATGAGATATTCCCCGCAGCTGTGGCGGCGGAACAGGGTGCGAACGTTCAGGAGATATCCGACATGGCTGCCAGCGATTCCTTCGAGGGTGGCCGGATGGATATCCAGCAGATGTAGGAGGAAGCAACATGGCGTATGTAAAGGAACACGCACCGTCAGAGGTCTATCACCTGACGAAGAAAGAAAACCTGAACAGCATTCTGGAGGACGGCATGATACGCCGCTTCAGTGATACGGAATGCTGGTTCTGTGCCGACCTGCAAAAGATGAGAGCGTACATGGAGCAGACGGTCATGTGCGAGGGCAAACCCTACTATAACGTGACAGGTCAACTTTGCCGTTATCCCAAATTTGTGCCGGAGGACTATGTCCTCCTCAAGCTCATACCCTGCCGACAGAAGGACAACTGGTATCGCTGGGAGCAGGAAATACCTGCGGGAAGCCCTGCGGCGCTGGTCAGGGCAACGCGTGAATTCTCCGCGCTGAAGATCGGCTACCGCGGTGACCTCGCATTTCACAATGCAGAGGTCATCGATGTGCCACAGTTTCTTGTGGAGGGGGTCACACAGGGCGAGCCGGTGCAGACCAACACAGAGCTGTGGGACATTCTCTCCCAGCGCATCGAGGATGAGATGGCCGATTATATGCGCCGTCTGGATCTGCGTACCCGCGACGAGCTGATACAAACGGCAGACGAGATCGACGCCGTGATGACCTGCGACTGTGAGCTGAGGCTGCTGAGAGAGGGTCTGCCACGCGAGGAGCTGGTCTTCCTGTTGGAGCAGGACAGACCGTTGGAGCAGATGAGCAAGGCATGGATGGCGCATCGGAATGTGGATGTAGGTGAGACATTCCAGAGCCTGCTCACCGGCCTGTATGCAGAGCGGCAGCACGATATGGACATGAAAATGTGAGGAGGCACAGCATGGGAGAAACCAATATCACCATCAATTTTGATGCGGCCAAGCTGGACGCGCTGGAGTTCGCGCTCCGCAAGCAGCGGTCGTCTGTACAGCGGCGTATGGCAGAAATGCTCCAACAACTCTACGAAGCGGAGGTGCCTGAAGCGGTGCGGGAGTATGTGGACAGCAAGACTGCGCCTGCC
>ENA-OZRS01000160-OZRS01000160.1-human-gut-metagenome-genome-assembly--contig:-NODE-160-length-16251-cov-5.015436_pt1 | contig 16251 bp, 9 predicted proteins | sample MGYA00243272_ERZ653951 | MGnify/ENA primary metagenome ERZ653951 (study PRJEB26926, sample SAMN06164475) | human gut metagenome | biome: ENVO:00009003; feature: ENVO:2100002; material: ENVO:00002003...
GTTGGGAGGGGCTCTTTACCTTAACCTTTATCTGGTCGAATCCCTCGCCGTAGACGCCGATGACGCTGCTCTGCGACACGAAGGCGCGCGGGTCTATCATCTTGATGAGGCGGAAGATGAGCACCGACTCGCTCTTCTTGGCGAGCAGACATATCACCTTCATCTCCTTACCCGTATACCATCCGTGACCGTCGAGGATAGTGAGCGTGTGGTCGGTCTTCTTGGTGATGGCGCTTGCTATCTCCTGATACTTGTGCGAGAAAATCATGAACTGCACCGATTGCCGTTGCACGCTCATCACGTAGTCGAGCATGGTACACTCGATGACCATCGTACACAGACCGAACACCACCATCTGACAGCGCTGCGGGAACGGACCGAAAGAGTCGATGGCGAGACAGCTGCCGATGATGACGAGGTCGACCATGATGAGACCCTTGCCGAGCGACACATTATAGTGTTTGTTCACTACGGCAGCGATGATGTCTGTTCCACCCGTGCTGCCGTTGTTCAGGAACACTATTGCCAGTGACGTGCCCGTAAGCATACATCCGATGATGAGCGACATGAAGTCGTTGCCCTCGCCCATGAGCTTGTAGAAGGTGCCGTCGGGCATCTCCACTATCTTCTGCGCCAGGTCGAGCATCACGGTTATGGCTATCGTGGCATAGATGGTTTTGGCAAGGAACTTTATTCCAAGCTCCTTCAGAGCCGCCACGATGAGCACGGCGTTGATGATGAAAAATGTCCATTGAACTGGAAATTTAGTGGCATAGAACACGATGGCTCCGATACCGGCGATGCCTCCGGTTACAATTTCGTAGGGCAACAGGAAAACTGTGAAACCGAAGGTGTAAAGCAGTAAGCCGAGAGTAATGCTGAAATAGTCTTTCGCTTCTTGCCAGATAATTTTGCGGTCGATGGTCATAGGATTTATATTTGTTACTTTATAACGACATTCACGATCTTCTTAGGTACGACAATCACCTTAACGACTGTCTTTCCGTCGAGATACTTCTTGCTCTGCTCGTCGGCGAGCACTGCAGCCTGAATCTCGTCGTTGGTAGCGTCGGCAGCAAACTTCTTCTGGAAGCGTGCCTTGCCGTTGAACGATACGGTGAGCTGCACCTCGCTCTCTACGAGATACTGCGGGTTGAACACGGGCCACTGTGCGTCGCATACGGTAGTGGTGTTGCCTAAGGCGTGCCACAGCTCCTCTGCGATGTGCGGAGCGAACGGCGCGATGAGCACCACGAGCTGCTCGAGCACCTGCTTTGAGCGGCACTTCTGCTGTGCCAGCTCGCCCACGGCAATCATGAACGCCGAGATAGAGGTGTTGTAAGAGAAGTGTTCGATGTCCTCAGTCACCTTCTTTATGAGCTTGTGCAGGCTCTTGAGGTTGTCGGCTGTAGGCTCAGCGTCTGCGGGCAGGAACTCGTCGGTGCGGTTCTCGTAGAACAGCGCCCAGAACTTCTTGAGGAAGCGGAAGCAGCCGTCGATGCCGTTGGTGTCCCAAGGCTTGCTTGCCTCTACCGGACCGAGGAACATCTCGTACAGACGCAGCGTGTCGGCGCCGTACTTCTCCACGATCATGTCGGGGTTCACGACGTTGAACATCGACTTCGACATCTTCTCTACAGCCCAGCCGCAGATGTACTTGCCGTCCTCGAGCACGAACTCGGCGTTGGCATACTCCGGTCGCCATGCCTTGAACGCCTCGATGTCGAGCACGTCGGCGCTCACGATGTTCACGTCTACGTGTATCGGTGTGACGTCGTAGTCTTTGCGCAGGTTGTATGACACGAATACGGGAGCAGCCTCTCCCCCCGCCCTCTCCGAGGAGAGGGAGCCGTTAGCTGTAGAGGTAACTCCGTTCTCCCCCTGGGGGGAGTTAGAGGGGGCTGTGCGGTTTACGCGGTATACGAAGTTTGAGCGACCCTGAATCATGCCCTGGTTGACGAGTTTCTGGAACGGCTCTTCCTTGCACGACACGCCGAGGTCGAAGAGGAACTTGTTCCAGAAGCGCGAGTAGATGAGGTGGCCCGTAGCGTGCTCGCAGCCTCCTACGTAGAGGTCTACGTTCTGCCAGTAGTTGTCGGCGTCCTTGCCCACGAGGCATGTGTCGTTGTGCGGATCCATATAGCGCAGGTAGTAAGCCGACGAACCGGCGAAGCCCGGCATGGTGTTCAGCTCGAGCGGGAAGACAGTCTTGTTGTCCACGAGCGCCTTGTCTACCACCTGGCGCTTCTCCACGTCCCACGCCCACATCTTGGCGCGTCCCAACGGCGGCTCGCCGGTCTCTGTAGGCTTGTATGTCTCAATCTCGGGCAGCAGCAACGGCAGGCAGTCCTCGGGCACCATCTGCGGCATACCGTCCTTGTAGTAGACCGGGAACGGCTCGCCCCAGTAGCGCTGACGCGAGAAGATAGCGTCGCGCAGACGATAGTTCACCTTCACGCGGCCCATGCCCTTCTCCGTCACGAACTGCTTTGTCTTTGCGATAGCCTCCTTAACACTAAGCCCATTAAGTGAAAAACCGTCCAATGTCTCCTTGCCAGCGGCAGGTGAGTTGCAGACGATGCCCTCCTTGGCGTCGAAGCTCTCCTCCGACACGTCGGCGCCCTCGATGAGCGGCGTGATAGGCAGGTTGAAGTGCTTGGCGAAGGCATAGTCGCGCGAGTCGTGCGCCGGAACAGCCATAATGGCTCCCGTGCCGTAGCCTGCAAGCACGTATTCTGAAATCCAGATAGGAATGTTCTCGCCGGTGAACGGGTTCACGGCATACGAGCCGCTGAACACGCCCGTCACGTTGTGGTTAGCCATGCGGTCGAGCTCCGTGCGCTTCTTCACGTAAGCTAAGTACTCGTCCACCTCAGCCTTATGCTCTGCGGTGGTGAGCTGCGCCACGAGTTCGCTCTCCGGCGCCAGCACCATGAACGTTACGCCGAAGATAGTGTCGGCGCGAGTGGTGAAGATTGTTAACAGCCCCTCTCCGTCTCTCCCCGTTGAGGAGGGGGCTATTCTGAACTGCATCTCCGTACCCTCACTTCTGCCTATCCAGTTCTTCTGTGTCTCCTTGATAGAGTCGCTCCAGTTGACAGTCTCCAGACCGTCGAGCAGGCGCTGCGAGTAAGCCGATGTGCGCAGACACCACTGCTGCATCTTCTTCTGCACGACGGGGAAGCCGCCGCGCTCGCTCACGCCGTTCACCACCTCGTCGTTGGCAAGCACCGTGCCCAGACCGGCGCACCAGTTCACCATCGTCTCGCCGAGGTAAGCGATGCGGTAGTTCATGAGCGTCTTCTGCTTCTCCACGTCGCTCATGGCGCGCCACTCTTCTGCTGTGAACTCCAGATGCTCGCTCTCGGCGACATCCAGACCCTCGGTGCCCTTCTCGTTGAAGTGCTCTACGAGCTTCTCAATCGGCTGCGCCTTCTGGCACGAGTTGCAGAAGAACGAGCCGAACATCTTCTCGAACGCCCACTGAGTCCAGTGGTAGTACTTCGGGTCGCAGGTGCGAATCTCGCGGTCCCAGTCGAACGAGAAGCCGATGTTGTCGAGCTGCTGACGATAGCGTGCGATGTTAGCCACGGTAGTCACCTCAGGGTGCTGACCGGTCTGAATAGCATACTGCTCAGCGGGCAGTCCGTATGCGTCGTAGCCCATAGGGTTGAGCACGTTGAAGCCCTTCAAGCGCTTGTAGCGTGCGTAGATGTCCGATGCGATATAGCCAAGCGGATGGCCTACGTGCAGACCGGCTCCCGACGGGTAGGGGAACATGTTGAGTACGTAGAACTTCTCCTTTGCAGGGTCCTCAGTGGTGTGGTAAGTCTTGTCCTTCACCCACTGGCTCTGCCATCTCTTTTCTATTTCTCTGAAGTTGTATTCCATTGATTTTATACTGTTTTTATGCAAAGTTACGTCTTTTTCTTTATAAATAGGTGGGTTTGCCTGTAAAAAAATATTGCGCGGTGGCGATATGGCGTTCAGCTTGTCTGATATTGGCAGTAAAAACCTCACGAAAAGTCATCGTCACCCGTACGGAATCCGATCGGGCGGCGAACGGAATCCGATTGGACGGCGTACGGAATCCGATTGGACGGCGAACGGAATCCGATTGGACGGCGTACGCGAGCGGTGGGAAAAGCTTAAAAAAAATCCGCAACACCTGCTGTGCAGGCATTGCGGATAAAGGATTATTTTATTGTGCTTCTATTATTAACATGCTACTACAAAAGGATGTTACTTGATGTCGTCGTAGGCATTCACTGCCTGCTCGAAACGCTCGTTAATCTGCTCGAACGAGTAGAGGCCGTCGGCGTTCTTCTGGAGACCCTTGAACGAGAGCGGGAAGACCTGCGGAGCATGGTCGAGGTCGAGCGGCGCGTTATGCTGCAGCTGGTCGGTGCTCTGGTATACGAGGTTAACGCCTACGTACTCCTTGCCCGTAGCCTTCTCGATCCACTTCTCATAGACCACCTTGCTGCCTATCGGCGTCACCTTCTCGATAGAGTTGGGCAGGCTGTAGCGCTCAACACCGAGAGCCGCGTTGACGGATGCGATGTTAGAGTCGTGACCGCAGAGGAACGTGAACTTGCGGTTCTTCGAGTTAAGCTCGTCCTTCATGTACATCAGCAGCGGGTGAGCCACGTTTGCAGCCACGATAGGCGCTGTGAAGAGCACGTCGCCGTACACATCCTTCACCTTGGCTATAGAGGTCCAGTCGTCGCGTGTGAGTTTCTCGCCGAACGCCGCCTTGTCGGCGTCGGGCTCCTCGTAATACTGCAGGATGAAAGCGTCGGAAGCCGAGTTGAAGTTCTTCATTGTGCCCTTCATGCCAGGCTCCTTGCCCTTTACGAGCGTAATCTGCGTGTCGTCGTACTTCACGTCGCCCAGCTCCTTGTAAGCCTCGCTCTGGGGATAGTCGAGCGTGCGTGATATGTTGCGGTAGCTCTCCTTCAGGCTCTTAGCCAAACCGACGAGACCAGCCTTTCCGCCAAGCGCGTTAATCTGCTCCATAGCCTTTGCCTTGAACGCGTCGCTCACCTTTGTGAGCACGGGGTTGAACACGGGGTCCATCGTAGAAGGCGTGTAGCGGTGGTTCACCTTCAGGCCGCCTACCGGCATGAACGCCGTCGAGAAATAGGCAGCGGTGGCGATGCAGCGCTGCATGGAGTTGGCGTAGACGTTCACCTCGTCAACAGAAGGAACCTGATTCTCCTTGAACAGACCCTCGCTGACGGTCCACTTTCTGAAGAACTGGCCCATCTCGGTCTCAAGAACGCCGCCCTTCAGCGTCAGTTCGCTGGCAGCCGAACTCCAGTTTGTCCACTGGTGGGTAGTCATCTTGCTCAACGCAGAGCCGTTGGTAGACAGCGGGCTGCGTATGTTGTGGCGCGAAAGCACAACCACCTCCTTCAACTGATACTTATCGTGGAACGCAGCCGAACGCTGCACCTGAGCAAAGACTGATGCAGGAAGGATGGCTGCAAGCAGAATATAAATAGCTATAAACTTTTTCATATCTTACGGGATGCTTTAATTGAACATGTTTTTTTAGAACTTGAACTGGAGACGTGTCTCAATAACGCGGAAAGTGTTCTTGTTGAAGCCAGAGTAGTCGCTCTCGCCGGCACGTACGATATGACCGCTCACACGCCAGATCATATACTTGTTGATGTAGTAGTTCATGGTAAGAGCCCAGTCGCTGAGCTTGCCACCATGGAAACCAGCCTTCGCATCGTTCATGTCGGTGTAGTTGTAAGCCGCAACAAGCTCCCACGACTTCGGGGCAGGAGTGGCGATGCCGGCATCGTTCTTCACATACTCGTACTCGTTGTTGAGAAGGAAGCGCAGGTTGCCGTAAGCACCCCATGCATTGTAGCTCTTGGCGTCGCCCTTACGGTCTACGTTCATGAAGATGTACTGACCCTCAATGCCTACATGACCCTTGGCTGCCATAAGCTCGCCAGAGAACTTGAAGTCGTTCTTCGCATCGGTAATCTTAGCACCAATGGCGTTGATGCCCGCTACGCGTACCGGATAAGGCGCCTTGAACTCCATGTTAGAACGGTTTTCGGCTGCAAGCTCATAGTTCAAGCCGATGCCTACGTGGAAGAGGTTGCCCTTCTCGATGAACGGATGGTAGACCAAACGGGTGAGGAAGCCCGTACCCTGATAGCCCGTTTGGTTGGTCTGCTTCTTGAACGACTGGGCGTCGGTATATATAGAACCCGTACCCATGAACTTGTCGTCGCTATGCTCGTACATCAAACCAACAAGACGACCGCCCACACCGAACGCAGAGTGGGTCTCAGGCTCCTCCATAGAGACCTTGAAGCTCGAAGACGTAGCGCTCTGGTAGCCGAACTGATGAACGAAGTAGCCACCACGCAAGAAGTTCTGCTTGTTGAAGTTGTACTGGATGAAGATATCCTTCGGAGAAACCGAACCGCGGGCATAGCCGATATCGGCCTTGCCTTCCCACTTGCCGTACGAAACCTTCATGCCGATACGTATGTCGGGAACGTTCACACCGTCTACACACTGCTCGTCTACAGTCTTGTTGGAGCTGTTCAGAAATGCAGCATCCATAAGGATACGGCCTGAAGGCTTGACGACGAGCTTATTCTCCTGCGCATTTGCAGCTGCCGCAAAACCCATGACGAGGGCTGCAGCCATTATATATTTTTTCATATTCGTTTTTTAGGAATCTAATTGTCAGGCAAAATGGTTTGCCAACCGTTCTTTTACTTCTTGTCCCACGGAGTGGCTACGAACTCGCTCTTCTTTACCTTGCCCTCCTTCACGAGCTTTGCAAACTCCTTCTTGGCAGCCTCAAGACACTTCTGGAACTCCTTGTTGGCGTGCAGACGAGCTACGACAGCCGAAGCCACAACGCGTGCGGCGTCAACGTCGCTCTGCCAGTGATAGCCACAGATGACGCGGCTCTGACCCATCTCGAAACCACGCTTCAGTATCTCGTTCTGGCGGTCGGGGTTGATCTCTGCGAGCACAAGCGCCTCAGCCCAGCCTATCGTGGTGTGACCTGACGGATACGAACCGTTTGTAGACAACTCGCCCTCCTGCTTAGAGTTGCAGGTAGGCACGTTGTAGTATTTGAACGGGCGTATGCGGTTATAGTATTTCTTTGCGCTGCGTGTGGCCAGGTCGCCGGCATCCTCGCGCATCTTGTATACGAGCTTGTAGATAGCCGGAGTCTCCTCCTTGGTGATGCGTGTGCCGAAGGCGTCGGAGAAGTTCATAGCCACATCCTCTACGTTGGCGTCGGCAGCAGCCTGGTCGCCACGCGGAGTGTTGCGCTGCTTCAGACCCCAATAGTAGCGGGCCTCGTCGTTAAACCACTGAAGACTGCCAATCTCTGGTGGAGGAGGAAGAAGATCGAGCGAACTTGCCTGCTCTCCGTCCTTAAGGAAGAACAAGTCGGGATTTGTTCTGACGTCTTTGATGTTAGTCTGCGCAAAGGCAGAAAAGCAGAACACTGCAAGAGCAGCCACTAAGAATTTTCTTTTCATCATAATGTTTTGCGTTATTAAGTTTTTTATAAAAATTGTCGCTTTCAATAGATCGCTTGCTTGAATAGGTCGCTTGCGAATTTTGATGCTGCAAAGTTATAGATGAAAAGCAAAAAAAAAAGTTGCATTCGATGATTACAACGTTTCATCGAAATGCAACTTTTTACAAATGTCTGTCTGTAAGACGTTTAGAAGAATGTGGCGTTTGCGAAGTTATTCTATCAGTTTTAATATGTATGACGCTAAGGAAGCCGGATGGCGCTCTACGTACTGCCTTATTTCGTCTTCCGAAGGCTTAATCTTGTTCTTCAGCAGTCGACTGATAACCGGATTAAGGTTGCCAACAACGCGAAGCATGCCCGGAACGGCGGTGCGCTTCACCTTAGCGTCGGCGATGAGAAGCATGAGCACCTTTGCCTGCTGGTTGTCGAAGCCGTTGAACTTAAGGATGCTGTTCACAAGACGTGGGTCGGTGTCGCTCATGCAAGCATAGATGTCGGCAATGAGCAGACTGATGTTGTGAGTAGCCTCGTCGGAACGCGTCGCTATCTCGCACTCAAGACGCTTCTCGTCTACCTGCACTACCCGTTCCTCGTTCTCGCTGATAGCCGTGCGACGTATGAAGGTGTATCTATCCATCTCTTTCTGCAGTCGGCAGCGTAGCACGACCTGCTCAATGCGGTGGTCGGTATGCTTGAGCTGGCGCAGCAACGTAAGGCGGTCTTGCTGCTGCATGTCGGAGGTGACGCTGTCGAGCTGCATCCTTACAGCCTCCACGACATGGTCGTTGGCGTCGAGCGCGTCGAGCCGTTTAGAGCGCGAAGCGAAATAGGCGCGGAGCGTCTGGAGTGCATCGTCGAGGAATAGGCGGTTGTATCTGCGGCGTATCTCCTGCAACTTGCCGTCAAGACTCTCCATAGGATCGGTAGTGAGAAGCTGCTTGTATTCGTCAATCTCTGTAAGAATGCCGTCCGACAGACCTTTTATAATAATGACATCGCGAAGCTGGAACATATAGCCGCTAAGCTCCTTCTGCACCTTCTCATAGGCGGAGAGCCACTGCTCGTTGGCGAGAGCCTGGCTGCGGAGCTCTTCAATATCGCCGTTGCTTAGGGCACGTTGGCTGTTGTCGGCGAGAAGTTTGCTGTCCGCAATCTCGAGCGAAGCCAGACGTTCGCGCTGCTGGTCTATCTTCTTGAGGAGCATGAACACATTGCTTCTGTTCATGCGCATGAGAGTGTCGGAGATGGCGGCAATCTTCTCGTTGTTGGCTTTCCAGCTATGGTGCTTGCCCAACCCAATCTCGGCTATATCCTTGTATAAAGCAAGAATCGTGCTCTTGTAGTCGTCGGAGAACAAATTGCTTACCGACTCGATGCCGGCAAGTCGCTTCTTCAGTTCCTCCTTGCGCACCCTGATAGTGCGTGTGGCAAGATAACGGTAGAAGCGGTAGCCGACAAAAATGGCAGACACGATGAGCAGCAGGCACACGATGGTGACGACCATTCTTCTGCGGGTGACGGAGCTGTTCGTAATCTTCACCCATTGGGCTTGGTTTTCCTTGCCCGCCGTGAACGTAAGCACGCCCAGCTCGCAACCTAAATATACCTTGTCGTCTTTCACCACCGATGCCTTACGCTCAAAACTGATGTCTTGATAGTAGTAGCCAGCAAGAACGAGGCTGTCGGCTTTCTTCACATACTTACGGATGCCGAACTCGGGCAAGGTGTATACGACGCTGTCGCCGATAGCGAACATGTCGCTCTCAGCCTTGGCGTCAATAGCTTTGCCGCCGTCCTTTATCAGCAGTGAGTTGCCGGCAAGCACAATCATCTGCGGCGGAAACTCCTTGGTGATAGCCATGCTACGTATGTTCTCCATGCCGCCGGTTCCGGCAATCGGCTTGTATCTGCCGTTGCTGCCGTAGAATATGCCGTGGTTGAGCGTGGTGAGATAGAGGTTGTTGTCTTTAGACTGCTGGTAGAACTTGGTGATGTACTTGTCGTTGAACGATGGTATGGTGTCAATATGCTTGCTTTCGGGCTCAATCTCTATAAGTCCGTCCTGTATGCCGAGATACAACTTCGGCTTGTTGTCTACGGTCATAAGTCCCATGGAAGTGATTTTCGACTGCGAGTCGTAAACCATTTGGCTGTGCGAAAGCAGAATATTGCGAATGAAGTAGGAAGTAAGGCTGACTTGCTTCAAGTCGTGGTTGCTGGTAACATAATACAAACATCCGTTGTAGATACGCGAGTCGACAATAGGCGCCTCGCGGATAAAGTCGAAAATCTTGTAGGCTTTATCCGAACCGCTTGGCTGAAGGAATATCTCGTTATGCGCGTTTATATAATAAATGTCGCCATTCTCGTCGGTTGCAGCAGACATGATGGCAGCATTGTCATTGAATACGCTTTGGTGTACCGGAACCTTCCAAACGGCGTTTTCGGTAGCTATGCACACATGGTCGTTCTTCTTAGCCGAAACGATAACGTTGTTGCACGACATCGGAATGTTGCGGCGGAGAGAAATAGTGTAGAACTTTTCCAAATCGCGCGTTAGAACAGCCGTGCTGTTATCAAGAAAACAGTAGGCTCCGCCAACATAATAAAAAAGATTGGCATGAAACTTAAGATCTACCTCGCGCTTCAGCGAACCGTCCTTATGCTCGATGTAGAACTTGTTGCCAGCAAGGATATTGGTCTCGCCGTCAATCACGCTGACGAAGTTGATGCGTTCGCCCTTATGAGAGACACGGGTCTTCATGGATGCGACGTCTATATGCAGCAGACCGTTCTGTGTAGCCACAAGAACCTGATTGGCGGCAGAACGGCAGATGGTCTTGGTAACAAATGGATCGCCGGAGTGATAATTGCCGCCATTCGGATAGATAGGCTTCAAAGCCGAATCGGCACTTCTAAGATTTAGCGTGTACACACCCTGACTGGTGGCAGCAAGAAGCAGCCCGTCTTCTTCCATAATGTCGTAAACGGAATAATGCTGACCCTTCTTAGGAATGGTATATTCGGCAAGGCATCTGGCGCTATTGCCGGCTATCTCCCATTTGGAAAGACCGGCATTGCGTATTGCTATCCAACAGATACGCTTATCGCCGTCGCACTGCTGGGTGTATACCTTGTAGATTCGGTTGCTACCCACCTGGTACTGGCGTCTATCGCTGTTGTTCGAGAAGATAATTTCTCCAAACTCGGTGCCTACCCACACGACAGAGTCTCCCTCGGCAGATATTGATGAAAGACAATTGTTAAGATAATATTCTGATTCGTTCAGGGATGGTTCTTTCTTCTCATTGCACGACACCAGGAGCGAGGCGGTCAGAATAGTGAGAATGAAAGAGAATAGATTTCTCATAGTTTTTATACTTGCATAGTGTGGTGCTTGAGCATGGACTGTGTCTGTACGGTAATCTGTATATTGCCGTACAGACACAGTCCATGCTCCATATTCTATATTTAATATTAATGTAGTATGTTTCTGCAAAAACACCTTTATAGATGCTATAACTTTCTGTTTGCTTCGAGCGCTCTTAGCCAGTTGCCGCCCCATATCTTCGCCATATCTTCTTCCGAATAGCGGCGGCGCAGCAGCTCTTTTGTGAAGTTTATCAGTTCGGAGGCGTCGGCAAGTCCGGGCACGCCACCATCGCCGTCGAAGTCGGTGCCAAGTCCCACATGGTCGATGCCCATTACGTTGATGGCATGTTCGAGGTGGAGCATTGCGTCGTTGATGCAAGCTTTGCCGTCGGTGCGCAGGAATCCGTTGTAGAGTGTTATCTGGCATACTCCGTCTTTTGCGGCGAGGGCTCGCATTTGGTCGTCGGTGAGGTTGCGCGGCACGTCGCACAACGCCTTGCTGTTGCTGTGCGAGCATACTATTGGCTTCGCCGATATCTCCAGCGCATCGTAGAACGACTTCTCGCCGGCATGACTCATGTCCACCATCACTCCCAAGCGGTTCATCTCGCGTATCACCTCAGCGCCGAACGTCGATACGCCGCCGTGAGTATTGAGACTGTGGCGCGCCGAGTCGCATATCTGATTGTCGCCATTGTGACAAAGAGTGATGTATACTATGCCGCGGTCGGCAAAGTGCTTCACGTTCCGCAAGTCGTTCTCTATCGCAAGACCGTTCTCTATACCTATCATCAGCGATTTTACTCCATTGCGCTTGTTGCGCAGCAAGTCCTCACGGCTTCGCGCCAAGGCGATGTATCGCGAGTCGCTGAGCACAATCTCGTCAATCTTGTCGAAGATAAGGTCGGCGTAAGCTTTCGGTGTGTCGACGGGGAATGGTGCTACGTCGGCGAAAGTTTCCTCCGGCTTAGGCTGTGGCAGATATGCCACCATCGTCACCGCGTCCGTCCTGCCCTCGTTCATTTTGTGCAGGTCGTAGAGCACTTTTGGGTCGCGATGGTCGAAGCACACGCCTTGCGGGAAGAACATCGGCGTGTCGCAGTGTGAATCAATCGTGAGATTGCGCTGGTGGAACAGTTTTGCGCGTCGCAGCACATCGCCCTCCTCCACAAGCCACTTGAAGAGCGGCAGTCCGTCATCACCGAGCCACTCCGGATGCCATTGCACTCCGAGCACAGCCTTATGTTCGCTACTCTCTATAGCCTCAACCACGCCGTCGAGCGCCCGCGCAGTTATCTTGAAGCGTTCGCCCGGCGCAGCCACAGCCTGATGGTGGAACGAGTTGACGAATATTTTCTCCTTATTATATATATTATAGAGCACGCTGCCTTTCTCTATTTCCACGGTGTGCGTCGGTTCCGAACGGTCGGCATCCTGCGAGTGTCGGTAGTTTGTCGGATCGTGCGAGATGTCCTGGTGTACCCGTCCTCCGAGCGCCATAGCAAGTGTCTGCACGCCGCGGCAGATGCCCAGCATCGGAATCTGCCGGTCGAACGCCAGTCGGGTTATGAGCAGTTCGGGCAGGTCGCGCACGTTGTTGATGTTATGCAGCGCAGGCGAAGGCTCCTCATCAGCCCACAGCGGATTGAAGTCGCCGCCGCCTGTGAGCAGCAGAGCGTCGATAGTTTCGAGCGTATCGAGCAGTATGTTGCGGTCTGCCACTGGCGGAATGAGCACGGGCGTGCCTCCTGCCTTTATAATCTGACGGTAGTAGCGGTCGCGCACTGTAGCGTCGACGCCCTCGTAGTTTGTTGTTATGCCTATAATGGGTCGCTGGCTTGTCTTCGGCTTGTTGTCGTAGAAGTCGGCGAGATGCTTGTTCAGGTTAAATGATTCCATACTTATAAAAATATTCCCACAGAGTTCACAGAACACATAGAATCTCCGACGTTCAGCTCCTTTGCAGAAGCGGTGTCTGTTCTGTGTGTCATGTAATCTCTGTGGGAGACGTTTGTTTATTCAGTACGCAACGCGGCGCTTAGTCTTCATTCTTGTCCTCAAGGTGTACCGGGATCTCGCGCTTGATGCTCTGGTCGAGCGATATGAGTGTCTCTGTAGACACCACGCCCGGAATCATCTGCATCTTGTTGTTGAGCAGGTCCATGAGCTGTTCGTTGTCGCAAGCATACACCTTAAGCAGCATTGTGTACGGACCGGTTGTGTAGTGGCACTCCACGATTTCGGGTATGTCTACCAACTGCTTCACCACGTCCTTGTACATGCTACCGCGCTCGAGGTTCAAGCCTACGTATGTGCATGTGCTGTAGCCTACGCTCTTCGGGTTCACCTCAAAGCCGCTACCAACGATTACGCCACCCTGAATGAGATGCTGAACGCGCTGGTGGATTGCGGCGCGTGATACGCCACACTCAGCAGCTACATCCTTGAATGGGATGCGTGCGTTCTTAGAGAGAATACTAAGTATCTTTCTGTCTAGATTGTCAATTTTGTCCATTTTCTATAATGAAATTTTGTCTATGATTACAATTTGTCAGCAAAATTATACATTTTACTTGAGACAATCAACAAATAGACCTTTCTTTTTTAGTTTTTTAGTACAAAACGACACGAAAGACTCTCATTTTTTTATTTTCCCCTTCAAAACTACTGCGATATGATATGCAGGTCTCTCTGCGGGAACGGTATCTCGATGTTGTGCTCGTTGAGCGTGTTGTATATCGCCTCCTTCACCTGACCGGTCTTGCTGAACTTGTAGTCGACAAGCACCCAATAAGTCACGAAGAGATTCACCGAGTTGTCGCCGAAGTCGTCGAACACCACGCTTACTGGGCGCGCCAGGTCTATCACGTCTCTGCCGTCGGGCGCTTTCTCCTCCAGATTGTTCACTGCCTTTATGAGCATCTGTCTCACTTCCTCCACGTTCGAGCCGTACGCCACGCCCACCGGCACTTTAACCCATTCGTATGAGTGGTTGCGAGTGATGTTCTTGAAGTTCTTGCTGAATAGCGAACTGTTGAGGAAGGCTATCACGCATCCGTCGCCGGTGATGATCTGTGTACTCTGATACGTTATGCTGTCCACCTTTCCGCGTATGCCGTCACATTCTATGTAGTCGCCTACGCGCACACGTCCGGTCATTAGTGATATGCCGTAGAAGAAGTTCTCGAGCAGGTCTTTCATGGCGAAGCCCACACCTGTCGCCAGACCAGCCGAGATTACGGAGATAGCAGTAGACGGAATCTTCAGCATCTTGATAGATATGATGAAGTAGAGACCCCAGCAGCAGATGGCTATGATATTGTTGGCGAGCGTGAAGTTGGGCTTGCCGTTCACCACCACCTTCGACTTGTGGTACTTATGATAGAGCGACTTCACGAGATAGTTGATGTAGCGGAACAGGAAGAACTGCGACATCACCATCACCAGCTTGCCTATCGAGAGCTGTACCACGCCCGGCACGTTTAGGAAGTCGAACATGAATATAGTCCACACCGTAGCCGTCAGGTCGAACACGTCAGCCGCCCACCATATTGAGAGCAGCACCGAGAACACGCTTATCATCGGCACCAACGCCATGTACACGAAGTCGTAGAACCACGTTACGTTGATGTGCTTGTTGTGACTCTTGGTGATGATGCTCAGCACCGACCCCTTCTTCGCTTTCTCTGCCTCAGCCTCCGAGTGTATCTTATGCGCCAGATAACGCTTCTCGTACTGTGCCAGTATGTCGTACACGCACGTAATGGTCTGTATACAGCTCAGCTGGAACATCCACCAGATTAGCACCTGCACCGACAGCAGCACGTATCCGTAGAGTGCCGAGGCGGTAGAGAACACCATTATAGCCAGCGATATCCATGTATAGAAGATGTCCGAGCGCGGAATGTTAGCATTATGGCGCTTCACCACACGCCACTGCCATACGGTGAACGCGAGCAGTATGGGCGGGAAGATGAGCGTCACGAGGTTGTTCGGTATGAAGATGATGCGGAACGTGATGACGATGAACGACATCAGCATTATAGGCGCATAGATGCGGAAACCGCTCTTTATCTGGTCGCCCGGCAGACGCACCAGCAGCGAGAAGAAGATGGCACAGAGCAGCCATGCGTACTCTATGAGCAGCTTCGACGCCATGAGGAAGAAGTTATGGTACATGAACGTGCGTGCCACCATCACCGACACGGCGAAGATAAACATCGCCACGAACAGTATGAGACACACCTTCTTCTTCATGAACTCCTCCGTGCGGAAGCGCTTGGGCACGAGCCAGCGCACCAGCACGTTGCTCAACATGCCGGCAAGGAGCATGTAGAACAGCATGAATACGCTCAGACCGCCCACGATAGGTCCGCGCCATTGCGAGTATACCTTACGTTCGCCGCCGTCGGCGCTTTTCACCTTCTCCTCGTCGTACTTCTCGTTCACGTCAGCCTTAGCCGAGTGATACTGCATCGGCATATTCTTCAGAATCTCCAGATAGTTTTGGTCGCCGTTCACGAAGATGGTGTGCTGTATGTCGTTATATCGCTGAATAGCGTAGTCGTTCATTTTCTTCAGCTTCGCCGACATGAGCTGGTAGTGCTGCTCGTCCTTCTCCACACTGTTGCGCATGTTCTGCAGATTGCGTGCGAGCGCCACTGCATAGTCCAGACACGCCTTGCGGTCGTGCAGTCCCTGCCCGTCGAGCATGAAGGGCAGCTTGCGCTGCTTTCCGTTCTTGTCCACGATGAACTTCGGCGCCTGCTGCACACTGTCCCTGCGCACCATGCGCCTCATCGACGGCGGAATCTTGCTCAGCGTCTCTATAAGATACTTGTAGCGCGTCAGCTCCGAGTCCATGCGCTTCATGATGTTTTTATACGGCATGCTTCGCTTGCTGAACTCGCGGTACATCTCCGTAGCCTCATGGCAGGCGTACGTCATATCGAACGTGAAGTCCTGCTTCTGCGAGTAGAGCATCAGCGCCACCTGGTCGCTACGCTGCATCAGACTTATCATCTGCTTGTGCTGCGTCTCGGCATACACCGTGTAGCGCGCCATGTTCTTGCGCTGCTCGTTGAACGTCGTCTCCAGTTCGGCGCGCAGCACCGACAATGTAGAATTAAGGTTTTTCTCCTTGAGCACCGCACCGGCACTCAACGACACGCACAACATAACCCAAAGACATGCCATGCGCTTCAAGAATCTTATTCTCATAATATCTCCTTGTATGTGTTATTTATATTTCAATTATGTTTATGCGTGCAAAAATACGTCTTTTTTCTGAAAACCCAAAGGAGTTTTGAATTTTGAGTTTTGAATTTTGAATTGTCGGCGTC
>ENA-OZRS01000164-OZRS01000164.1-human-gut-metagenome-genome-assembly--contig:-NODE-164-length-16123-cov-7.245955_pt1 | contig 16123 bp, 27 predicted proteins | sample MGYA00243272_ERZ653951 | MGnify/ENA primary metagenome ERZ653951 (study PRJEB26926, sample SAMN06164475) | human gut metagenome | biome: ENVO:00009003; feature: ENVO:2100002; material: ENVO:00002003...
TACGAGATGTAGCTCCGTCTCGTGGGCTCGGAGATGTGTATAAGAGACAGGAGTAAGCTAAAAGATGTACTTGAAGAGGTCAATGCTTTATAGAATAGTAATGCATAGATGAGTGAGTATGAATTAAAGACCTTACAAGCTAAGTACGATTTGCGGCTGGCCGAAATCGCATTAGAGGAAGCCCAGGAGGCGAAATCGCAAGTCCGTCTAGTACGGGATAATGAAGGCAATTGGGGTTATATGTATACCGCCGACGCTGAGGAGGTCTCTAAGGCTGAACAAGATGTGGAAGATAAAATGTAGGCTCTTTAGGATATACAGGAAGAAACAATGCGCGATACAGGCGAGAAGATTCTTTCAATTCAGCAAGAGTATTATGATGCTCTGTCTGATATATATACAGATGCGTCTTTGACTCAGGAAGAAAGAAATAAAAGAGAAGAGGCGCTCCGAGAATCTACCATGAAGAAGTTATCATATTATACTGATTAGTATGATAAAGCCCTAAAATAGAGCGGCATGAATTTTGAAGACACTATTCTAGGCAAGATGTACCCGGAGTACGAGACTTTATAGAAATTCAATGATAATTTCGCAAGTAGCGCAGACACAACCTTTATAATGATACAAGACCAGTATAAGACAACTACTGAATACTATCAAGAATTGGCTAAAGCGATGGGTATAACTAATGAAAACGTATTAAATGATTTAGGAAGCATGAAAGTAGCAATTGCAAAGGCTATGATCGCGGCTCAAGAGAATATGCAAACCGCTATTAGCAACTCTCAAGAGAATTTTGATGCTACCACGCAAAATATGAACGATTTGGTTAAAACCATTGATGAAATGGGTGAAGCTTTGCGGGAGTGGGTCAAAGAGATGACAAAGCTGGCGGTAGTGTTCAATTCAAACGCGGATTATTTTGATCTTATGATCAAGGCTTTGAAAAATAATGATATGGACTCCGCTGAAAAATACGCCGAATACCGTGCAATGAAGATTAGCTTAGATCCGAATTCTTATGGTCAGTATAGCTGGGATTCTAAAGAGGCCATGGTGAAAGATTTCTAGGAATAGGGCGTATAGATATCCAGCGAAAAAGCTGATAGATTATGGGATAAATATAATAACACTACTCAAAAGTATGACACTGGTGGATATACAGGAGAGTGGGGTCAAGATGGAAAACTAGCTGTATTACATCAGAAAGAATTGGTTTTAAATGCTTCTGATACTGCTAATATGCTTGACATAGTGAATATTGTTCGCGACATTGTGCAATAGATAGATGCGCAAGCATTATATTCTCGTGGACGTAGATTCGATCTTCCACGAATCGAGACCCGCGCAGAAACTCTAGAATAGAATGTGCATATTGAGGCCAATTTCCCGAATGCCACTAGCCATCAGGAAATAGAACAAGCATTTGATAATCTTATCAATCTTGCTTCACAATATGCGAATAAAAAATAACCGTAAAGGGGCACTTAATTGTGCCCCTTTATTTTATTTTGGCCAAGGATGAATGATTGACTTGTCAGATTTTTTATGATATAATAGAGTAAAGTGAAAAAGGAGTGAGATTAACTATGTCTAGTTCTGAACAGATGGCTGAAAATATGCTAACTGCGATGTAGATTATAGCTGAGTCACAGCCTAACAATAATGATATAACTATTGATGGTTTTATTATTGATGCTTCTCGTGCAAAAGAGGGCGTTTACACTGTGGGTAGTGGCTATTCGCAATTTACGGCGTATGCTTTTACCACTTATAAAGAAAATGATGATGTATATATATTAATTCCCGGTGGAGACTATAATAATACAAAATTTATTATAGGGCGGCGTATGACCGAAAGCAGCGGCGCTTATAATGTAATAGATGAGTTAGAAAATATGGTATTTTTCCATGATTCTAATTCCTCTTTAATCAACTTCTCAGGGAAGTCACTTGGTATTTAGGCAAATAATAGTTTGACACAAGAGATTTTAATTGGTACATGGGAAGGTAGTTATGCCGGAGTAAGTAGATTAGGATTAGCGCCTACGTTTACTTCATATTTGAAGCCTTTGGGAATTATAAATGGTAGTTATGGTATTCGCTTATTGATTACTGATAACACCGGTACTGTTGAAAAAGTAGAGTTTGACAGTAGTGAATATTTTGGTAATCCTTATAATTATATTTATTCTACTCGGTTAACTCGTGTATATGAGTTGACTACTACTAAAACAATTATAAAGATTGAAGCTTATTTATATTAGAAAAATAATTTTGCCGATTTTAATGAGGATTGGGTAGCTCCGATAAATACAAATAAAAATATCTTTTTGACAAAGTTTTTTGTTGGCGTTGGTGCTACTAAAAGTGAAATTATGGCTTCTCGTTGCATGATTGCGACGACTTCAGGTAGTAACACTTATTACTCACCAGAATATGCGGAAACACTTGATCCTAATCCTGCAATAGAGAGACGTTTTAATAAAGCAATAGATGGATTATTATCAGCAGCTTGCGAAGATAATTCTGATGAAACAACTATAGAAAACGCATGGCAATCCATGTCTTCAAATTTTTCTTTAGCGGAATTAACAAGAATTAATAATTGGTTAAAAAATTATAAATTCTTTTCTCAATTGGCAGAAGCAAAATCTGATCCTGATCGTGCTGCAAGTTTTTGTCAGTAGGTTAAACAAAATGCTGTCCCAGAGCTGCTGTCGCAATTAACTTGTTATACCCCGCGTATTAGTTTTAGTTTTGCGGTGACAGAGGACGATAAGACTAAGTATTATTCGTCTATTCCTTCTTTTGATGCAACTTCTGAGGGGAAAAAGGCTAAGAGTGAATTTATTCAATGGTTTCGAGCCAAAGCTGGTAATGTAATAAATAGTAATACTTTACCACCGGAACTTCTTACTGGATGGGAATTAATCGGTTACATGGATATTGACGGTAAAACTACCGATAATTTTCTGCCTACGGGTGAATTAGTATTTGTTCCAGATTATACGTAGAATACAGAAACACTAAAGGCTCTTATAACCTACAAAAATAAACAATATATTAGTAATGCGTTAGTATTAAATAATTTGCGCAATGCCGAAAAAGAAATCTCTCAAGAAGAGATTAAGAAAGCGCTTGACGAAGTAACGGCTCAGAGATATAGCGATTTAGATTTAATTTCTGCGAATCAAAAGGCATTAAATGATATATATCTTGATTGTGGTTATTATGATGGAGAAGACTTTATTTCTAATCACGGTCAATTTAATTATTATACTCGTAGTGGTTTAATACGTGAAGAGTGGGAACAAAAGAAATTTGTTATCCGCTGTTATTCTCTAAACAGTGAACGAACAACATTACCTGCTATGCTCGCTAGTAATAAGGATTTTTACTGCGCGCAGGCGGGCTCCCGCACTTCCATGATATTCTCACAATAGGAAGCAATTTATAAATCTTTTAATGTAAATGGGGTAGCCGTTAATGGCTATGAACTTGCGTTTACGCCATCTCGTTACTATGAGGCAGCGCGTACTGCGAATACTTTTACGTTTTCAGCGAAATGTCATGTCGATGGTAATAAATCAGATGTTTTACTTGAGAATTCTTTAACCCTTTCTTTTGGGTATTATGATTGCTTAGGTACTTCACATACTGTGATAGCCTATTGGACGAGCAGTAAGACGGGCGAAAAAGTCCATAGCTTAGTCCCTGGAAGGGAATATATTCCTCATATAGTAATAGATGGAAAAGAGACGCCAGGTAACTGGCAATTAAAGGGCACGAAGACTCGTAGTTTTACTACTTATACGCCAGATTTACAAGATATTTGCGTAGCGTATGGTGTTGTAGAAGTTGGTAAAGTGACGCAAGCAGATCCAGATGGTCTTAAATTAGCTTGTTACTTACCTGCGATTATAAGTTACAATGAAGATAATATTATAGAGGGTCCAACCGAGATTGTGTACCTCTCAGACGGGCTGCCGCACTTGCGTATGTCAGAATTGGCAGAAGATGTTGGCCCAACATATAGATTAGAATTATTAATAGAAGATAATGATAATAACTAGAAATATATGACAGAAGTGCCATGGATAGATACTATAACGCCATAGACGACTGATAAATTAACGTTAGCGTATGGTATTACCGCAGATTGGCTAACCGGTGAAAATGTTACAGTTTCTAGCCCATCTAACTGGAGTATTTAGACAGTTAGTAATAAAGATTCTATTGTTTATATGCGTGGTTCAAAAGCTTAGACTTCGGATATCGAAATTGATAATGCCAAAACCCAAGTATTTTTAAGAAATTTTGGTACTTTAACTGCTTGTTCTGTAAGATATACTGATGACACGCATTCTGAAAAAGTAACAGATTACTCAAAAGTAGAACTTACTCCGTTATCTTATTTCTTATCAGAGATGGACGGTCAAGTTTATGGCGTGCGAGTATATACTGTCTACGGGTATCTCTTAGCTACGATTCCGGTGATTTGTCGTATTAGCCATTATGCATCAGCTTATATAGATAATATGGCACAATATAATGGAACGGTTAAAATAGATGAGGATAATGCTATTATTTATTCTCCACGTATTTTAGCAGGAAAATATGAAGATATTGATGCTGGTTAGAAGATTTTTACTGGTGTGGCTTTAGGAGATTATTGTGATACAAACACTGATCCTAGTATGCGGTTATCCGGTATTTATGGATTTAATAAGGGTACATAGGTATACGCTTTTACAGAGGACGGAACGGCATTTATTGGTTCTAGCAACGGGCGAATTAATTTTGATGGTACTAATGCTACTCTATATAATAGCAATTATGAATCTAATCAGGGTATGCTAATTGATTTAGACGGTTCAGATATCTTCTGTAAGAATGGTGATTACTAGGCTTATTTTGGCGCGGGAGACAGCAATTACCCATTATAGATTGGTAATAATTTTAGCGTTGATTGGGACGGTAATGTCAATATTGGTGGTAATGGTAGTATTAATATTGATGAGTTTAGAGCCGATAAAGACGGCGTGCATATTGGTAATTAGACTAATTATATTAATATTGGTAGCAATGGTATTCAAATGAGTGGCAGTATAAGTTTTCCAAGTAGCTCTATTAGTTCTAGCGCAATTGATGGCTTAGATGACGAAATTAATCAGGCGACTTCTAATATTAATAGTTATACTGCCGATAAGATGTTGAAGGATTTATACAATGCCTCTAATAAAGGGGAAAATGGCCTATTTACTTGGAGCGAAGATGGAATGAGCATGACAGGACTAAATGCTAATTGCATTAACGCAGGTGTGATAAGCGCAGACCGTATTGGCGTTGGCAATTTAAAAGTAACAGTGGGTATTACACAAGGTTTTGATTTACTTGGTGATGCATCAGAAGGTATTTCTCAAAATCCTAATAGATGGATAAAGTTTGGGCGAATAATTACAGAAACTGGCTTAGCAGGTACTCATAAAACTTATGGTGTAAAAATAGCTGTTGATTAGAGAGATTCTAATGGAAATAAGACTGATCAAGAAAATTTACTTTTTATTTCAGATGCAGGTATACGTATAGAACTCGGTGGGGGTTTTGACAATGGCGGTGTAACTTTTGGGTTTTATAATAATGGCCTCCAGATTTCAGGCAGCAACCAAGGTACAATTTCGAGTAAAACATATGGTTGGGAATGAAGGTGGAAAAAATGGAAAATGTTTCTTTACAATAGATTATTAATGGTTTAATGTCAATCTCCACCAAAGGAAACGATACTTTGGTAATGGCAGATTGTATCCGTGCTCTAGCGGTTTTCGCATAGCAATTGGAAAAAGCTGGGGCCTCGATAAGCGCAGTGCAAATCCCAAAGGAGGAGAAAAAGGAGGAATAATTAATGGCAACGAGATTATATCCTCCCAATTTGGAAAATACTATTCCGGCTTTTTATGGGACTTCAATTGAAGTCCCATTTTCTATGAATAGCACAGTTAGTAGAGACCAAATTGAGGGGTTTATGTTATAGATTAAGAGCCTTACCGGTAATTCGGCTCTTGTTAATAATATCATATCTAGTAATTTTAATATAGAAAAGCAAAAAGTAAAATTTATTTTGCCGCAGGAGCAAGTGAATAAATTAAATGTAGGACAATATTACAAATTGTAGATAGCTTATTTGCCGCAGGGATATTCATCTGAAAGAATGGCGATAACTGAGCAAGAAGTCTTATTATAGAAAGTTAAGAATTTATCCCCGACTTCAAATACGGTTGAAGAATCTATATAGGCATTAAAAAGTTTATATCGTCAGACTTTATAGAATTATATAAAATTTTATTTAGACCCTGATGAAGTCTTATTGCGGCAATATAGTGTTTCTAATGATGGTGATTGGTCGAATTATTGGACGCAAGTTTGTTTGCAGCAGCTTTAGCAAGATATTATAACTCAATTAAAAAATGCTGCTTAGGCAAATTTAGATTCTGATTCAATAGAAAAGCAAAAAGCTAAGGTACAAGATGCAGTGGATGCATATTCTAAAGGACTTACAGATGTAAATTTCGCTTCTCACTATGCAACTTTAAAAGCGAGTTTTACTTCTATTGATATAGAAACGGTTAATCAGGCGAATCTTGAAGCAAACACATATCGTTCTATATTTGAGGCGTTATCTAAGGTCAATCTGTACAATAATCAAGCTGAATTAAATATTTTTAAAAATTGTGATAATAATGAAGTGGTATTACGAGGTAAGGAATATTATAACCAACATGTCTCTTATCCGCAAAAATACGATCCTACAACTTTAGAAGGATTTAATAATATTTAGGCTTTGATTATTAATAAAATGACGCGCGCTATTGAAGTTTGTAGGCAAGAAACTTTAACTAGTACGAGTGAATTATATCCAATTGTTGGATATTTTTCAACAGCGGCTATAGTGAAATATACTTCAGTTCCGACGGTGGAGATTCAGGGATTGAAGTCTTATAGTACTGCCGCTCAGCAGACAGATTATGTGGGCGAATATTCTTCATCAGATCCGACAGAGCGTGTAAAATATTACAGTTTCTATTTACGTGATGAGAATGGTAAAATAGTGGATTCTGTAACTGATAGTATACATAATAGTAATTCAGATACAGTTTCTTCAACAGACATTGGACAATCTATTCGTAGTTCCGATTTATTTTCTGCGAAAATTTGGATGGATAAAGATAAATTATATACAGTTTAGTATGTCGTGAAAACGACGAATAATATGACACTTACTTCGCCAGTATATAATATAATTAGACGTGCTATGGTGCCGCTTGATGATATTTAGTTTTATGCTACGCCGCATCCAGATTATGGATATATTGCCTTAGAGCTAGATTATAATAATAGCAAGATTGACCGTGTTGGTACTTATTTATTATCACGGACTTATAAAAAAGATGGAGTCTAGATAAAAGAAAAATTAAAGAAAATTAATTTAGCCTACGATCTGTCTAATGATAATCCTTATAATGATTATACAATAGAGCATGGCATCAAGTATCAATACATGATTGAACGTATTAATAATTCAGGGGTTTATTCATTGCCTGTATTAGCAAAATTGGGGCCGGTGCCTACGAGCGCCGCAGAGCAAGCCGCCGCGCAGAATAGGCCGAAAGAGATATCCGCTAGTTTTGAAGATGCTTTTCTTTATGATGGGGAACGACAATTAAGGATTCGTTATAATCCAAAGATATCCTCTTTTAAGAAAGACGTGTTGGAAACTAAGACTGATACTATTGGCGGCAAGTTTCCTTTTATTTTCCGCAATGGGTCTGTCTCATATAAAGAGTTCCCAATCTCCGGTTTGATTTCTCGACTAGAGAATGAGTGCTTTGATTTAGGGCCTTCTGAGCTTCCGCTTAAGCGTAAATCTACAGTGAGTGGCGATTTAGTTGATTCATATTCATTAACGGATTTATCAGATGAAAATATCTACGCCGAGCGGCAATTCAAAATGGAAGTTTTAGATTTCTTGACCGATGGTAAGCCGAAACTTTTCCGCTCGCCTACTGAGGGTAATTATTTAGTTCGTTTAATGAATACTTCTTTAACCCCAGAAGACACTTTGGGCCGTATGTTACATACGTTCTCTTGTACAGCTTATGAGATTGGAGAATGTGATTATGACACTCTTCTTTCTTATGGGATTATTTCAGGGGATAGCGAGACTGTAGATAAAGTGGTTTCTTATACTTCGGTTAATATAACTCCCGATACTCAAAAAGGTAAAAATCTTTTTACTGAGTTGGGTAGTGCCATTTTAAGTATTTCTATAGACCACGCGCCAGCCGGTTCTACTATACTTATAGACGACGAAAAAATTATGATTGGGGCGACAGGTATGTATGAAGTGCCTTTCGGCTCTTCATTCTCATCTATTAAGCTCCCTACAGACGGCTCAGCTCCAATTAGCGGCGTTATTACCGTAGCTTATGAGTCTTATACAGCATCTGATTTTGATGAAATTACGGAAGCAACGGTGTAGCAATTACCTATAGATACAGTAATTGGTCATCAAAATATTGTAGATACTTATAATCCGCTAATTCTTTCTCCAGGATTAACAGAAAATGAAGATTCAGCTACTAATATTAATAAAAAATAGTATATTTCTGCCATTCGGTATTTACGCTTCTTACCACGCCCAATTGAGCATATTAAAATATCTTCCGCTGATAGGGCGAAGTCGATTTTCTCTGATAGCACATATTGGCTACAGACGCGTAATAATATTGAACGACCCTTTATTACGTATTCAGACGGCAATTAGGAATATACAAACTTTGAATCATTTCCTTACATTTCTCGTTTGCCAATTTATTATTTTACGAGTGATAATTTGCCTTGGTACATCCCGCGAACGAATCCAGGAACTAAGATGCAAGCTTTTGATTTAGGATATTTCTATAAACCCGCAAATAAAAATTATTATACTTTCCAACGTTGGTCGGAGAAAAATTCGTTTTTATTACCCATTGATTATTTTAAGAATGATTCTTTATATGACGTAGTAATCACGTATAGTAATGGTAGTGTACAGAAGTTCTCTGTTGCGCCACAACATCCCGTGGAGATTTCAGGCGGAGATCTGCAAATCCGTGCCATTTCAATTGGAGCCGCAGTATATATGGAAGCTAGTTATGAAATGGCTGAGAATAGCTTTGTAGATGAAATGAATAAATCGGATACAGAGCTAGTGAATTTGCGGCAGGCCTACTAGTCGGCGGAAAAAAGCTTGCTAGCGAGCCGCGATGAACCCATCAGCCGCAAAGCTACAGCTGATAGCTATTTAGATTGGTACGTTAATAAACTCGTCCTTGAGCGTAAATATAATTATGCTAAGGATGCATATTTTAAGGCAGTAGAAAGTAGAAGAGAGGCGGGCAAAAGATAATGAATGATTATGATTTTTTATATGCTTTGGATAGTGCAAAAGATCGTACTGTCTATGCTCGAGTAACTCTTTTAAACTTTGATGAATCGCCCATAGAGGCTATTGAGGGTAAGATTACGTCAGGCTCCATTAATGTTGATGGAGCCTCGGCGGTTCGACGTTCTTGCTCTTTCTCTATGGTGGCGTCAGTTATTGATACTTCGGCATATAGTTGGGGACTTCACAGTAAATTTTCCTTTGAGGTGGGGCTGGAGAATCCTTTTTATGGCAACCCCGTTTCTCCCTACGGCACCCGGCCGCGCATAATATGGTTTAAACAAGGTATTTTTGTATGTACTAGCTATTCATCTTCTATCTCTGCTTCGGGATATACTATAAATTTGCAAGGCAAGGATAAGATGTGTCTATTAAATGGAGATATCGGCGGCACACTAACTGCTTTGTCTACCGACTTTGGGCAAGTAGAAAATATTTCTTATGAGTATGAAGAATAGCCTCAAGTAGATGCTACTTTATATCGTGCCGGCAAATATTATTATTTAGATAAAGACGGCGAATATAAATTAGATACTGGAAATATTTTTATGGGAGACCGCTCTTATTATAAACGAATTGTAGTTTCTAATAAGGAAAAAATATGGATTGGCGATATAATTCGAGAGCTGGTTCATGTATACGGTAATGAGCCATATAATAATATTTTAATCAATGATATAGAGCGGTATGGCGTTGAGCTATGGGAGTATCGTGGTGATTAGACTTTGTTTATGGTTATGTCTAAAGCAACGCATGAAATTGAGTAGTTAATTCTCGACGATGAAACCCTAATTCATAGAATCACTGACGAAAATACAGGAAGCTATGAATCAGTCCCTTTATATACTCTATTGTCGGATGATTCTTTTAAATTTGCTTCATTAAATACTCTAAGCGCAGACTCTAAGTCATTTGATGAGGCCGATTTTTCTCTTATTGGCTTGCCTAATGCATATAATGATAGCAAAGAATATGGATATTTATTAAAATTTGATTACGGCGATTTAATTGGTCATCATTAGACATTATTAACTTATCCTGGTGAGTTAACAGCAGCGGTAGGTTCCGCAATTACAGGAGTACTTGATAATATTACTAAGATATTTGGTAACTTTGAGTATTTTTATGATCTTGATGGCCACTTTGTATTTTAGAAAAAGCGCTCTATTATTTAGACTTCTTCTACGGGCTTAGTTTCTACTAATAAATATTTAAATGGCATTGAAAAATTAAAAGATGGCGTAATTTTTAATCATGCGTTAATGGATGAATTAACTTCATATAATTTTCAAAATAGTGAGTTATTTACTCAAATATCTATTACTCCACAAATTGCAAAATTAAAGAATGATTTTTCAGTATGGGGAACTAGAGATGCTGTTGATGGAAAATCTCTTCCGGTGCATTATCGTTTTTTGATTTCTGAGAAACCCGTTAAATATACTTCTATTCGTGATGGCTAGACTTATTATACTTCTTATGCGGAGGGCAAGGATCCGGTAGATTGGCGTGAATTAATATATCAAATGGCGCTCGACTATTATGAGTGCAATACTGACGATAATTTCCTCTACAGAGTGGGCGCCGCAAATCCTGTATACTACCCAACTGGTTATACTGGCTATGAGATGTTATATTCTGATATGTAGGCTTTTTGGCGTTAGATATATAAGCCTGAAAATTAGTGGGTTATGCAGCAAGTCTCAGTTACAGAAAAAAGTTTTGCTTCGATGAAAAATGAACTATATGTGGCTAAGAATGGAGAATATTATCATCTTTCTGATGAAGAAGGATATGACGCCAATTAGCGTTATTATAGAAATGTTGAAAAGTCTACCTCTGATGGTCGGTGGCATATTGATGTAAAGGATAATCCTACGGCTATTAATTTTTGGCTTGACTTTTGTGACTCTGGAGAATTGGCTCGTTTTTCTGTTCAAAATATGGGTGATAGGCCAAAAGCTGTTAATGACTCAGCAGTAAAATCTATATATTATGAGGAGGCTCCAAACGTTCTTTTTGTATTCCCTGACGAGTTACTTGATAGGACAATGACAGGTTATACATATTTAACAATCAATAGGAGTATGTAGGATTATTTTACTATTGCTTCTACCGGAAAGAGTGCAAAAGAGGCTCTCACTGCAATGTTAAATGAATCAGCTTTTATTACAGAGTCAGCAACATTTACTTCTGTTCCAATTTATTATTTAGATGTGAATACTAAGATTTAGGTTGTTGATTCTACTCGTGGCATAAATGGAGAATATTTAGTTTCTAAATTAACTATTCCTCTTACTTATAATGGTACAATGTCTATTACCGCCACGAATATTATAGATAATATTTATTAAAGGAGGAAGAGGTATGTCATTAGCAGTTAAACAATATAGATTAATGCAAATTCCCAGTTCTAGCACGGTGCCGGCGCCTGATACAGCAACAGCGTCTGATACTAGCGGTATACATAATAGCGATAATATTAAATTTGAGTGGGAAAATGGAGCTATTAAATCTATTATATTTGACAAGATGCCAACTTCTGGCATCAAACGAATTGGAATACAGACTATACCAGGAGTAGAATTTTCTATAAACGATTCTTCATCATCCAATATTGTAATTGGCCCTTCGGGTATATTTGAGTTAGATGTTGAGGCATCTGGTTCAATTGTGGGTAAAATAGATTTAATTGAGAATACTTTACTGCGCTATTTCGATGGTGACAGCAGTACAGCATATTTAATTATGGATGTAATTTATGAGACAGGGGGTTCAACTACATGAGTAATATATATGGTAATCAAATTATCCCCAATGATGTAAGCAGTTTATATTTTTTCGATAAGACTTATGATAGTGATGAGCTGTCTAATGAGAATTCGCGGAAATCACATGCCGAGGAAGATGGGGTATTAATTGGGCGTTATGTCCTCAGTAGAACAGTAGATACCAGCGGCAATTCTTTGACAATTAATAAAGTATTCCGCAAAGTCGCAACCAGTGAAGGCGTCGATTATGAGCAAGTAGCTATATTAGACGCTGTTACCCCAACATTCCGTACGAACACAGTTAATATCAACAAAGAGCTTTTTGATGTTAATAATACTACATTTAAGGGTTATGTTCCAACTTCTACAAACTCCGCTGACAATACGATTAGTATTTCTGCGACCGGCCCTCGTGACTATACGAAAGTTGGCGCTCCAATAGAGCATGATGTTGAGATTAATCTTCCGGTACTAGGCGAGACCGTTGCATCTATGAATAATTTAATGTATGGTCAGACAAACCGCACCTAGACAGTACAGGGTACAAACGCCCTTGTTAGCAACATCAAAGCTGGCGGCCGTACACTTGAAGCAGATGGTGTAATTGGTGTATTAGGTAGTCTTGATTGGAAAGCTCTAAGCAATGCTAGCAAAACAGCTTGGGCATTAAATTATCTTAATATAACAGAAGATCCCGGTCAGACGAAGATTAGCGACGATTATTTATCTCTTAATGGCGGCACAATGACAAACGCTGCAATAATTAGATGGGAAGGCGCCGAGGCTGACGCCTTTCTAACAGGAAGTAGTAACGCAGAAGGTGCGGGTTCTCTTCTTTTGTATGGTGGCGGTGAGTATATTAGTCTTAATAAAAACGACGGTATTACTATGACTAATGTTACAGCAGATAGCTTGAAGGTGGGACTGCATCCAAGGGATGATAAAGATGCTGTCCGATATAATGAGGTGAAGTGTCTTGTGTCTCAAGGAGGTACACCTTATATTTTAACCCCTGAAGAGATTACACGTAATGGAGACACTCCTGGTGCTAATACAATACAGGTTCCTGATAAATATAGTAACTTACCAAAAAATACTATTTTCTTTGTGAAAGTGGCGGGAAATTAAGGGGGGTATAAGTTATGGGAGTGAGTGTAACTTATGACAATTTCCCTTTAATGTCGAGTTTTAATTATGATCACTGGTGTGGTGTAACTGGCAATAGTTGGGGCTATTTTAACTCTTACCAGAACAACGGAAAAGCTGGTTATTATGGACATAATGGTAGCGGCAATTTTGTATGGCTTATGCGTTTATAGCTCCCAAGTGTCATTAATGGACAAACTGTTTAGAAAATAACATCCATGTCTCTTACCATCTATGGGTAGGGAATAAACTCAAATCGCGGTTTCAATGAGGCTTATATTATAGATAGTAGCTAGTTTCCGTCTAATGATACTCCTGCAGGTTGGGTAAATCAAGCTAGCTGGGGAATGTATAGAGGAACATCAGGAAGAGTTCAGACTAGCCCCTCAGCGAGAAAATTGACCTATAATTTTAATGATTTATCTTTAACCGGCGAAAGAATTTATATAGTTTTCTTTAGCTCCGAGAGGTCGAGTAGCTTTGAATATAATTTTAATGTTGGATATCCGTCTTTAACGATTGACGCAGATGTAATTACATATGGCATTAGATATCATTGGTTTGATAATAAATTTACCGGTTATCAATAGGATGTTGCTCCAGGGCAATAGAAACTTGATAGCCAGGGGTTAGAATCAGCTTTGATTAATAATTATCATTACATGGTTTATGGCTGGTGTACGACACCCGTAGATTTAGAGCAGCCTGTGGAAAAGCGTAAAAAGCGTAATATGTCTGATTAGAAATATTACTTTGAAGGCAATACTTATTCAATCTAGGATGGTTTAGATTTATATCCTGTGGGTGGGCCGGCGCTTGATCTTGAGCCTGATAAATCTGCTATATTGGGAAATTATTATTTATTAAATAACACCTAGTATGCTTTAGAAGTGCCGAATAAAAATGTCGGTGATTCTGATAGTTATGGAGTGGGTTTTTGGATTAATAATCCAGAAATCGGAGAAAAATCTATTCCATATGTTATGCAAAATAATAAATGGCATATGCTGGGAGGAAGTTTAAAAAGTCGTACAGGTTTTGGAGATGATAGTTATAAATTAGGAAAACCTGCAGTATAGCACTAGCAGGAATATTACTACCATTTCGTAGGACGAGGAACTGATGGAAAACTTTATTCTAGCGATTCGACATGTTATAAAGTGCCAATTACTTTTATAGGCGATACCGCATTTGATTTGTTTGATACTAATGCTGAGTACACTTGGGAATAGCTGAGAGATCATTATGAGTTTACGGAGTTTCGTGATGCCACTATTAAAGATAGTTGGATGCTTTATAAAGCGATGCCGTCTGCCGCTTCTTTATTAGCTAGTGGACGCGCAGTTGAGCTTACCTTTCCTGTATATAAAATTAATGTAAAAACATTTGATTGGGTGCTTAATAAGAATGCGCTATATGGGCAAGTTAATGGAATAATGAAACGCTGGTTAGTCAGTAGTAGTGATAAGATTGCTGCAGATTGTTTCACGTCAAAAGGTAAAAAAATGTTAATAGGTATAGTTAATGAAAGTGAATTTAAATTTAAGAATTCTTCTGAATTGCAAAGTTCTTATGATGTAACTCATTTTCTTGAGATGCTCCACTCGTGTGGCTCTTATTTTGCGAGCGGTGGAGAAGTTTCTTCTCCCCTCCCTATAGCCACAAAATTATGTGATATTCCAGTTCTTAAATGGCAATAGTTAAATTAGGGAGGTAATTGCGACTTTAGTTAGTTTTCTTCAATGCCACCTTCCAACGAATATGGCGTAGTATTAACTATTCCTCCTTCTTTAGATTCAGAAAATATTGTATTACATTTTGAAGACAGTTATATTCTTAGTAATGGTAAAATCATAGGTGGAAAAAACGTAAATGTTCCATTAAGAGTCTATTGGGTTAACTAGACGCCGTATATTTTTTATTAGTCTGACGAAAATTGGCGAGAAATTAGTAATAGCGATTACGGTAATATTGCCACTCTATTAGAGGGTTTTACTGGTTGGGAGTTTAACGGTAGATCTTATGCATCTTTAAAAGATTTATTTACCCAAGAAGCCGAAACTTTATGTAATAATTATATCAGTATTCCTAAGATTCAAAGTGAAATCACGATTAATGCCGGTGATACCAATGGATTTGCTTATATTACAGAAGATGGCGGTAAGATTGGTCAGTATTATATATACGTTAAAGATACCGATTCTGGCACGTCTTTAACACGTTGTACTCCATATATTAAACAGGATAATGGTTTGTTACATAAAAGCTATCATAATATATTGGGTATAAATGTTAAAAATTAAATAAGTAAGAAATTTGTGAGTGGGCAAAAGTAAAAAATTTGCTCACTCATATTTTCATATTTTTTTGAAAGGAGAGATGTTAAATGCCGAATGCATTATCGGGTTATGTGAGATTTTTACGCGGTACTAAGGCCGCTTTTGATAAAATCGTAACAAAAGATAAAGATACCCTGTATTTTATCTATGATTCTGATGATCAGACTAAAGGCTCCTTATATTTAGGCAATAAATTAATTGGAGGCGGTAATGGCTCTACTACTACCGTCACGGATATTAATGACTTGGCCAATGTTTTAATTAGCAATGTTCAAGATAAACAAATACTTGTTTATGACGCCTCAGCCGAGAAGTGGGTAAATAAGACTCCCGAATAGATATAGGTCTGTCTCTTATACACATCTCCGAGCCCACGAGAC
>ENA-OZRS01000170-OZRS01000170.1-human-gut-metagenome-genome-assembly--contig:-NODE-170-length-15808-cov-12.434140_pt1 | contig 15808 bp, 18 predicted proteins | sample MGYA00243272_ERZ653951 | MGnify/ENA primary metagenome ERZ653951 (study PRJEB26926, sample SAMN06164475) | human gut metagenome | biome: ENVO:00009003; feature: ENVO:2100002; material: ENVO:00002003...
AAAATTACGTTAAATCACGCTTGTGAATTTTCACTTGCGAAACTTTAGTAAAGAATAAAACATTCTGTTTTACTAAACGCAAAAATATCCTGTTTATTGCCTTGCAAATGCTATTATTATCACTTCATAAAGCATTTTTTTTCGATGCAAGCAAGAAATCATGATACTTTTTGCTAATTTATGATACTTCCATGATACTTCTTCCTTCATTTTTAGAGAAGTCTCATTCGTGATAAAGTATTGTGTATTAAAGATATAACTTTTATTTTATGCCTAAAAATGAGACTTTGATACTTTTTTCGAGAAAAAAATATCCATGTGCGCGTATGCTAACCTTATTTTTTATTCTAATCCACCATTCTCACTTTTTAGTGAGTTTCTTGCATGGATTGTTGTGGTAGATAAGCAGTTTATTATAATAGGTAATATAAACTGTGTGACTTATAAGGATGTGTTTCGAAAACAATTTATGGTAAAATTGCTATCTCGATGTTGCAAAATGTTCTTTTGACGATCTGTTTTGGTTAATTTAGAGTTAAAAATTTGCGTGAATGAAAATTTCTGATTATATTTGCAGCAGTTTAGTAAAAACTAAAAATGGCTGAAAAGTATCAAGTAAGAAAATTCGAGCCAGTCAACAATAGTAGTTATCAATTCTTTGAGGTCGCTGTTAATGGAAAATTCCAATTCCAAGAGTTTGTCGACAATCTAAAAGATGAACAAAGGGATTTAAAAAAGTTAAACGCTATATATGGATACATGGACAGTTTGAGTCCGTCTAATCTTTTGCCAAAGACAAAGTTTAGGTCTATAAAGTGTAAGAAATGTAAAAATGTATATGAGTTTAAAAAGAATGATATTCGTGTGTACGTCATTTTGGAAAGACCCGATGTTTTTGTAATTCTCGGTGCATATAAAAGTAACCAAGATTTAGACATCAAGAAGATTGATAAGTTGTTCAATGGCTTTGAAATGTGATTATTATGGACAGAAAAGAAGTATTGAAAAGCCCAGAGTATTGGACTGCTAAAACTCAAATAGAGCTTTACAATCAAGCTGAGAGTTTTATGAAAGAGACTGGTCGTAACAAAACACAGTTGGCAGAGTATCTCGGAGTTTCCAAAGGATATGTCTCCCAGCTATTGAATGGAGATTATGATCATCGTCTCTCTAAGTTTTTTGAGTTGTCGCTTGCATTTGGCGTTATTCCACAGATAGATTTTATACCTGTAGGGAAGTACGTCAGTGATGATGCTTGTTCTAAACAATTTAAAAATATTGCATTGCCAAATGCAAATTTTGTAGAATGGAATGATGGGGAAATTCATGTCAGCTATTCTATGAAGAGTAATGAGATTATGTGTCCAGTTAATACTGACACACCTAAGAATGCAGCATAAATTATGACTAAATTTAGAATGTTTGGTATTCATTTAGACCAGTTTGCAATCTTGTGCGAAGACTGCAAAGATGAAGTTGGTATGAATGTTAGCCTAAATTTCAAGTATGGTGATGAAGGAAAGAAAGTCGCTTGTGTTGTTGCATTTGACTTCACTTCTGAATCAGAAAAAGTAATGGTTTTAAAGATGACGTGTGAATTTGAAATCCAAGTAGATGATTGGAAGACTCTTCGCAATGACAAAGAAGTAGTCATACCAAAAGACCTTCTTGAATTTTTCGCAGTTCACACGATTGGAACAGCGAGAGGTGTTTTATTCTGTAAAACAGAAAACACTCAGTTCAACTATATCGTTATCCCACCAATAAATGTTTCGGAAATGGGAATATCAGATTTGACAGTAAAATTAGAATCCAAAGATAATTAACCTATAAGGAGCGGTGTTTACGGATTTTAAGCTTCATCGTGAGGGGAAATGGATTCTATTCCTGCGGAGGATTTGCTTAATGAATAAAGCGTAGAATCCTGCTGACATTACTGCCGGCAGGATTCTACGCTTTTCTTATATGTCGATAGCAAAATGAACTCAATTGAACTTAATAGAACTTTCTTGTGAATTCTTATTCAGCATTTGCCTGCTGCTCAGTCTCTGTAGCCTCCTGCTGCTGAGTTGTCTCCTGCTGGATAGAATCCTCAGTGGTAGCCTGTGGCTGGATAGAAGTGCCAACTTCTGTTTAATGTTACTTACTTTCTTTTTTTGTGGATCCATTATCGAACCCGCTATTCATGTCACAATCTGCGTGCCAAAAAGAATATAAAAAATGATATGAGTTGATTATCAGGTGTTTATGTTTTGTGTACCAAAAGTAGATGGCGTGGAAAATAAGGAAGGTAGGTGGAAGCATTCTTCAAAATCTAAAGTTGCTAGCCAAGTAAGACTTCTTCTTCCCAATTGTGTCCCCTCGCACAACTTTTTTCGAAACTTTTTCGCTAAAAGTTTTGTTGTTTCGATAATATTTGTTACTTTTGCGGTGTCATATCCTTACTGGAAGCTCCAATTGGGCGAAGGTGGGATGGACATATATACATAAAGGCGTAACTGTACGCTTTGGTTTTGACGCTATTAGAACTTCGCAACTTCCAAATGTCTGTCAAGAACAAAGCAACGGGGACGCCCCTTGGGATGTATCATATATACAGCCCTTATTGGCTCATAGCATTTAGCAATGAGTTGATAGGTGGTACTATATACTTACATCGGCGTGGGGCTTCCAGCGTTGTTCGTTTCGACAGACAGGGCAATGCGAAGGCCTTAATAGCGTGGAACGGGCAACAGACTGGCTCCGCGCTTTTTGTATATATACCTTAATAATAATCTGGCAGGTTGGGAGCCTCTGTCATTAAATAGGAAAGGCATGAGGCAGTCTGAACGTGCAAGTATAATGAGAATAGTTTCTGATTTGATAGAGGCTGATGGTATCATTGATGCAAGAGAGATTATCTTTCTTGATTCTTTGCGTGAGAAATATGGAATCAAGAAGGAAGATGAAGTGGCTGCAGCCTCCTATACTTTTGCTGCAGCTTTGAATGAACTTCTTTTGGCTGATGATAGTCTTAAGCATGATTTGATTGGTGATTTCAATCAAACGGCAATGTCTGACAATTATTGTGCAAGGGAAGAGGCTTTGCTGATTCTAGCTTTACGTTGTTGTATGACTATCAATATGGGAAGTTCGGTAACTGTACTTTCCATTGATACATCTGAAATAAAATTTGAAGATACTCAAATTCTTTATGTTGAAAGTGAATTTGATAAGAAAATCAATGAGCAAATCCAAAATAGTTACCGGGAAATCTGTTCGGAGATACGATTAGCGGGTTTTGATTTTGTCTATTTGCCAAAAATAGCGGAACATTATCAAAGTATTTCTGAAACGGATTTGTATCAGATTGCAGATTTCTTATATCCTAAGGTGAGCAATGAACGACTGCAAGTTATTATTAAGCAGTTGCGTAGCTTGTCAACAGAACGTTTTTGTAAAGACCTATTGGCTGCGAAATTGAATGTGACAGAGTTTGGAATGGTAAATCCTTCTTTCATGATAAAGATTGGGGAATCTTTTGTTAATGATAGAATGGTGTCGAATTTCTTGCTTGTAGAAATAGAGGATGATGCTCTTGGTACTATTCGTAAAATATTGGATTTGTTGGCAGAGAACTACCATAATCTAAGACTGAATTATTTGCAGGAAGAAACCGGACGTTTTATTTTCCGTGGTTTTTATAAGCAGATTTTTGATATTCTAATGCTTCGTAAGGGCGTAAAGAGTTCTGTTGTCATAGATACGTTAAAAGAGCAAATTTACTTTCCGGAGGCAGATGTCAAGTTAGAGAAAATCCACCGAAGAGAAAAGGCTTTGTATGCTTTGTTTTTGTTAGAGTCTGTGAGTGGGGGTATCAACTTTAATAAGCCTGTAACTGCCAAACAACTTGAAAGATATCAAAAAAGAATGGCTGCTATTATGAAGAAATATCAAATCATCTATAAGAAGTTTGGTGGTGAGGCAGATAAAGCTCCTAATATCTTGGATTATGCAACTCGTGCACCAATGATTGCATTATTGAAAAAACAGATATTGAAATTGAATGATGTCTTGTTCCATGCAGAAGACTATATTATACAGCGTAATATGTATGGTAACTATGGAGTAAGAATCTCGGCAGATTTGATGACTTATCAGGAAGGTATAGATGAAGGAATAAAACAATTAACGGATTCTGATGAATGGCAGAGAATCTCAGCCTTGTAAGGTTGCAAGCTTTTTGTTGGACTTTTTGCTCTTGTTAGCTTGCAACGTTTGCATATATAATAAGGTGTGGAGAAAAATGATTAGCTTTGCACCATCAAACAGATAATAATAACAATTTAAATATTTGAGAATATGATCAATCTTGAAAAAGGACAGCGCATTAGTATGGATAAGGGGCTGTCATTAGTAGGTGTAGGACTCGGTTGGGATCCAAATGAGGGTTCTGGTTATGATTTCGACTTGGATGCTTCTGCATTCATGTTGGGTAGTAATGGAAAGATACCTAAAGATGAGTTCTTTGTGTTCTATAATAATCAGAAATCTCCTGATGGCTCTGTTGAGTCTATGGGTGATAATCTGGATGGTACAGGAACAGAAGCTGGTGACGATGATGAAACAATCAATGTTGATTTGAAAAAAGTTGATTCTCAAATTCAGAAAATCATTTTTACCGCGACTATTTATAAGGCTGCTGAACGTCGTCAGAACTTTGGACAAGTGCGCAACTCTTACATTCGTATTTATGATGTAAATACAAATGTAGAGATTGCTCGTTATGATTTGGATGAGGATTTCTCTATAGAGACCGCTGTAGAGTTTGGCCGTTTGTATCGTTACAATGGAGAATGGAAGTTTGAAGCTATCGGTAATGGTAGTAAGGGTGGTATGGAATCACTGGTGAATAAATATGCCTATTAAGTAAAATGGCTATATGTTTGGTTAAGGGACAGCGAGTTGATTTTGAAAAAGGATTAACTCGCTTAACGATAGAAATGGGATGGAAAATCAACAAGGATGCAAATCCAATTTATTATTTGGATGCGTCAACATTTCTTTTGGGTCGTAGTGGACAAATAGAAAATGAAAATGATTTTGTATTTTATAATTCTAGTAAAAGAGTCCCTGTTTTGGATAATAATGGAAATGCATTAATTATAGATGGCCAGACGATAACTCGTCCAATTTCAGAAGATGGAAGTGTATACGGACCTATTGCAGATTTGGCGGATAAAAATTGTACGGAAAAGGGAAGAGATATTGTTGATGTTGATTTGACAAAAACTTCTCTAAATGTACAACAAATTTTATTCACAGCAAGTATATATTGTCTTCCGACGGATGTAGACAATCCTTTATTGGCTCCACGAATGAAGTATAATTTTGGTCAGGTCCGTGATGCATATATTCAGATTAAGAATGCAATTAATGGAGAGGTTATTTGCCGTTATGATTTGGATGAAGATTTCTCTACCGATAAAGGTGTAGAATTTGGACGCTTATATCGTTGTGGCTCTGAATGGAAATTCCAAGCAGTAGGTGAGGCGCATAAAGATGGACTAGAACCTATTTGCAGAAAGTATGCTTCTAAATTTATGTAATTATGGCAATCATTCTAGAAAAGAGCGGTGATACTCATCGCATTAATTTGGAAAAGCCTACAGCGGGCAAGCCTTTTGCTGGTGAGATTGTTATCAATCTAGACTGGAGTAAAGGGGGATTTTTCAAAAATCTCTTTGGCAATGCCATTGATCTGGATTTAGGCTGTTATTATGAATTGCGTAATGGCAAGAAAATGCTGATAGATGGTTTGCAATTCTCTCATGGTAGAGGAGGTGACCGTCATCATGTGACTCGACAAGGCTGCTATGATATGGCTCCTTATATATGGCATCAAGGCGATGACCGTGGAGGTGGTGCCTCTTCAGGAGAAACCATTCTTGTGAATCCTGTGGGTATCAATGAAATCAAGCGTATTATAGTTTATACCTTTATTTATGAAGGTGTAGCTAAATGGTCGGAGACGAATGCTGTTGTAAAAGTCAAAGTGCCAGGCAATCAAGAGGTATTTGTGGAAATGGGGCAACAGTACAGTGACAAAAAGTTCTGTGCAATAGCCCAACTGGATTTCGCTGGTGATAATTCTATTACAGTGAAGAAACTGGTAACATTTCATGATGGACATCGTGATTGTGACAAACAATATGGATGGGGATTCAATTACAGTCCTGGCAGTAAAGATTAATTATTTAAACTTGAGAATTATGGCAATAAAACTTGAAAAAGGACAACGCATCAATCTTGAAAAAGAGACTGGTGCGAAATTGACCAACTTCTGTGTTGGTTGTAACTGGGGAGCTATCATCAAGAAAACATTCTTTGGATTGTCAACATCAGTTGTAGATGTAGATTTGGACCTTAGTTGTATGATGTTTGATGCTAATGGTGGTGTCGTAGACCATATTTGGTCTCCTTTATATCAATTCCATGGCAAACTACCTCAAGGCAAGTTGGATTCAAATGATCGTGCTCTTCATCATACAGGTGATGACTTAACTGGTGATCAAAATGGAGATGATGGTCTTGACAATGAGATTATTACTGTTGACTTGAATCGTGTCAGCTATAATGTGAACTCTATCGTGTTCTTTTTGAACATATATAATAACAATGAATATAGTGGTGATTTCTCTGGAATCCCATATGCTTCAATTCGTATGTTTGAGGGTACACCAGATAGACCACCTAAGCAAGTGTTTGCTCAATATAATGTAGCGACTAAGACAGAATGTGTAGGTAAGCGTGCTCTTGTAATGGGTAAGTTGTACCGACGCAATGGTGAATGGAAATTTGCTGCAATCGGTGATGCGTTTGAAGATAGAACTATCGGACAAACCATTGTTCGTGTGGCAAGAGATTATTCAAAATAAATTATAGTATAATGAGAAGATTACCAGTATATTTACTCCTCGATACGTCTGGTTCTATGTATGGTGAACCTATCGAGGCTGTGAAAAATGGCGTTCAAACGCTTATCTCCACGTTGAGAAGCGATCCGTATGCGTTGGAAACAGCGTATATCAGTATTATCACTTTTAATACATCTGCACAGCAGGTTTCACCTCTTACAGAGTTGGCGGCGTTCCAACAGCCAAACATTGATGCAAGTGGTTGCACAGCATTAGGTGGTGCGTTGGAATTACTATCGCAGAAGATAGATAGTGAGATTACAAAGACCACAGCTGAGGTAAAGGGAGATTGGCGACCATTGGTTTTCATTATGACAGATGGTGAACCGACCGACTCTATTACAAAGGGACTTGAGGAATTCAAGAAGCGTAAATGTGGTATGGTTGTAGCTTGTGCTGCTGGTCAAGGTGCTAATACCAATACGTTGAAGCAAATCACAGAAAATGTGGTTCAGCTAGATACTGCCGATAGTGCGACTATCAAGGCTTTCTTCAAATGGGTCTCAGCTTCAATCAGTACAAGTAGTAAATCTGTTGAGGATACTGCTTGCGAAGCTACAACAATGAGTGAGTTGCCACCTCCACCACCAGAGGTTAATATCGTAGTATAAATTTTATTAAGGATGGTGCTCTTTAGTAAGAGCATCATCTATAATTTAATCTTTAAACAAATTATGAGTAGAAGATTACCTGTTTATATATTGATAGATACTTCTGGTTCTATGAAAGGTGAACCAATAGAGTCTGTTAAGGTGGGACTGTCGGATATGATAGCATCTTTGCGATTGGATCCATACGCTTTGGAAACGGCTTGTATCAGTATTATAACATACGATAAGGATGTCAAGCAAATTCTTCCTTTGACCGAATTGGAGAACCTTCAATTGCCGGAGATTGCTTGTCCTGAAGCTGGACCGACTCACATGGGAGCAGCTTTGGAATTGTTGTGTCAACGATATGATGCAGAGGTGAATATGGGGTCTAAAGAGCAAAAAGGCGATTGGATGCCATTATTGTTTATCTTGACAGATGGAAAACCTTCGGATTTGTTGGCATACGATAATGTGATACCAAAGGTCAAAGCACATCAGTTCACAAATATTGTGGCTTGTGCTGCAGGACCTAAGGCAAAAACAGAACCTTTGAAGAAGCTTACTAACAATGTCTTTACACTTGACACAATGGATAGTAATACATTCAAGAAGTTCTTCCAATGGGTATCAATCAATATCATAGGAGGTGGTAAGACGATGGGTGTTACTGACCAGGTAGAACTGCCAGCACCTCCAACAGAAGTAAATTTAGTGGTGTAGAAGACAATGGATGAATTGATTGCAACTTTAATACGAAATGCTTGGCACTGGGCAAATACGAAATGTCATATGAAATTGTATAAATGGCGTGGAAAGAAAAATAGTTCTTTTGTCGATTATGCAATTGCTTTGGCTTATGAGTGCGAGTATGAAGCTCATTTTAAACGAAACAGCTATGGGCAAGGTGAGGTCGTCTTGGAAATGGAGGAAGGTTCTGTATATATAGGTACTAATGACAAAGGAACTTATAATATAGCATTGTTGGATGCTTTTCATACAGAGCCATATCAAGAACGGGTTGTTAAGGCTGTTTATGAAGAGTTAAGTCGAAATGATAAGGATATATCATATTCCGTTGTAGATAAAGGAGAACAAGGGTTATACTTTAATATTTCAACAGAAATAGAAGCAAATCCTAAAGAAAAGGGAGCAGAGTATTATATAACAGGCTATGTAGAGAATATCTTTAAAGAAAAGAGAAAAATATTGGCACAAACATTTAATAAATATGTTAAGTTATGTCCTGGTTCAGAGTATGATTTGCTAAACAAAAATTGAGACATATAAAAATATGAATTGCAAGATAGTAGGATATGAGTATAAGACTCTCGAAGTGACATTGTCTCCTGGAGAATCGTTTTATGCAGAGCGTGGGAGTATTGTCTATGTTGATGAGGCTTTGCAACGTGAAGTGGAGTTTAATGGAAGTGGCTCTGGCAATGGTGGATTGGGAAGCTTTTTGGGAGGTGTCTTGAAATCAGCGTTATCAGGTGAGTCAATATTGATAATCCGCTTTTATAATCCAACAAATTTGGAGAGAAAAATGGTACTTTCTGGTAATTGTTGTGCTCTCGTTCCTATTAGATTGCAAGGAGATAACTTAATCTGTCGTCGTGGGCATTATGTTGCTTCAACCAATAAGGTAAATTTAAACTTAAATATAAGTCTTCAAGGATTATTGGGTGGAGTAGGACTTTTCCAAAAGATAGATGGTAATGCTACTGTTTTTCTTGATTCCCTTGGTTCCCCAATAGAAAAGATTCTGGGCAATGATGAAACAATTGAAATAGATGAAAATCATATCGTAGCCTTTCAAGGTTTTTCTCCTTCACAGATTCAGGCAGGTTGGTCTGTTGGTAATGTCTTGCGAGGTGAGGGAGTGAGTTTGATGAAGGTGACTGGACCTGGTAAGGTCTATCTAAGTCCTCTTCCAATGATAGTTTATAAAAATAACTAACAATAGCAAAACAATGAGAAGATTACCTATATATTTCCTCGTTGACGTATCAGAGTCAATGGTAGGAGAACCAATCCAGCAAGTGCAGGATGGTATGAGAATGATAGTTCAAGAATTGCGTACCGATCCGTATGCTCTTGAAACTGCATATATATCAGTGATAGCTTTTGCAGGTAAAGCAAAAAGTGTAACGCCTTTGACGGAATTGTATAAATTCTATCCTCCAACGTTTCCTATTGGTGGAGGTACGTCTTTAGGTGCTGCTCTTAACTTTTTGATGGATGATATGGACAAGTCGTTAGTGAAGACAACCTTGGAGAAAAAAGGTGATTGGAAACCTATCATTTTCCTCTTTACAGATGGAACTCCTACAGATGATCCAACTCCTGCTTTTACTCGTTGGAATCAGAAGTATCGGCATTCAGCCAATATTGTAGCAATATCTATCGGTGATAATGCGAATACGCAGTTGCTGGGACAAATTTCTGATAATGTGCTTCGTTTGAATAATACTGATGAAATGTCGTTCAAGTCATTCTTCAAATGGGTTACGGCTTCCATTAAGGCAACAAGCGTTTCTGTGACGGATATGGGTGATGATGAAGTAAAGTTGGCACCTACATCTGGTATAAATCTTGAAAAGGTAGATACTTCTAAGCCTTGTATCATAGATGAGAATTTTGTAGTGTTGGTAGGCAAATGCTCTAATACCAAGAAAACTTATCTCGTAAAATATGCAAAACGAATGGCTGAGTACAAGGACATGGATTACGGAAACCTTGGCTTATTGAAGAATGAGTTTAAGTTGGTTGGTGCTTATCCTATAGATGAAGAAACATATAATGGCTTGTCTGATGGAAATTCTAACCAGAGTATCAATACTACAGCTTTGCGTGGTGTGCCAACCTGTCCTTGTTGTGGCGCACAATTAGGTGTAGTGGTCTGTGAATGTGGTAAAATTATGTGTTCAGATGGAAATACGGCAGCTTGCCCTTGGTGTGGCATGGAAGGCTCTTTGGGTGAGATTGCTGCAGGTGGAGCTGATATAACAAGAGGAAGAGGATAAAGCTATGAATGTAGAAAAGATAATAGATATAGTTTGTCAAGGGAAGAACGACGAGAAGGTGGAAGACTTCTTGAAGTTCCTTTCAGACAAATTGTGGAATCAATATAAAGAACATCTGATGGACAATATTTTAGTTGCAGAAAATAAAGTAAAGTCTTTAGCATTTTCGATACCGAATGCTAAAGAAGGAAAGGAATATTCACAGACAGTGAACGTTCCTGATGAAAATATGGTGCTTGTTGAAGTAAGCGGCATATCAGAAGAAACGCATGGCTTGACAATAACTGTGGCAGAGGATGGACATAGTTTTACAATTAGTGGTTTGCCAACTTTGGAGCCATTGCGTAATGGTGGTACAACAACGGCAGAATCAACATTTGAACTGACGCTATGCTATAAATATAAAGGTATATTTTTGCCAGAAGATAGACCCGTCTTAGAACGTAAGATTCCTTTTGTCATCAATCAAGACCCACGTAAATTGTGGAAGAATTTACCTGTGGATTGGGAAAATATGCCTGAACCACGTTATCAGAATGAAGATGTACAATGTGAATATGTGAAGGTTGAGGCTCTGGATGACGGTGCTCCTCAAAAGGATATTGTAGCTGCCAGCAAGCGTGGCCGTTCGCATGCCCAAGAAGCAAAACCTCGTGATGACCATTTCAAAATGGCTCATCTTGAAAATGGATGGTATATTATGGCTGTTGCTGATGGAGCTGGTTCTGCCAAATATTCTCGTGAGGGTTCTCGAATAGCTTGTGAGACTGTAATAAAACATTGTGAAGAAGAATTAGCTAAATGTCAAAGTTTTGAAGATAATATCAACTTATGGCATTTGGATCAAGGCTCTGTTGAAGCAGGAAAACTCATAAGTGCAGATATATATCGTATTGTTGGAAATGCCGCATTAAAAGCTCATAGAGCTATCAATGAAGAAGCAAAACTTCAGCAAATACCTTCTAAGGCTTATGCTACAACATTGTTACTGGCAATTTGTAAGAAATTTGACTTTGGGTGGTTTGTGGCTTCGTTTTGGGTTGGAGATGGTGCGATGTGCTTATATGATCAAGAAAGTCATACTTCATCGTTGTTGGGGGGCCCTGATGAGGGAGAATATGCAGGGCAAACTCGTTTCTTGACTATGACAGATATTTTTAGTGACCCTAAAGAGTTCTATGGACGTTTGAAATGCAAAATCGTCCCAGATTTTACCGCTTTGTTCTTAATGACTGATGGTGTGAGTGACCCAAAGTTTGAAACAGACGCAAACTTGAATAATCCTGATAAATGGGATGCACTTTGGAATGATTTAAAGGAAAAAGGGGTGGATTTGTCTGATGATAATGAAGCAGCCAAAGAACAACTTCTTAACTGGCTAGACTTCTGGTCACCAGGTAACCATGATGATAGAACGATTGCAATATTGTATTAGAAAAGTATATTATGGCAAACAAAGTAATATTAAAGGCATCTGATGGCACAACCGTTGAGTTTTATGATGAAATCAAAGCTCAAGGTGGTGTCAAGGATGTTTATTTTTCAATAGACAAGACATACGTTGTCGCTTTTTATCGAAAGACTCTTTCACCAAGTGATAAAAATCGTTTGGAAAATATTGTAGGCCCTTACCATAAACGAATATTTGAGACTGTAGAGGGTAAATATTGGAAAGACTATTTAATTATGCCAGATCGACTTGTTGAATGGAATGGAAAGATCGGTGTGGTCTTACCCTTTTATCCAAGTAAGTATTTCTTTAAAGGTGGGCCCTTTGATGGTAAGGAAAAAGAAGGTAAATGGTTTGCATCTGCAAAATTGAGAAATCGTTTTGTCCCAGCAGACCAAAAGGGTACTTGGCTTTCTGATTTACACATGTGTTTAAAACTAGCTCGTGCTGTCAGAAGGTTGCATGCTGCCGGTCTTGCTCATTCTGATTTATCGTATAAAAATGTGCTTGTAGATCCTATTTCTGGTAATTCTTGTATTATTGATGCTGATGAATTGGTTGTTCCAGGAAAATATGATGCAGGAGTTTTAGGTACACCTGATTTTATAGCACCTGAGGTTATGGAAACCAAAGGCTTGAAGATTGGCGATCCTAATAAAAAACTTCCGAGTATCGCAACAGACCGTCATGCTTTAGCTGTGCTCCTATATATGTACTTGCTAAATCGTCATCCTCTGCGAGGTGGCAAAGTATGGGATATAGATCCTGCAAAAGACGAAGAGTTGTCGATGGGAGAAAAGGCTTTATTTATAGAGCATCCGACAGATAAGACAAATCGCGTCAAACCTCAAGATCTAGATAAGAGTCAGTTGCCACAAGGTGACCCTACAAAACTACCATATACAATTTGTGGTCCGTATTTGAAAAAGTTATTTGATAGAGCTTTTATAGATGGACTTCATAATCCTTCTGCTCGTCCAAGTGCTGCCGAATGGGAAGATGCTTTGGTTAAAACTTGTGATCTGGTTCAACCTTGTCAAAATCCGAAATGTGAGGCGCATTGGTATGTCTTTGACAATACTACCAAGCCAAGATGTCCTTTCTGTGGAACAGAATATAAAGGGCAATTGCCTATTCTCAATTTCTATTATGCACCTTCTCACGGAAAGTATATGTCTGAGAATTACAGATTGATGGTGTATGATAAGCAGACTTTGTATAAGTGGCATTCTAATCGTCTTGTTTCTGCAAATGAGAAAACGACAGATGAGGATAAAAAACCTGTAGGTGACTTCCATTTCTTTAATAATCAATGGATTCTCATTAATCGCCGTTTGCCAGATATGTATGATGCGACGGATAAAAAGCCTATTGGTATTGGGGAATATGTGCCTTTGACAGATGGTAGGCAGATTTTGCTTGATAAAAGTCAAGGAGGTAGATTAATAGTTGTTCAACTTGTAAATAATTAAAATTATGGCTATAGAATTGAATAAAAATGAGAAAAATTTAAATCAGTATATAGATTATGTAAATAATCAAATCAATTATACTGGTGAAGAATTAAAGATAGATTTGGCTCAACGTGGTCTTTCTGAAGACGAAATAGATTATGTAATGGCTTTTTATAAACCACATATAAAACAAAAAATGTTTTCCCATCCTTTTTCTTTTCATGGACGAATAAGAAGATTGGAGTATGGATTGTCTGTTGTGTTGGTTTACATTTATAGTTTATTTATAGTATTTATATCAGAATTAATGGGTGAAGAATCTGCAACATTATTGAGCTTGATTCTTATAATACCATTATATTGGTTTATGTGGGCGCAAGGAGCAAAACGATGTCATGACAGAGGAAATTCAGGATGGTATCAGTTGATTCCATTTTATGGCTTATGGATGTTGTTTGGGGATGGTGACGAATGTGAGAATGATTATGGCTTTGACCCAAAAGGAAGAAATGTTTTTTCAGAAAATTAATTTTTGAGTGTAATGTCAAGAGGCAAAGGTTTAGTACAATTCATAGTTCATATGTCCCATTTGACACCTGTTGGATGGGGCTATTTCGGATGCTCTATTCTGTTATCTGGAGCTTTTTATTCTTCAAGTAAAAAGGTTCTGCCTTATTTAATAAAGGTACAGGCAAGGAAAAGTTATCCGGAATTTGAATGGATTATAATACCACAATATAGTATATCATTGTCATTATTGTCTTTTATTATAATGAATAGTTTTTTAGGCTATTTTTGCGAGTCAAACAATGTGGATGATGACATAGTATATTTTATAATGGTGGGTATAGTCTTTTTTCTATTTGTACTATTTCCGAAGCTTTTAAAAATATTTAGGCTCAAATGTTTTATGAAAAATAATGATAGCTATTTTATCTCAAGATTTTCGTTGCTTGGATTTTATAGACGTATAAATGTAGATAAAAGCAGCGTGGTAATAACGCCAGATGCAAAAGGAGAAATAGACGATGCTTTTATTACTTTTGTCTATAATGAGAGAAAAATGTGCAAGTTAGATAAAAAGTTTTATTCTGAAGCTGGGTGGAATCTCTTAAAAAGAGAATTAGCTGATTAATGAATAACAAGATGAACATATATATAATCCGAAATAATCAACGCTTTGGACCATACGATGAGCAAACTTTGCTCTCGTATGTTAACAATGGACAGGTGCTAAAGCAGGACAAGGCTATTGCTGATAGTGATAGCCTTGAACGGACAGCTGGCTTTTATTTGAAACGAGCTAACTTGAAGAGTCATGTCCAAAACGAAAGAAATGTATTAGCACAGTTGTCTGTAATAGGCTCCGAGTTGATATTTCCTAAAGCAAAATTGTTTTCTAAGCATTTTCTTTCAGATCAAAGGTTTCTGATATTGGCTTTAGTTGGATTATTGCCAATGGTAATTATGAATATACCATTAGGAGGATTCTTTATTTTCTATGAAGTGTCTTTGTACTTTTCAGTTATTTGGGGATTATTTTTTTATGCTTGTTTTAAAACGAACCAAGTAAAGTTGAAGACAACTTTGAATGTATTCTTTTTGACTCAACTTTGTGTGTTTGTTGCATGGGATTTGTTAGGTTTACCTAAAGTCAATCCTTTCTATGCTTTTACAGATGTGGCTTTCCCTTTAAACATACTTGGTTATGTCTTCGGGGTGGGACTTACGGAAGAATTAGGAAAGATGATACCGCTCCTTATTATATTAAGAAAAGCAAAGGAACCGTTAATACCTCAAACGATGGTGTTTTATGGCTTGATGGCAGGAATCTCTTTTGGGGTTTTTGAAGGAGTTCAATATCAGATTACGGTAAATGCTGAGCAGACGTATGATGTTTCGTTCTTCCTGAACATTGCAAGATTGACAAGTTTGCCGTTCCTTCATGCTTGTTGGTGCGGTATTGCAGGTTATTTCTTGTCGTTTGCTCATCTCTATCCAAAGTATAGGCGAGGCTTGTATGTTCTTGCAATCAGTATTCCTGCTATAGTGCATGGATTGTATGATTCCTTGGCTAATTATAGGGTAGTTTCTCTTGTCATGGTATTCTTGGGGTTAATGCTTTTGATGGTATATCTCAAACAAAGCGTTGATTATCAGTCGAGATTGAGACAATGATTGATGTTTTATAACCTTGCAAGCAAATGTAAGTATCTTAGAGTGTATAGTGGGTGTAACGTTAGGGATTCTCGGTCTTGTTGAAAGAAAAGCAATACCTTTGCATCTGTCTCTTATACACATCTCCGAGCCCACGAGACGGAGCTACATCTCG
>ENA-OZRS01000173-OZRS01000173.1-human-gut-metagenome-genome-assembly--contig:-NODE-173-length-15578-cov-10.215293_pt1 | contig 15578 bp, 10 predicted proteins | sample MGYA00243272_ERZ653951 | MGnify/ENA primary metagenome ERZ653951 (study PRJEB26926, sample SAMN06164475) | human gut metagenome | biome: ENVO:00009003; feature: ENVO:2100002; material: ENVO:00002003...
TTTTCGATTAAGGGGGCTTACTTTTGAAAAAATAAACCCCGAAGTCCTATTTTACAGGACTTCGGGGAGGAATTTTATGTTCTTTGAAGTTTTACCGGACAGCAATAATTATCATTATTTGCATTATGCTATTTTTCGGCAGTAATGGCACAACAGAAGACACGTAATCTGTCTGTAGAATTACTTGGTGCCCAAAATATTGTGGGCGTCAACTACGACAGTAGATTTGATGGAAACTCTGGTTTAGGCTACCGCGTAGGCATTGGCTATGGCTATGGAAACAATTCAGGTTTGTTCGACCAGAAAATCAATGGTGTTGGTGTCCCGTTGGAGCTAAACTATCTACTCGGAAAGAAGAATAGCAAATTGGAGCTGGGTTTCGGTGCGAGTCTTGGTGTATATCAAGTAAAGGAAACATACGTAAAAGATACAGGGGAGTATCCAGGTGGGGAGAATACAGACGAAACTTTCCCTAAAATTGATTTTTACACTTCATCAAAAACTCAATTCGGTTATTTCTTCTTCGGCGATATCGGCTACCGCTATCAGCGCTCCAACGGATTTATGTTTCGTGTTGGCGTATCGCCGTCCTTCAATTTCGGAGACAAGTATGGGCTCAATAAGGCAGCCTTCTTTCCATATATTGGCTTAGGTTGGTCGTTCTAAGCAGATTTCAAGTGCTATCCATAACCTTTGCATCCCGAACTCGTGTTATTGGGCTTAAAACCGCGCAGAGATTTTTCTGGATTTTGAACACCCTACTTTTCGGGTGCTGGCAGAAATCAAACTTTTTGCTTGCAAGATATTTTACAAAGAAACTCGTTGCACGTTCCTACTCAGGGACGAGCAACGAGTTTTGTTTATAATCGGAGCTTTGGTCAGCTCCCTTCAAATGGAGTGTTGGAGCTTGAAAAATTATTTCATCACCTTCCTCGTGGTGCCATCGTTGAAGCGTACAATGTTGAGGCCCTTGGTGGGGGAGGTTAGGCGTCTGCCGCTCGTATCATAGCGTTCCACCTCGCGGCGTTCAGCGGCAGCGTGTACTCCGCCTATGCCCATTGGGGAGAATTCCACGATGTTGTTGAAGGCATTCCACTCCTCCCAACACTTGTAATTGTACATAGATCCCTCGGGTACGTAGAGCGTGCATTGGGATTGTGTATATTCCTCGAAGGGCTTTCCTTTGATGCCTATGCCTTGTGGGTTAAGGGCGTATATGGATTTCAATGAGTTGCAACCGTAGAATGCAGCATCGCAGATGCCATCTAAGGTCGAGGGCAACGTAATCGTGGTGAGGAGCGTGCAGCCAGTGAAGGCATAGTCGTATATGGCGGTGAGTCCCTCTTGCAAGGTAAGCGACTTTAGTCCAGTGCAGTATGAGAATGTCTTGCCTTCAATCACTTTCACTCCCGATGGTATGACTATCGAGGTGAGGCTCCCGCAGCCGAAGAAAGCTCCGCCTTGTATACTTGTCAGACCCACAGGTAGGGTGATAGATGCCAATTTGTGACAGTTTCCAAAGGCATCATAGCCTATGCTTGTCACTCCTTGCGGTATGGGTGCCGACTCCAGTTCGTTACATTCTGCGAAGGCCTGGTTGGGGATGGCCGTCAAGCCAGTGGGCAATGCAACGGAGGTCAGGCGACATGTTGCGAAGTCCCAATCATCGGTAATAATGGTTGCACCGCTGAGGTCGAGATGCTGTAGGCGGCCGTCGTAGCGCATGTATGCGCCAGGTTCATTGTAGCCACTCATCTTCCGGATGGTGTGTATGTCGGCATTGTCAATGTTGCCGGTCACCTTCAGATTTTGTATGCGGTATTTGCGGAAGCAGTCGAGCATATTGTGGAGCGTGCCAGCCGTCTGCACATGAACGCTCACCGGTTCTGTTATCAGAGCTTCGGGGTCAAATTCTGAAACCCTGTTCAAGTCGCCCCATCCGTCTTTTAGCCAATATTCCTGCCGGGAACCTTGCGGAACGTACAGCGTACACTTGTTTACGTTTTCAAATGTGTTGGAGGTTATCGCTATTGGCGATGCGCCGAGCGCATAGAGTGTGGTCAGCGCATTGCAGTCTTTGAAGGCCCTTTCGCCGATGCTCTTTATGCCTGAAGGAATGGTGAGGTCGATGAGCTGACTGCATCCGCAGAATGCCTCGCTGCCTATCTCTGTTACGTTGGAGGGGATGTCCTGTCTGACCAGAGCCGTGCATCCGTAAAAAGCCTGGTCCCCTATTTTCGTTATGGTGAGCGGCATTTCTACAGAGGTGAGGCTGGTGCAGCCATAGAAAGTGTAGTCACTGATGTATCTTATGTTCTTGGGTATGGCGACAGACGTGAGTGCGGTGCAACCGTAAAACACGCTTATGCCCATGTTGTTCAGACTGTATGGCAGCTCTATGGACTTAAGACTCGTGCAGTTTCTAAATGCGTTGTGTCCTATCTCCTCCGTGGTGTATGGGATGTCTATCGACGTGAGGTTCGTACAGCCAGAGAGAAGTCCAGACTTTATTTCCGTGATGCCAATCGGCAATTTCATGGATTTGAGACTGCTACATCCAAGGAAGGCTCTTAGGCCGATTTCTTGTACGCTCTCGGGAATGTTGATTGATTTCAGGGATCGGCAGAAAATGAACGCGTCATCGCCTATGGATTTGAGTTTGGCGGGGAGTACAATCTCCTCCATGCCGTATAGGTAGGCAAAGATGGCCACTGGTGTGCCATTGTCGTTGATGTATGCCTCAGCGGAAGGCCACGGCGTTCCCTCATATTCCGACGGGTCGCGTGGGTATATACTCACCTCTTTGTTGTCGGTGTTGGTGAGGGTGGCGCCGCTGATGTCAAGATAGCGCAGGTGGCCGTCGTATTTGTGCCCTTTTGTATCATAATAACATCCAGCCATCTCGCGTATAAACTGTATGTCGTCTATGTTGAGCATGCCTTTGAGCCTCAGGCATTCAATTTTCAGTTTCTTGTTGTTGCCGATGCGCTCGTGCAATGTGCCGGCCTCCGTTAAACTTAGTGTGATGGTGTCGGGCTTCAGTGTCTCCGTGGTGGCTGCGTTACATACCGTGCAGCTCAGTAGCAGACACGTGAAAAGCAATGCCAGCCACTTATTGGAGGATGTTGAATCTTTTTTCATTGGAATCATTAGAAAAAGTACTATGTTTTGTTGTGTGATTGAGAAGCCTATATGTCGTGTCTGTGGTAGGCGTCGTCAAGATGTGCAAAAATACAGATTTTAAAGGTAACGTACAAAACGTGAGAGCGTTTTGTGAAGTATGAGAGGGTGGTGTGATGGTTGGGACGGATTTTGGAGGAATTATTAGAACCACCCAAAACAAAGTTGGAAATTTTCAGGGATTAAGACCATTCTGGCTATCTGCATAAAATCAAAAAGCTGCGTGGACATTTCGAACATGTCCACGCGGCTTTTTCTATGAGATGTATTCTTGTTGTTGAATACTTGGCTTTACTTGTTGAAGCTGTCCGTTCTGGATGTAGATCTATCCCTTCAGCAGGTTCATGGTCTGGCCCAGACTTCATCACTTTTTGCGCCACCACATAGCGCAGATTGAAACCCTCTTTTTGCGTGATTTATCTTATACAAATGTGCTGTTTTGGGCATCTTCAACAAAGGATACATATAAGCAGACAATCTGTAATAACCAATATTGTCAAGGTACTGTATGGCTTTGTTCCTATCATAAATCTGTAAACCTCGTGATTCAAGCAAATTAACGAGATTTTCTGAAGATTCAAATCGTTTTGTAAAAGGTATAAGATTTGCCATATTCAAATGTGTATAAATAAAAAACGCCTCGCACGATTTGAGCATTGTTAAGAGGCTTGGCGAGGACTGACGCTGCAAAGATACGAATAATTATTGAAAGCACAAACTTTTTAACAAGAAAATTCACAAAAAAGCAGGTTTCTTTGATATATTTATATTTAAGAATGTTAAATCCCTCCTTAAAACATACTTTGCTACCCAAATAAAGTAAGGCTAGTCAATTAAAACATTAACATAACGTTCCCTTACCTTCAAGAGATAAGGGAACTCGAAATAAACATATATTATAATAAAAAGAGGATTATTACCCAAAAATATCTATCGTGGCATTGGAAATCAGCGTTTCCATGTTCTGTAATGTTGGTGAAGCCAACTTGAAAGATGTGCCACCGATGGACCCGCAGATGAAATCTATTGCCAGCCACCATTTCTCAACAGTAGCGTCATCAGTATCTGTTTCTTCGGCACAAAGATGCTTGTCATCAGAAGTAGGGTTATTGTACCTCCACAAAGCAATCTTGGCTGCAGTAGTATTGTCTGCAAGAAGAGAATTGGTCATTTCAACATCCTGCTTCCACTTTTCGTAAACTTCTATCGAGCTTTGAGAAATAGCAGGAGTTTCTTCTTCCATTTCATTTTCCTCTTCCATTTCCAACACCGCAACGCAATCATCTTCATCCAGGTATTTGGCGGCAGACTCTTCGCTGTCTTCCAGACCATGGTCTTGAAGATAACTGTTGTAAGCATCCAACATTTCCTGAGAATGATGCTTTACATACTGCTGATCTGTTATCTGATGAGAGAAGAAAAGCTTATTGATTTCTTCTTCTCCAATAAAACCGTTTAATTCCATATATCTATATGATTTGTTAGACATGCATGCCTCTACCGGCTTTCACCTTCTGTAAGATAGCGTCCTGTTCTACACACATTTCCTCGGTATATTCATCTTCCGGAACATAGGAAAGCATGCCCTTGTCATCTCTCGTCCAGCAGCCATATATACCAAAGTTGTATTTGTCAAACGCCAAAATACCATCACGCTCTTTCTGCCAAGCCTGAGCATCCCCTTTAACACTGAGAATACCAGTCTCCTCGTTAAGGTCAATACCCACAGAAAGCATCTGGTCATCTTTCTCCAGTGTAACCACCTCTCCATTTTCAAGTTCCTGTATATGATCCTGGTCCATACCCATATTGTTGACAAGTAGAGACAGGTTATTGTCAACAAGATTACTCTTCACAGAAATAATAGAGTTGGTTGCACTATCGAGCTGTACATAATTCCAGCTGTTGTTGGATGGAAGTATAACTTTGAGAACCTTACCCCTTTCCAATGCCTCTTTCTGTTTCCCGGAAAAATATTCCAGATTGCCCTGGTTCTTAACTGGCAAGAACATCGGATGAACCTGTTCACCCTCTTTGACCAAGCGGATGCGAGCGAAATCCTTGTGAATGACACCATCCCCATCAACTTGATTTATAGGAAGCAAAGGTGTACGCATCCCCCCCAACAGCTTATTCATGATAGGCTCAGGAAGGTCATCTATCATTTCCTGAGTAAGCCCGAACTTACCCAACTCCTCGTAAGGAATTTCATTTTCTTCAATTCTTTGTATATTCATATTGTTCAATATTTAAAATTTTTGGCAAAGATACAAAATAGCTAATTGCTGAACATTCAAAATTCAATATACCTTTGAAATTAACAATTTTAAAAGCCAGAAGCATTTTCCCAAATACCCTTTCCAAAACCACCGAAGGGTTTTGCAAACGTTAATTTCAAAGGTATATCGTGTTTAAATATAAGGTGTAGATGAAAAGCATTACTTTTGCATTTTGATTATCAGATACAAAAAAGTAACAGACAATGATTAGATATGTAATACTATCATTATGCCTTCTATGCTTCATGTCCAAAAGCGTGGCACAGGGAAAGAAAGAATCCAGGGAATACTGGATAGATAAGTATCTCAGCGTCAGTTTCCCTCTGCAAAGCATCAAGATTAATTCCTTCTATGGAAGCAGAGTCGATCCTTTCACAGGGAAATGTAAACAGCATAAAGGTTTGGATTTGAGAGCCCGGTACGAAGAAGTACTGTCCATGTTTGATGGCAGCGTGAAGAGTACCGGCTATGACAAGGGTTCTGGAAAGTATGTTATTCTACAGCATGGCGACTGGACCATCAGCTATTGCCATCTGTCAGAGATTTGGGTAACATCCCAACAAAAACTCCTGGCAGGAGATCCGGTTGGCATTAGCGGAACCACTGGAAGAAGTACCGGTCCCCACCTTCATATCAGTTGCAGGTTGAAAGGACTGCAGGAAGACCCCTACAATCTGCTTCTGTATGTAAGAGAAACGAAAGCCAGGGCTATCAAAGCCCTCAGAGTAAAGGAAAACAACCTGTTTTCTCCTGCTAAGTTTATTGAGCACTATGCTGTAGCAGCAATGCAGCAACAGCGGAAGTATGGCATTCCATCTTCCGTTATTCTGGCTCAGATGGCTCTCGAAAGCAAATGGGGAAACAGCAACCTGGCACAGGTGGGCTATAACTTCTTTGGTATCAAAGCCAATCAGAACTGGCTGAACAGCGGTCTCCCCTATAGCATTCACGATGATGACCGCCCCAATGAGAAGTTCTGCAACTTCCTCTCACCGGAAGAAAGCATAGAATATCACTCTCGCCTGCTGATGAGTGATAGATATGCAAGGTGCTGGAGATATAAGCCCACCGACTACCACAACTGGCTCTTGTCTATCAAGGCAGCCGGTTATGCTACACGCAAGGATTATGTAAAGGTGTGCGAGCGTATCATCCGACAGCATAAACTGTATCTCTATGACCAGCAAGCAGAAAGAATGTGAATACAACAACAGAAAATAAAACAATAAGAAAATAAGAAATGAAAAAATTAACGTTTTTATTGGCAACCTTCCTCATGGCAAGCTATGCCAATGCACAAGTAGTTTTCGGAGAGAATGAAAAGGAGTATGTAAAAAGCACCTCATTCTCCAGTGGTAGACAGCCAAAGAAAGATGCAAAGCCTTATCTTTCTGGACAGGAGAAGTTCAAGCTTTCAGCCGTTGGCGACAACTGGTTTGGCAGCGTAAAGGCAGGCATGTCAACTTTCACCGGTGCTCCTGTAGGATGTACCGATTTCTTTGGTCATACACGCCCAACGATGCTTGTCAGTTTCGGAAAATGGCATTCACGTTTCTTTGGAACCCGGTTGGCTTATCAGGGCTTCATCTTTACCAATGCTGAGAACAAGGCCATGAACTACCAGAACTATCATGGAGATCTGATGCTGAATCTCTCCAGTTTCGTGCGTAGCAGCTATAATCCTCTTCCAAGATGGGATTTCGCTCTCTATCTGGGAGCTGGTGCTATCAAGAACACCACCATTCATAAAGCACCTTTTGCAGTGAGTCATGGTTTCCTTTGCAGCTACCGAGCAACCAACCGCCTCCATGTAACAGCAGAGATGGGTGGGACCAGTACCTTTCAGAGGTTTGACGGCATAGGCAAGGACAAGCATTTTGGCGACAATATCCTTCATGCATCCCTGGGTGTTACCTTCTGTATCGGCAAGCAGGGTTTTGACCGAAAGCCAGTTCTTGAAGTATTAGGCGACAATGGTAATAAAACCTGCTTTCTGTATGACGATAGCAAATTCCCTAAAAATGATTTTGAAGGACTTAAGAGTTTGAAGGAAAGAATGATCAAGGGAGACGATGGTTCCTTGGCATCTTCCGGTATTCAACTGGATGCCCCGATTCTGTTCTTCTTCAAGATTAATACCACCACCCTCATTGACAAGCAACAGCTTGTGAACATTAAGGAGATTGCAAAAGCCGTAAATGAAAATGATCTTCGAATCAACATCTATGGAGCCGCCGACAGCAAGACCGGAACACCGAAGCACAACCAGAAGCTCAGTGTTCGCAGAGCCAAGTATATTGCCAAACTGTTGATGAAGGCAGGTGTTGACAAGAATAAGATGCGTGGTTTCAGCAGGGGCGGCATCAATATCTACAAGCCATATACCGCAAACCGCCATACATGCATCATCGTCTATAAGGAACAGCAGTAACATTTAAATCATATTGTTATGACTATTATACGTAAAAATACCAATCCACGAGCAATCGATGTTGCTCCGCAGCTTCAAAGTATATTGCATGCCAATGGTATGCAAGCCCATATCTCATTGACAGAGACTGGCACCTACCAACTCGTGACCCTCTCACACAACTCTTCCCAACCTCGTTATTATGACCTGAGCGAGAAGCAGTTGGATGCCCTGGCCAACGGCGGCACGAATGCCTGGAACAAAAACGCATATAACACCTTCGTTTCCATTGTGAAAGACGATTATTATATTCCCGGTTCCTGGGTGGCAGCCAAAAATGCCAATTCTCCGGTAAATCATGGCTTGTGGGGACACACCATCATGGATGGAGAATATGGGTATCGAGACCCACGATTCCGTCCGTTTGCCGGTCCGGGTTTTGGAAAATTTGACAATTCACCCCTTGGCATCCTCTTCGGTGGTGGCAGATATCACATCAGAAGAGTTGAGGGAAGACCTTACTTTGCAAACAGCGCACCTGTTGTAGTAGAACGTCCTGATGGCAGGCTGAAACCCGGTGAGCTGAAATCGGGCAGTTATGGTTTCTACGATAAGGGAAATCAGAAAAAGGATGCTCTCTCCAACCTTGAAGTGGATGTCAAACCTAGGGTTCTGGAGCGACCAAAAGGCAAAGCCTTGCCTCTGAAGGACTATATCAATGGTTACAGTACCCTTCTAACCTTTAGCGGTGCAGGCTTTGCAGAAGTACTCTCATCCCATGGTATCGTGGTTGATAAAGACAAGAAGACCCTCACCATCAAATCAGACGGTGTAAACAGAAACCTGGAATATGCTCTTACTGACGAAGAACTCAACACCATCTTGAATGATAAGTTGAGATTTACGGATACCAGAGGCAAGAAAAAGCAGGTTTACAACAAGAATGCCCCTAACATCAGTGAGCGTCTGGATGTTATCAATAAGGTGATTGCAAATGACTTTGCCGACAAGATCACCATGAACCATCTTCAAAGCAAAGACTATATCAACATCAAGTTGAAGCCTGAGACAGAAGCAGCCCTTGGCTTGACGGAAGCAAAAGCCAACGAGTATAACAGGAATATCGATGTCCTGGAACTCAACATGCAGGATATGCGACAAGATTATAAGACCGGTTTTGTTGATAAGTGGAACACCATCGGAGTTGTGGACGGCAGAATGCTCCCGGAAAATATGGGTTTCTATTTGCCTATGAATAAGGGGCGCAGAGTGACTGTAGGAGAGATTCAAGCCTACCCTACCAATGATGGTGAAAAGACTTCTTACCGCATGACTGCCGTTGTCAATAATCAGCTGATGAGCCGTGAAATCAGCACGGATGACTACAACAGATTCCTCAATTACGATGATGAGCACCGTTTACAACTGTTTGACAAGGTGTTCGATGAAGTCAAGATTAAGAGTGCATCCAATGGACAGCTTGAAGACAAAGTGTATTCCGGAAACATCGATTCTGCAAAAGGTGTAGTGTCTCTGAAAGGTGACTATTGCCTGGTAAGCGGCAAATCATCCGCAGCCATTACCGCTGCAATGGCTTGGAAGGATGAGATATCCGGTGATTATCTGATCAACCTCAGAACCAACAAGGATGCCGGTATGTGGTCTTTCAAGATCAGCCAGGAGCAGTATAACAAGTTCCAGTATGCCACGGATGAAGAAAGAGCCAATCTGCTCTCTACCCTTCTTCCTACCGATGCCAAAAGCAATGAGAAGATGAAGGTGGTAGCAGCTAGTAGCATCTACCAGGGTGGTTACATGAGGGAGCAGAATGCTAATATCTCTCCGAAACTGGATAGATACAACCTCAATGATATCAGAGAGCAGACTAAGATCAACCTTCTTGGCGATGCCCACGTAAATGGAGAGTCCCTTGAAAATCTGAAAGCAAGCAAGGAATGGAAGCGAAGCGGCGAACATGGACGTGATACTCAGGTGGGAGATATCGTAGTGGAGAAACTGAAGGATGCCAAAGGACAGGAAATAGAAGGCAAATACAAGATGACAGCAGTCATCGATGGCAATGTCTTCTCCCATGAAATTACGGAAAAGCAATACAACAAGTTCATGACCGTAAACAATCTCCAGCGAATGAAGCTCTTTGACAAGATCTTCCCAGAGGTCGAAATGAAGACGAAGCCGGAAAACCGCTTCAACCTTGGAGCAGCCCTTCTTGCTGCCGTGACAACAGGCGTGGGAGTCATGGCAATTGCATCAGAGTCTCGTCCGCATCACAGTCCGGTGGTATTTGAAAGCGGACCGGTGTTCTCAAAACCTGGTGTTGTTTCTGCTGCTGAAGTTTCAGCATCCATTTACGAGTCTATGAACAATGGACCAGCACCATCAGAAGGTTATGGCTTAGGAAGATAACAGATTTCATTTCTAACAGAAAAGATATATGAACGATACAGTACATATCTTTAGAACAGTAACGTTACGTCCTCATTGGTTTCAGTATGTCATCAATGAGTTCGTAGCTTTGTGTTTCTTTCTTGGCAGCATCTGGGTATGGAAATTTTGCTATTTCCAATACCATGAGTTGGCAATATACGTTGGCATAGCTTTATTCCTCTATCTGCTGTTCAAACTGATATATCTGGCAAGGATGGAATATGTGATAACAGGGGAACAGATTATCATCATGCATGGTGTTCTGTCCCACTCTACCGATTACGTCGAGTTGTATAGAGTTGTGGATTACCGGCAGCACAGAAGCCTTCCACAGCAGATTTTCGGACTGAAGACCGTAACCATCTTCTCTGGTGACCGGAATAATTCGAAGCTGGATTTAATAGGTATCAAAGCCAATAACAATATTGTTGCCGACATAAGGCTGAGAGTTGAATATAATAAACGACACAAAAGTATCTATGAAATTACAAATAGAAATTAGGAGAACGATGATTCTCCTGTTGTTTTTTTCCACAATGATTTCCAGCTTCGGACAAAGCGTAACCCAATCCAATCCTCTGGAATATGCAGCTATCGGTGAGGGAGAGTCACGAATAAATGAGATCATTGGCAAGCAGAACGAAATATTGGACACTTTAAGCGTGCTTCATGGTGGAATGGTTGTTGCAGAAACCAAGATGAAGAAATGGGAACAGAAGTATAACAGTTACCTGAAAACAACCCAAGGTTATGCTGATGCCATCAAAGCTGGCTGTACCCTCTATATGCAAGGAATGCAGACGCTCACTGCCCTATGGGAAATCAATACTGCCTGTAAGATCAATCCGCAAGGTATCGCTGCTTCTGTTTCCATGAATACGCTTTATGCCGAAACAGCTGTAGAACTTGTCAAGACGTATCGCATTTTGAAGACGGTCGTAGCCAAAGGCGGTGAAGGTAACATGCTCAAAGGCTCGGAACGTACAAAGATTCTGTGGCAGCTGAATACTGAGTTGGAACAGCTTAACAGGAAGTTTCGAAGCCTGGCATTGAGTATCAGCCTATACACCTTCGAAGACGTATGGAACAAAGCCATTGCCGGTAAGATACAGAAGAGCAACAGAGTACTGGCAAAGGAGGCTCTGAGCCGTCAAAAGAGAGCCATGAAAGTAGTAGCCAGGTTCTACCGGGAGAGACAGTCACATAAAACTTGGGGGTGGTAATGATGAAACATTTAAGAATAATAAGATATATCTTCCTACTGATGGCTCTATTCCTGGTTCCTGTATCATCAAGTGCCATTGGTGTTGCAGAAGACTTGGTAAGAGCAGGTATGTTCAAGACTTTTGCAACATCTGCTACAAAAACACTCAAAGCATCCGATGCCGTACTTACCGTGAATGCAGGAGAACACATGATGTCTAAGGAAGAAATCGATAAGGTGGTGAAATTTCAGACCCAGTTCAACAACTATCTCACCAACTTTGACAACATACTTACCTATGCAGCAGAAATCTATGCCATTTATTATGAAGTAGATCAGGCTGCCAGGAACCTCAGTGAACTGAAATCAGTGGCACTCTCCTCTCCTTCCAACATCATAGCCGTAGCCCTTTTAAAATCAAGGAACTACATTTATAAAGATGTCATAGAAAACGGAGTACAGATAGCTTTGGATATTGAGAAGCTTCTTCCTTTAAAGAAGGACAAAGAGAAAAATGCAAAGATGTCAGAGAAAGAACGTCTGGAATGCATCAGTAATGTTAGAAAGAGTTTAAGGGAAATGAACTGGAAGATCAGAAAGATGAATCTTCTTCTTCGCTATACAACACTGATGGACTGCTGGTATGACCTGAAGGGGCAATATTACAGACCTAAAAGTATGCATGCCATCTGTAAGAGTTGTCAGCAAAGGTGGGCAAACAATGCCTCAAAATGGAAACGTAAATAATAAAAGAAATGGATGAATCAAAAGAGTTACAAGGATTATATACCATATTCCGAGCGACAATTTATATTTCATTGTTGCTTGAATTTTTCATGTATGCATTGGATCCATCTTCCCTTGATTTTCTTGGGGGATTGATAACCAATATACATTCACGCTTACAATTACTGTCAGTGTATCAGTTTCTGCCCTATAGCAAAATGGTTACGGTTATGCTGGTCATCATCACCTGTATCGGAACCAAAAACAAAAAGCAATTAGAGTTTGATGCCCGAAAAATGGTTTTTTGGCCTATAACTCTAGGATTGCTTTTTGTGATACTGTCAGTATTCATCTATAACTGGGACTGGCATAGCAGGATATGGCTTTTCAAGGCAAATGTCTGGGTATATATGCTCTTCTCCCTCATAGGTGTAGTTGCCATACATGTTGCCTTGGATAACGTTGCGAAGTATTTCAGAAACGGACTTATGAAAGACCGTTTCAATTTGGAGAATGAGAGCTTTGAACAGCCGGAAGACCTGGTAGAAAATAAATTCTCGGTCAATATACCGATGCGTTATTATTATGGTGGCAAATTCCGACACGGCTGGATAAACATCATCAATCCATTCAGAGGTACGTGGGTTGTGGGAACCCCAGGTTCCGGTAAGACCTTTTCCGTGATAGAACCTTATATCAGACAACATAGTGCAAAAGGTTTTGCCATGGTAGTATATGACTATAAGTTCCCTACCCTGGCAACAAAGTTGTTCTATCATTACAAAACCAACCAGAAAAAGGGGCTCACCCCTAAAGGATGCAAGTTCAATATCATCAACTTCGTGAATGTAGAGTATTCAAGAAGAGTCAATCCTATACAGCAGAAATATATTGCCAACTTAGCAGCTGCCCAGGAAACGGCAGAGACACTGATTGAGTCTCTTCAGAAAGGACAGAAAGGAAGTGGTGGTGGTAGTGACCAGTTCTTCCAGACTTCTGCAACCAACTTCCTTGCAGCCTGTATTTATTTCTTCGTCAACTATGGGAAGAAACCATACGATGAGAACGGAAACGAGTTGGAGGCAGAATATGCACCTGTAGCAGGTACACCTCATTTGAGGTTAACAGGTAAGGTTTTTGCCAAAGGACACAGAGACGACAATAACTTTGTTGTAGAGCCAGCCTACTGGAAAGGGCAATATTCAGATATGCCGCATGTACTTTCCTTCCTGAATCATAGCTATGAGGAAATCTTCGAAGTTCTGATTACAGATCCGGAAGTATCTCCTCTCCTGGGTCCTTTCAAGACCGCCTACGAAAATGGAGCGATGGAGCAGTTGGAAGGTATGATTGGTACACTCCGTGTACAAACCTCACGCCTGGCAACCAAAGAGGCATATTGGGTATTCAGTGGAGATGATTTCGACCTGAAAGTATCTGATCCTAAAAATCCAAGCTATCTGCTCATTGCCAATGATCCGGAAATGGAAAGCATCATTGGTGCCTTGAATGCTTTGATTCTAAACCGACTTGTTACCAGAGTAAATAGTGGACAGGGAAAAAACGTACCGGTAAGTATCATTGTCGATGAGCTTCCAACATTATATTTCCATAAGATAGATCGTCTTATCGGTACAGCTCGTAGTAATAAGGTTGCTGTAACGTTAGGATTCCAGGAACTTCCACAGCTGGAAGCGGATTATGGAAAGGTGGGTATGCAGAAGATTATCACAACCGTAGGTAATGTAGTGAGCGGTTCTGCCAGGGCCAAGGAAACCCTTGAATGGTTATCAGGCGATATTTTCGGAAAGGTAGTTCAGATGAAAAAAGGTATCACTATCGACAGAGACAAAACCTCCATTAATCTGAATGAGAATCTCGACAGTCTGGTTCCTGCATCTAAGATTTCCGATATGGCTTCCGGTTGGCTTTGTGGTCAGACGGCACGAGATTTCACGATTACAAAAACTGGCAGAAAAGGTTCCATGGATATTCAGAAAGCAGAAGAGTTCAAGACAACGAAGTTCTTCTGTAAAACAAATTTTGATATGAATGAAATCAAAAAGGAAGAAGCTTCCTACGACAACTATCCACTGCCGAAGTTCTATAACTTCGGAACCTCTGATGCCAAGGAACGAACCCTTTATAAAAATTTCAACCGTATTGACAAGGAAGTGAATGAAATGATTACTCGCATACAGAAAGAGTTCCCTAAGCAGATAAAAAAAGCAAGTAAAAAATAAAAGTGTGCTTCATGTGTTCCCAAATATCTATTGATATACAACTACATTCTTGCCAAAGCGTTGCTTATATATATATAATAAGGTGTAAATAACCCAAAAGCAACATGAGTTACAAATAAAAAAGTTAGTATTATGGCTACAATAAAAGTAAAATTCAGAGCATCCTCGGTGCCGGGAAAGGAAGGCACATTGTATTATCACCTCATCCACCAGCGCAACTTGCGCTGGATGAGTACCGACTATCATGTCTTTGAGGACGAGTGGAACGACAAGAAGTCGGCTATCATTGTTTCTAACCGCAACAACCGACAGGCGCATCTACAGCTCATCCAGTCGCAGATAGATTGGGAGATGAAGCAGATGCAGCGTATCATCCATGACAAGGAGATGGATGGCATCCCTTATACCATTGATGACATAGCTAAGGAGATACAGCAGCTGCCACCAAACAAGAGCGTCTTCACCTTCTTCCGCCAACAGATAGCCAAGAAGGAGCAGATGCAGTGCATTGGCACCAAGAGCAACTATACCAGTGCCGCCAACAGATTTATGGAATTTCGTAATCACGAAGACCTCACCTTCTCTCAGATGACCAGCGAGATGATGGAAATGTATCAGGCATGGCTGTTCAACAGAGGTATCGGACAAAACACCGTGTCCTTCTATCTGCGAACCCTGCGCACACTCTACAACAAGGCAGTGGAAACAGGCCATGCGCCAGCCAAGGATATCTTTGCTCACGTGCAGACCGCTAACGTGAGAACTGCCAAACGAGCCATCACTGTAAAGGATATTCGCAAAATAGAAAACCTGAACTTGCCAATAGGCTCCTCCCTTGACAAGGCACGAGACCTGTTTTTACTCAGTTTCTATCTCCGAGGCATGGCATTCGTGGATATGGCGTTCCTGAAGAAGACCGACTTGAAGTGTGGCTTGGTGAACTACAACCGTCGCAAGACCCACCAAAACCTCAATATCGAGTGGATGAAGCCAATGCAAGCCATCATCAACAAGTACGCCGAACAAACAAAAGACTCCCCTTACCTGCTACCCATCTTGACAGGCAAGGAATCCTCTCCATACACGGC
>ENA-OZRS01000181-OZRS01000181.1-human-gut-metagenome-genome-assembly--contig:-NODE-181-length-15277-cov-12.688543_pt1 | contig 15277 bp, 7 predicted proteins | sample MGYA00243272_ERZ653951 | MGnify/ENA primary metagenome ERZ653951 (study PRJEB26926, sample SAMN06164475) | human gut metagenome | biome: ENVO:00009003; feature: ENVO:2100002; material: ENVO:00002003...
TGGCTGAAATCGAGAAGCACCACGAGGAGCGTTATCGCAAGCTCTTGAAGAACGTACAGGACAAGCTCGTCTTCTCTCGTGACGGCGACTGCATCTGGCAGTGCTCTAACTGCGGACATATCGTAGTAGGCAAGCAGGCTCCTGAGGTTTGCCCAGTCTGCAACCACCCACAGAGCTACTTCCAGATTGAAGCACAGAATTACTAATTCTTACTTGAGACGAAATATCTAACAGAACATATATAAATAAGAAAGGGTGTGTCATGGCCTTATGACACACCCTCTTTTTTATGATTTAGCTTGAACCATTTCCAACATGATTTCTATCAACCTTGGAACACCATACTGTTCTATCTCGTCCTCTTTCACCCAGATATAATCATCAGGGAGCAGGGGGCGGGTTTCTGTTTCCTGCAGATAGAAGTCGGCAAGGAGGATGCGATGGGTAAGTACATGCTTCACATCCTTAGCCAGGAGAAGAGGATTATGGACAAAGGCAGGCAGTTGCGGAGCATCTGATGCGTTATATGGTTCCCACAATCCTTGCCAGATATCACCCTCGCCGCGACGGTGGATAGCCACTTTGCCTTTACACCTTATATATATATAGGAGAGATGGCGCGTTTTCACCTTCAGTGTCTTGTTCTTCACCGGCAACTCCTCTACCCTTCCAGTCCTCAACGCCTCACAGGTTTCGGCAAGCGGACAGACAAGACATTTTGGAGATTGAGGAGTGCACTGGATAGCTCCGAAATCCATCATACCCTGGTTATAGGCAGCAACAGGCGATAATGCTGTATCAGAAAGTTGCTGAGCAGACGAAGCAGGCAAGAGTGATTGAGCCAACGCTGCAAACTCTTTTTTCCCCTGCGTTGAATTGATAGGAGTATCTATTCCGAAGTAACGTGAAAGAACCCGGTACACATTGCCATCTACTACTGCCGCCGGAATATCAAAGGCAAAAGAACCGATGGCTGCCGCAGTATAATCGCCCACCCCTTTCAGGGCTTTGATACCTTCAAGCGTATCTGGGAAATGACCGAGCTCCACAATCTGTCTGGCAGCAGCATGAAGGTTGCGGGCTCGCGAGTAATACCCCAATCCCTGCCAGAGTTTCAAGACATCATCCTCGCTGGCAGCAGCCAAGTCTTCAACCTTGGGATAGGTCTTCATGAACCGCTCCCAATATTCCCATCCCTGTGCGATGCGGGTTTGCTGAAGGATGATTTCGCTCAGCCAGATGGCATAAGGGTCCGTGGTTTCGCGCCAAGGCAAATCCCTACCATTCTCACGAAACCAATGGATTATGACAGCCGAAAAACTATTCATAAAATTCAATGTTCAAATCTCAATGTTCAAAGTAATTACTGTTCCGGATATTGCTCGTAAATCTTCAGACCGAATTCATTCGCCAAGGCATAGGCATGCTCCATGATATCGGCGAGAATGTGCTCATAATTCACCCATACCTTATCCTTGATGAAGAAATAGAACTCGATAGGGAGACCACATTGCGTGGCTTCCATGTGGCGCACCATCAACGTGAGATCGGTATTGACCTCCGGACGCTGGCGCAGATACTTCTCCATGAATTTACGGTAAAGTTGGAGATTGGTAGGAGCAAGGGCTGCAGGATTCTTTAAATCCTCAATATCCTTCCCTTCTTGTATATCTTTATCTATCGCCTTCTGCAACGACTCCTTCAACTTAAACGAATCTTCGGTGGCGAAATGCCTGGCAAGCAGATTACGTTTTAATGTCTCATCCACCAGACGGACACTACGGAAATCGAAGTAAACCACGCGCTTCGCTCTTCGTCCACCACTCTTCTGCATACCAATCCAGTTCTGGAACGAACCATTCACCAGGTTAATAGGCGAAATGGTAACGATGGTGTTATCAAAGTTGCGCACCTTCACGGTCGTGAGTGATATATCCTCAACGATACCATTGGCATCCACCGACTTCACCGTAATCCAGTCGCCCTTATGCAACATATCATTGCTGGTAAGACGCACACCAGCCACCAATCCCGAGATGGTATCCTTGAAGACCAGCATCAGGACAGCCGAGGTAGCACCCAAACCGGCAAAGAGGGTCATCGGGTTCTTGTCCAACAGGATGGCAACCACCACCACAGCAGCCACGAAGAGCATCAATATCCTGAGAACACCGCAGATAGTATGGAAATACTGCTGAGCCGACGAGCGTCGTTCCTGAGAATCCTCCAATCCTTTGAAAGACCCGATGAAGACCAGAGCCGTACGCACCGACATCACCACGATATAGATGCCCGTAGCCCGCTCCAATATCTCCTTGAATATCGGATACTCCAGATAAATCAGCGGCATGAGCGACCATATCACCACCGCCGGCACAATATGGCAAGCCGAGGTGAGCACCTTCTTGTTCAGCAGTACATCATCCCAAGTGATGTCCGTCTTATCAGTAATCTTACTGATGAGCGGAACCAGTATCTTGCGACACAGGAAATCGCTCAACATCGCCAAGAGAATGGCAGTAATGGTGAGCAAGATATGGCGCAGCATGGGCACAAAATCACCAGTGACTCCTGCCCATGTTATCATTTCATCTACAAAATTACGAATTTCCTCCATAAAACTATTAACTATCAACTATAAACTATCAACTAACGCTCACGGTTGGCAGAGCAAAGTACATACTTTATCTGCAAAGTGTCTGGCATTATTGCCATGCATGATACCATTGTTGATGATGGCGAAACAGAGTTCATGACCATTGGCTGCGGTACAGTAACCCGCCAATGAGATGATGCCCATCAGCGTACCCGTCTTTGCTTTCACATTGCCATGCACAAAACTGTTCTTCATACGCTTCTTCAATGTACCATCAACCCCACCGATAGGCAGCGAATGCTTCAGATGGTCCATGATGTTGCCGTTGAGATAAGCATAACGCAGCAGTTTCACCACCAGTTCGGCACTGAGATAATTATAGAGCGAAAGTCCCGAGCCGTCAGCCAGTTTATATCTTGCCGGATCGAGTCCTATCTTACGGATAAGCTGTTTTTCCACATTTCGGGCACTCTTGGCACTCGCCCATTTATTGCCCGTAGAAGCCGCAATCTGATAATACATGCTCTCGGCATAGAGATTATCACTCTCCTTCATCATCTTGTGCAGAATCTGATCCATCGTATGGAATCGGGTACAGACCGTAAAGGCACTCGTAGGACAAACCTTCTCTGAAGCCCCAAAGCAGGAATATTCGATGCCCTCCTCACGGAGCTTGGCAAGAAACTTATCCATAAAGATGTCCTTGCGCTGGAACACCAGTGGCGAAAGCACCGGATTGTCATCATCCCAGCACCAGCCTTCACCCAACAGATCGGCATCCTTCAAAGAGCGGTCGGCATAGATGCTGCCACGGATGGTGTCAACACCCATATCCTTCAGACTATTGACAAATGCCGACATATCATCGCTGTTGAAACGGGGATCCATACCGCCTATACAATAGACATCACCCGTCAACACCCCATTCTCAATGGTACCGGTATATTTCAGAGTGGTTTTAAACTGGTAAGAACCGCCCAACTTATCGAGCGCCGTAATGGCAGTCAGGAGCTTCATCGTACTTGCCGGACGCATCAGCTGTCGTTCATTTCTCTGATAGATACAAGAGTCAGCAGACAGGTCCCAGACCATCAGTCCTACCTGTGATGTTTCGAACATCTTGCTCTCAAGGAGTTTATCAATACCCACTCTCACCGATTCTGGCCAAGGCAATTTCTGCGTCAGCGTATCCGCAGCCAGGGAGTCAACGAGTGTAGAGTCGGAAACATCCCCCTCATCAACCGTTTCTATTCTCTCATCTTCAATCACATTCTGGGCCTGCACCGGTACAGAGATCCATACCATCATCAGACCCAACATCATATATATTATCTTTTTCATCACAATCAGTTCACCTGAACTTAAAAGAAATTATTTATTTTTGATTCTCTCCATAAATGCCTCTTCATTATCCGGCTGAACGGTCACAATATTATTATGTCCGTATTCGATGACCACGCAATGGTCTAATCCGAAGAAAGTCTTGGCGATGTGTACATCAATGACATCACATAGCGGCACATTTCTGTTGGAAGAGAACCTGCCCTCATTGATGATGAGATATTCCATCTCCTCATCCAGGTCTATCGGTTTTACCATCTTGAAGGTATAGGTTGTATTCAGTATGCGCTCTATCATGCCCACGATGATGATAGCCACAAAGATGCCGATGATAGCCAGTTTGACCCAGAAAAAGTAGAGAGCCAGGATTGCAAACACCGCCACACCGATACGTGCCGTCAGCGTAAAGCGCTTATGAAAAGTTCTATCTGCCATAACTTTGATTTATTACCTTATATTATTGTCGTTTTTACGACCTTTTGATAGTCTAAAAGACTATATAACCTTAAATTTCGCTGCAAAATTACAAAAAATCCCTCTCTTTTTACTCATTTTAAAGATTAATTATTACTTTTGCAACGAATTAAGAATTAATTCTGAGAGAATGGGGCTGTTTTATAGATAAAAACACCCGTTCTTAAAATTGAAATTAGATAAGAATAAACTCAATGGTTTATAAGTATGATTTTCTGATTATCGGCTCAGGAGTTGCCGGTATGAGTTACGCCCTGAAAGTAGCCAGAGCGCATAAAGGTAAGGTGTGTATGATTTGCAAGACCTCGCTCGACGAGGCTAACACGTCATTCGCACAAGGTGGTGTGGCGTCAGTTACCAACTTGGAAGTGGATAACTTCGACAAGCACATACAGGATACAATGATTGCTGGTGATTATATCAGCGATTATAAAGCAGTGAAGCAGGTTGTCACCATGGCACCGGAGCAGATCAAGGAGCTCGTGCAGTGGGGCGTCAACTTCGATAAGCAGCAGGACGGCAAGTTCGACCTCCACCGTGAGGGCGGTCACAGCGAGTTCCGCATCCTTCATCATGCAGATGATACGGGTGCAGAAATCCAGCGCGGTCTGATGGAGGCTGTGCGCAACTGTCCGGATATCGATATCAAGGAAAATCATTTCGCCGTGGAGATTATCACTCAGCACCACTTGGGTGCCCGTGTTACCCGCCGCACTCCTTATATCAACTGTTACGGTGCATACGTATTGAATCCTGACACCCAGAAGGTGGATACCTATCTGAGTAAGGTTACCGTGATGTGTACCGGCGGATGTGGTGCCGTTTATCAGACTACCACCAACCCTGTGATTGCCACTGGCGATGGTGAGGCGATGGTATACCGTGCCAAGGGAACTGTAGCCGACATGGAGTTTGTCCAGTTCCACCCAACCGCTCTTTATCATCCGGGCGAAACCCATCCTGCCTTTCTCATCACCGAGGCTATGCGTGGTTATGGCGGCATCTTGCGTCTGCCTAACGGCGAAAGTTTCATGGAGAAATATGATAAGCGATTGAGTCTGGCTCCTCGTGACATCGTGGCTCGTGCCATCGATAAGGAGATGAAGATTCACGGATTGGATCATGTCTGTCTCGATGTAACCCATAAGAATCCTGAGGAGACCAAGCGTCACTTCCCTAATATCTACGCCAAGTGTCTGAGCATCGGCATCGACATCACCAAGGAGTATATCCCTGTTCGTCCTGCCGCTCACTATATGTGTGGTGGTATCAAGGTTGATTTGAACGGCTGTTCAAGCATCAACCGTCTCTATGCCCTGGGCGAGTGTTCATGCACCGGTCTGCATGGCGGTAACCGTCTTGCCAGCAACTCGCTCATCGAGGCTGTGGTATATGCCGAGACTGCTGCCAAGCACAGTCTGGAGCATGTAGATGAATATGATTTCAACGAGAAGGTTCCAGCATGGAATGATGAAGGTACTTTGACCAACGAAGAGAAGGTGCTGATTACACAGAGCGTGAAAGAGGTGGGCGAATGCATGAGCAACTATGTAGGCATCGTGCGCAGCGATCTCCGTCTGAAGCGAGCATGGGACCGTCTCGACCTTCTCTACGAAGAGACCGAGAATCTCTTCAAGCGTGTAAAGGTAAGCAAGGAACTCTGCGAGCTCCGCAACATGATTAACGTGGGTTATCTCATCACCCGTATGGCGATAGAACGCAAGGAGAGCCGTGGTCTCCACTATACCATCGACTACCCTGTTCATGCTTACGACAAGAAGTAATCAAGAATTATCAGAATATTAAAAAGCTCGGATGCTTGTGATGCATCCGAGCTTTTTTTATTTTCAAGAATTTGAGAATTAGAGAATTTTTCTTTCTACCTATTGGTTCTGGTGAATTTTCTTTTTATCTCGTCAGCGAGAACTTGATGCTCAGGCCGAAATCCTGTGTGGTGGTAGGATAACTGCTGCTCGACAGGAGCGGGGTGTTGGTCTGACGGTCATAATAGAAACTCATGGTAAGGAGTTTGCTGAAGGTATAATCGGCAGAGAAACTCAGTTTCAGAGCATTGTTGCCGCTGCTGGCACTGCTTACCATTGAGGCTATATCACGAACGATGGCTGCCTGCTTACGGAAACTGAAGTCAAGACGAAGATTCAGATCATGGTTGGTACCATTCTGAACCGTCTTGGTGGTCGACGCATTCTTATTGGCTGCATTCTTGTTGCCGCCCTTCGACTTGGAACGGGAGGCTTTGGCGCCCCAGCCGAAAACATCGAAATTGTTGATGCGGTAACCCATACCGATTACCCAGTCCTTACTCAATGCCTCGTTCAGCTGCACACTCGTCATACTGAGGTTCAATACACGGGTCTGGCGATATTCTGCCTTCACCGTCATATTATTGTTGAATGTGACATCCATACCCAATAATGGCGAGAACGACTCGTTGATACTTACCTGCGAAATGTTGAACATGCTGCTTGGCGACGGATTGCCCGTAGCGGCATCACTCACGAAGCCTAGACCGTTCATATACTCCTGGAAGGTGCTGTAACTGTTGTAGCTGCCAACTGCAAAGACGCTTTTGTAAGAGTGGTTGATGTTGATACTCTTGAAGTGCTCGTTGAACCAAGGCAGACGTCCCAGTCCGCTGTAACGGATGGTCCAGTTTGGCAACATCCGGCTCAATGCCGGGAATACCGAAAGCGAATTGCCACCCATCGAGGTATAAGCCTTGAGGAAGGCAGGAATCATGACATCGCTGCTATACTGGTTAACCGGTGTGCGGGAAGCATCAAACTTGCCGCCAGCCAGAGCCGAACCAGCCGGATAAACGGTACCTGCATACTGCGCCTCTACCCTATCTCTGAAACCAGCCAGCGAGTTGACAAACTTCTCGAAGGTCTTGCTGCGATACCCCGAATTGGCATTGCCCATTCCCTCGAAAGCCGAACCCAGCGAGATGGTAGTCATCTGGAAGGCTCCACTCTGGGTGGTTGGCGTTCCTTCATACATATACTGTATGCTCTTCTGCGTGGTCTTGGTACGTGTAGCTGAGAGATCAATCTTGAAATCCTTGACAGGCTCCAAGGTGGCACGCAACGTAAGATTATCCGTTCTGCTGGTAGTAGCAGGTGTTGCGATACTGTCGTTGCAAAGCAGCCAGTCGTTGTTTCTTGCCTTCTCGATATAATCGTCGCCAACCATACCGAAGGCAAAGTCAAGACCCGGTGCCATCTGTCCCACCTTCTTCTGTCCGAAGGCATCACCCACACTAGGCAAGAAGCCCGGCAGGGTGAGCTGATAGCTGCTGCGATAGTTGATGCTCACATTGCGCACCATCATTGCCAAGCGACTAGCCAACTGCAATCCCTTATACCATTTCTTATCATCAAGCGGTTCCTTAGCCAGTACGGAGAGTTTCACCTTCATGGCAGTATCTACCTTTGAGATGATTCTGATCTGGTTATTATCCACCTTTTTATATTTAAGCGGGAACACTTTGCCGTCTTCCGTCTTGGCATTCACAATCAGTCGCTTGGTATTCTTGCCGTGGCGTATCTTGAATGTGGTATCAGGCAGGAGGGTGATTTCCCGTTCGAAGGCACGCTTGTTCTTAGGCAGCGCCTTCTTCGGATCAGCCGCCTGTTCCTTTGCTTCCTGCTTTTTTTTCTTTTTTTCCTGCTTCTTGCGCTGCATCTGTGCCCTACTCTGGGTACGGTCAAACTTATCGTTTACCTTCTTCAGGAAAGGCACATGGTTGTAGAGTTTCACCAGGTTGAAGTTACCGTTCAATGTCAGCTCGCGCTGGGTATTGATGGTATTTCCATACGAGTTGCCCTCCTCATCCTCTGTACCGCGCTCCCAAGAATAGTTGGCATTGTAAGAGGCATCGCTGTTCACCCAGTCAAAGACAGGCAGCAGATTGAGAGGCAACCTGTAAGATGCCTGGAAATTCTGACTGTAGTCGAGCGGTGCACCCCAGTGGCGGATGCTGGTCCATACGGAGTCCTTCCAGGCATGATACTGGTCGGCATAAAGATCCTTGTTGACCGGTGTATAAGGTTCCTCTATCTGTGCATGGGTAGCACTCTGGAAGTTCATGTGCAGGTTCTTGGTCAGATCCCAGTTGATGGAGAACTCACGGTTCCAGAGGAACTGTTCACTGAAGGTGAGCGGCAACTTGGCGTCTACTCCGGCAGCTCCACTCATCAGAGTTTCCATATCGCGCTCCTGCAACTCGTAGTAGTCGCGCGTCATCTCGGTATTGAAGGCTATGTTCTGCGGCAGCCAGTTCAGTCCGAAACGTTTCAGAATGTCGAGCCACTTGCTCTTGTTCTTCAGTCCCTTGAATGGTTCCCAAGCCTTATAAACCGGGCTCCACGAATAATCCAGGGCTCCTCGCCAGTTGTCCTTGCGCTCATACACCGTCGTTTCACCCGTAGTATACTGATGCTGATGACTGTAGGTGAATGAGAAGTTGGCAGGATCGTATGGCATCGGATGACGCTTGGTAGCGATACCCACCCGGGCATTAGAGATGGAGAAGTTGGTCTGCGTAATCTTGGTGGCAGCGATGTTCTCGATAGAATCGCGCTCGTGCTTGGAGCCGGCGGCATCGAGGGCATCCTTCAATTCCATATCGGTATCCAGCGGATTATACTTAGGAGTGGTCTTCTCCTTGGTAACACTATAATATAAAGGTATGCTCACCTTCGCCTTGTCAGGGAAGAACTTACCCATTTCGAGCGATGTGGTCACACTGTAGGTACCGTAATTATCGGTAGTGCGACTTGCCACGCCATCTTCCAGGCCGCCGAATCCCTCGCTGATGTATCTGCCGGTGGCATTCACGCTACCCAGATCGGAGAGTTGTACGTTGAGGTTGGCATTGGCAGCCCAACCGCCCGAATTATTATGTTCCTTGAGTCGGAGTTCGTTTATCCATACCTCACCACTCTTGATGTCGGCAGAATTGTTTCTCACACCCAGCATCATGGTCTTCACCTCGCCGAGACTCGGATTACCCACGATGGTAATCTTATTCTGCGGATGTTCTGCATCCATCATGGAATAAGGAGCGAGATAAGAAGCCACACCCTGTGCCTTCGCCTTGTTACGGTTTTTCTTCAATGCCGTAAAGACACTCAGCGGCACATCGAGCATATTCTCCTCAGGCCATACCGCCTTACAGTCGGCAAGCACATAGCGGTTGTAGTTGGAGCGTGGCTCGGTGAGCTTCAGCGGGATTTCATACTCGTAGTAATTGTTCTTGTAATCACTACCCAGACGGATGAAGACTGAGAGATCACCATCCTGCAGACGGGTGGTATTCTGCTCCAGGGCATTGGCATGGGCAAACATCTGGATGCGCTTGTACTGGCGCAGATCAAGGGTAGAATTCTTATAAACCGCCTTCGCCTCACCTGTGCTCATATTCTTGACCACCAGACTCAACGCCTGCTCGTTCGCCTCAACCAACTGAGGCTGACTAGGATCCTGTTCGCGCCTGATACCCGGAGGCAAGACATAGTTGACCGGTGTCTTCTCGCCGTTCTCTTCCAGACTCACACTGCTTGCATCAAGGGTTCCGCCACTGGCTGCGCCAAGCGGCTGATCATAGGTACGCCACTTGCCCATCACGAGGTCGAAGGTACCGAAACGCAGCACGATAGGTTTCTTGAAACCGGTGAGGAACATACGCATGAAGCGGATGCTGGAGAAATCGTTGATGTTGCCCTGACGGCTCTCAAACTCATCGATAGGTATGCGGAACTGATACCAGGTAACGGTAGACTTGGTATTATCACGCCAGGTCTGGCTGTATTCACGCTTATCTACAATATGATTATTACCCACCACGAGATCTTCTGGACGGATGCTGACACGGTACTGAAAGTATTTCTCATATTCGTTGAGGGTATAATCCTGGTTGATATCCTCGACATCCGGCGTTGACTTATAAGAAGTATCATAGCTCTCAGAACGGCTGTCGCTGTCAGGCGAGTTGCCCTGAGGATTGTTGATATACTTATATCGCTGCAAGATAGGAGCACGCATCTCATCCCAGTCGGAACCGCGGAAATAGTGGTAGTCATCACGTGCCGGATCGGCAAAGATGCTGTCGAACACCGCCTGGTTCACCTTGCCCTGAATCTGGTCGAGATAAGCACTCTTGTAGAATTCCTGCTCCTCGGCATCAGTCAGTCCGTTGAAACCCACATCCTGCAAGGCTCTACTGCCACTGGTGGTTGCAAAGGCATAGGTCACGGTGCTCTGGGTAGGAATCTTACCCCACTGGGTATAGGTGTAGTTCTTGCTGCCATCTACCGGCATGCCACTCTCATAGAATTTCTTGCCATCACGCAGGATATCCTCGCTCACCTCGCCCAGATTGATGTAGAAATCGCCACCGTAATCGGCAGCATCAGCCTCTTCGCGGGAATAGATGAACGGATCGAGCATCCAGAACTCGATGTATTCGATGTTTGCCTGCTCGAAATCGTTGGTATCCAGCTTACGCATCATTCCGCCCCAGTTGCGCTGCGGATTCTGCAAGGTTCCGTCAGCCTGCAAATCTGTTACATTGAAGTTGTATGGTCCCGGCTCGCTTGGATAGTAAGCCAGATTGAGTACATTCAGGGTATTGGTAGCGCCCTGATAACTGCTCTGGTCGCGCAATGGGAAGAGCTCCTTGGTATAGACCTCGCGAACATAATGGTTACTCAACTGCTTGAGGTCGCCCTTGATATGACCCGGAGTGAGCGAACTTCCACGGCGGGTGAACAGCGGATCGATGGTATACCAGGCTAGGCGCGAACGGTGGAAACCGCTGCTCAGACCGGTCTTATCGCTGTAATCGTCCTTGAAATTGAGCGAAGGCACACTGGATATAAACCAGGAGGTAGGAGTCGTTACATCGATGGTGGTCTTCGTACCCTCGAAATCATCGATATAAGATGCATTGTCCTGTGTGCCGCCTGCCTCACCGGCAATGAGCTGGGCAAATTCTCCTGTAAAGGATATCTGCGATGGCTGGGTAAGATGCAGGAATGGTATCTTGTCAAGCACATTGGTGAGCCACTGACTCTCCTTGCGCCAATTGAGATTGATGCCCCAAAGGGTATTCTTCAGCGGTTCGGAGCCCATGGATACCTTGGTAGTAAGCGCCTGTTCGGAGAGGTGCTGGATAGTACCGCTCAATTGGAAGTTCTTGGTAAAATCATACTCCCAGTTCAGTCCGAACATCGTTTTTCGGGTTTGTCCGAAATCGGTATTACTCTCCAGAGAAACGTTGACAGCCGTACCGGCATCGATGATGCTCTGGTTCAGGATGGTCACCTCACCGGCACTGTAATCTACCGAATAGTCGGTGCCCTCTTTCAGGGTGATACCGCCTGCCGTAACGACCACCGAGCCCTGTGGCACATTGTAGGCATCGAGCGAGATGACATTGGCTGCAGAGCCCTTGAACTGTCCCACAATCTGATACTTGTTCTTTTCGGCTATCTGCTTGGCTACGGTCTTCGTACTGTCATAGAGTTCGGTAAAGGCATACTTTTCAGCCTTGTCGGCAGCCACGCCCCGCTTGATCAGATAATCACGCATATAACTGCCGAAAGGCTCTACCTTCGGAATGAACACGCGTCCATTAGAGATGGTATAGCCTTCTACATAATCGAAATATCCATTGCTGTGTGCCTTGTTGTTGTTATCCAGACGGTCGGCGCCCAGCACACGGATGATAGGCAGCTCCTTCACCTGCTGCTCAGGGATATAACTGAGATATACGCCGGTGGTATCGCTCTGGTATTTCACATCCAGGCGGAACTTCTCCTTCTCTACGGTAGAAGCCAGATAATAAACGTTCTTCATCATCAGCCCCCAGTTGCCCTGTCGCGGATTGTTACTGGTATTCTTGAGCGATTTCACGAAGAGTGCCTGCTTGGTATCGCTGAGATCGGATGCAAACTCGCCCACCTGATAGGTAACACCTCCCGATGTATACTCATAGGCTACAGCAAGTACCTGGTCGGTCTGCAGACTGGTTTTCAATGAGATATAACCCAAGGCGGTATTGACTGTATATTCTGAAGAATTGAGCAGACGGGCACTCTCCAGTTTCTCATAATCGGCTCCGCCAACCAGTCCGCCTCCATCGAGAGTGGTTGCAGCCTGGTCGATGTCACGGGCAGCAGCATACTGCCCTGTCATCGCAGCATACTCTGTATTCGCCTGGTTAGAAGGCACCTGTCCGCTCGCCGCCCACATCGGGTTGCTCAGTTTCTGGTTCTCGCCCAGGTCGGTCAGGGCTACGATGTTTCGGGTATTGGTGGTATTGCCGGTTTTGTTGGTAACCCACACCTCCACGCGGTTGATGGTGATGCCCGTGGTGAGATTAGGAAGTTTCTGCATCCAGGCATCATAATGATTTCTGAAATACTGGGAGAGGAAGAAGTGGCGGTTCTCCTCATAATCGGCTACATTCAACTCAAAAGGAGTGAGCTGCACACCGCCCCTGGTAGATACGCTCTTCGATGCACTCTTCTTCTGCGAAGCTACCATCTGCAGCTTGAGTTTGCCAAACTGCATATCGGTTCTAACACCAAACAGACTGCTGGCACCTTTGATGAGCGAAGAGTTGGAAGGGAAGGAGACGTTGCCCGCCTCAACGAGTTTGATGATTTCATCTTCCTTGCCGTCGTACTTCAGTTTCATGTTCTGTGCATCGAAATCGAAGGTGGCATCGGTGTTGTAATTCAGGTTCATGTTCACCTTATCGCCCACCTTTCCGTTGACGTTGAGATTGATTTTCTCATCAAAATCCATCATCGTCGTCTTTCGGTTGCGGATAGGCAACGAAGGATTGTCGATGCTCTTCTTGTTGATACCGAACTTGAGTTCGGCAGAACCCTGAGTCTTCACTCTGATGCCACCAGGACCGAAGATTTTCTCGGCAGGTCCCAAGTCGAAGTGCATATCTGAGAAATCGAACTTCTCCTTGCCTTTTGCCTGGAAGATTTCATCGTTCTGCTTGCGGAAGTAACTGTTGCGCTGCTGCTGTTCAGTCCATGCAAGATACTCTTTCGGAGTGAGCATGATAGGAGCCGAAAGCCAGGTTGAGCCCATGCGGTTGCCGATGATATAGCGGTCGAGGGTATCGTTGTAGACTACCTGATATTGCAGATTATCAGGACGTTTCAGGTCGAGCGGACTCTGATAGAGGTCGCTCAGGGAGTAAGGTTGGGTGCGCTGAATCTGCCAGCGGGTATGCAGCAGCGAATCGGGAATGGTATCTTCATCGAGCTGCATGGGCTGGGCTGTGCTGGTATGGGTTTTCTTTTTATCGTCCTGAAGTTGAGGCAAAGCTATCGCATAGCCGAAGGTTGCCACCATCAGCCAAGCCAATAGAAAAGATATGAATCTTTGCTTCTGTTTCATCGATAAAAAACTCCTAACTTATTTGATTTGCTTCAATGCCAGTTTCACAACCTGTTCTACCGAGAGATCAGGCTGTGCCTTGAGGATATCTACTACTACCTTGGCTGATGGTGCTGGCGAGAAGCCGAGCATGGTGAGGGCGCTTACCGCCTCATCCTTTACGTCATTGTTCACCATCACCACATTGCCTCCGCTGGCTGGCAGTTCGTCAGCAATGCCAAGGCTCACGATTTTATCTTTCAGGTCGATGATGATTCGCTGTGCCGTCTTCAGTCCGATACCCTTCACGTTTTTCAGCATCTTGTCGTTACCAGTAGAGATGATTTCGCAGAGTTCGCGTGGCGAGAGTGAAGAGAGAATCATGCGGGCTGTATTTCCGCCTACTCCTGAAACGGTGATGAGGAGGCGGTAGAGTTCACGTTCCTGTTTGGTAGCAAAGCCGAAAAGGGTGAAAGAGTCATCTCTTCCACCAGCCACCAGCACTTCGTGAACATAGAGTTTCACTTCCTGTTTGCCCTGAATGGCAGTATATGTATTGAGCGATATATTGAGTCCGTAGCCCACCCCCGCAGTCTCAACAACAGCCAGCGCAGGTGTCAGCTCTGTCAGATCGCCATGAATATATTCTATCATTTTCTTTCTCCTAATTAAATTAATATATTAATAACGTGCGAAGGGCGGGATTATTGTAATAGAGTTCCATAAAATTACGTCCCGACGTAGTGCAAAGCGCATCGGGAGGTATTGGAAAGAGGATGAATGATGTTTCGCAACAAAATAGCGAAACTGTAAGGTTCTTGCTACGGATACTTTACAAATCTCTGCTTATTCATATCTAAAAAACTATGATTTTACTACTTTTAATAAAGAGTGAAGAATTCACTGTAACTCTAACATCGATAAATGCTCGCAAATTCAAGTCTACGATTTTTTTCTTTTAAAAAGTTTGTCGATTACAAAAAAATCCTTATATTTGCAGCCAAATTGCAATTTAACTTCTAATATTAAAGCGTATGATACGACTATTACTGTGCTGTAGTTTCTTACTATCAAATATTGTATACACCCACGCTCAACATACGGTGTACAAATATGACAATATGGGGAATTGTATCTCTAGAACATATGAGAATCTTTCTGTTGAAAGCAAAAAGCTTCAAAAGAAAGACTCCATTTCTACTTTTAATTTAACGAAGATAACAATATTCCCAGTACCTTATGTATCTGATGCTATAAATGTAAACTTTTTACCTAACAAAGCAACGAATCCATTAACATATGCTATCACTAATATGTCAGGACAAGTCGAATTAAAAGGACAAATTCTTGGGTCAACATACTCCATCACAGTATCAGACCTCGCACCAGGCATATATATATTAACTGTTTCAGATTTGAATAAAAGAGTTTCATTTAAGA
>ENA-OZRS01000184-OZRS01000184.1-human-gut-metagenome-genome-assembly--contig:-NODE-184-length-15226-cov-9.609914_pt1 | contig 15226 bp, 12 predicted proteins | sample MGYA00243272_ERZ653951 | MGnify/ENA primary metagenome ERZ653951 (study PRJEB26926, sample SAMN06164475) | human gut metagenome | biome: ENVO:00009003; feature: ENVO:2100002; material: ENVO:00002003...
GTATTCCTATCCACTAAGAGAATTAGGATGGGATATTGATGAAACTATCAATCCTATACTTTTCTCCCAAAAAGAATGGGAGGAGAACCATTATACTTTATTTAATCATAATGTAACAAGGGAAGGAATTACCATATGATAAAGGGAATGCGAAGCCTTGCCGACCAGGTTCTGAAGGTGATAAAGAAATAAAATAGGGAACGCAGTGCGTTCCCTATCTGTTTATCACTTGTAACCTATAGGATGGTAATCCAGATACTTTCGTCTCGGTCGCGCGCCGCAGTCATGGCGTTGATGAGCCGCTGCAGCCAGATGCGGGAGTTCACCACCATGCCCTCGAACTTGTTCTCTCCAACAAGGATGCAGCCTTGTGTGTCGTCAGGATAATTGCCTGCATGGATGCGGATGCCCTCGAAATTCGGCACACCCACCAGCAATGGCAGCCAACGCTTGAATCTTGGAGAATACGATATGACCACAGGATAAGTACCCTCAGGAATGGCAGTATGGCCAGGTACCTTACGAGCCTTCACGCCGCTCTTGCGGCTATAGCGGGCATCCACTTTCTCTGGCTTTAGCTTGATACCCAACAGATTGCGCCATGTAGGCTCCATGGTTTCACAGAGATATGTATCCTTGGACAACAGCTGGCTGTCAAAGGTATGAACCAATGTACACTTGTCGTCCTTCTTCTTGCCGGGTAGCGAGTTACGCTTTACACTACTATCGGACAGCAGATAGAGTCTGCCGATGGTATAAGTTCCTTTTTTAGCTATACGCTTTAATACTATTTCCATTTGCTTGAATGTTAAGTGTTAAACTATTTTGCGTTAAAACATCTCAGGTCGAGTCCGTCAGAACGGAATAATAGCTTCTTAAAACTGAATAACTGAATACTGAACACCTTTCCGCCCTGCTTTCCGTCAGCTCCGTCGGCATTTACTCCCTTCGGAGGAATTTTCTCGATATAATGACGGTTCACCCAGTTTCTCAGCATCGTCGCCGTACCCTTCTTTCCGAAGTCGTTCTGCAGACGCACCATTTCTGCCTGCGCATAAGTGAAGGTGTCAGGCAATTGCTGCAGCAGGTTGGCAGGTCCTCGCTTGCTCGATTTCTCTCCTACCTCATTAGCCTTGGCTATGCTGGCGCCAAAGAAAATCATCTTGCACCACAGGTCGTAGCTCTCACTCCATCTGATGAACTCTTCTATTTCGGGTTCCCATTTGCAGCCGTTTGCCACGTATAGCACACAAGCCTTGAGAAAGGCAATTACGTTGCCACGGAAGGAGAGATTCTCGAACACCCTGTTTTGCGACATGCGCGAAAAGTCGGCGTTCTCATCCTTCAACTTTTCTGCCAGGGCAGAAGCCTCAGCGCAGTCTATCCTACCCGACGCCTTGCACAGATTCTCTATGTACGGTCTGAGCGCCTCTCTGAAGGCTTCGTCGTATTCGCCGTATACTGGCATTTCGGCACCGATTTCCCGCTCCGGGATAGTACAGAAGTTGATGCGGCTGATAGGTCCGTCGGTGAGCACCTTTGAGAAATATCGCTGCCCCAGTTGGATGGTGGTCGATGCATTCCAGTTGAACCGGATGGTGATGCGCTCGGTGACGCTCGATGTACCCACGCGAGTCTGACCGTATTGGTTGCCCGGATCAAAGGCAAGGCACATAATCTTGAACTGCTGGTTGCCCTGTCCCTTGAGGGCATCGAACTGGTCTATCTCGTTGAGCGTTGTATAGAGGAAATGCTCCTGAGCCTCAGCCGTGCGCATGACGAATGCCGGGTTGGTCATATCGGCATCTATCTCCTGGATGATGAGGTTTTCCGGGCGCTTGCGCTTATCCTTGTTGGCACCCTTTCGTGTCACCTCTTCTTTCCATTCCTTCTCCCGTTGCAGGTTCTCACGGTCGCGCTGTCTGATGTCCTCCATAATCATGTTGATAGGCATCTGCACACAGTTCTTGCCTGCGCCCGTGCCCGCCAGCAGACAGCACATCAGGGTAGCCTCGTGCTCCACATTGTCGATATACTTGAAGGTGGTCTTACAGAGGTGTGTAGCAAGTGGCGGGAAGATGGCGTGTGCCACGGCAGGCTTGTATACGTCCGGTGTCTTCGATAGCAGCAGCTCCACGAGTTTCGGGAGATGTTCGGGCATCGGAGGCGGTACTAATTTATCATCTTCCGCATTGATATCCGTGCCGCCCTCGGAACTCTCGGCTTTTAACGCCACGGCATCCTTTTGGGAGGACTTCTCTGCCTGGGCATTGATGCGGATCACGGCTTGCGACATCGGCTTCGAACTGTCACCATATTTCGCATAGAAGTCGTGGATCAGCTGCTGGCAGTCATGCTCCTGCGAGAAGGCAGGCATCTTCTGTGCCACCACCGCCTTCAGTTCCTCTTCGGACATCACTCTCGATGCGCCTGCACTCATGATTGCCAGGAGCGATGAGTGACGGGAGCCTGGGGTGTTGATGTCTACGTCCTTCAGACCTGCCGCATTGCGGAAGAGGTCGAAGGCTGCTAGGTTCTTGCCGGTTGCCACAGCGCCAGCATCCTGATGAGTTCCAGCAGGGCTGAGATGAGCAGCATGAGCAGCATTGCTATCACTAGGTTGGGCAGGCTGAATAGCAGAAACAGCCACACCTCTTCCGTCGATGGTGAGCCCACGGTCCAGGTAGGCTTGTCTGCGCTTCTTCAGTTCTTCCTGTGGCAGCACCTCGTACCAATGGGGCGAGCGATAGATTTCAGACGCCTTGTCGGTGATGAAGAGCATGCGTTCTGGCGTGATGCAGCTCTCGTCGTAAGGCACGCCCAGTGCCTCGCAATAGGCTCGCTGCGTCTCCTCGATAGTCATGCCGATGGGCATGCGGATGTCGATGTGCAGCTTCTTGCGGGCTGAGTACTCCAGGTGCAACAGGGCTCCATTCCAGATGGTATCGCTACAGTTCAGCTCTCGTGCCTTCTCTATCGCCTTATCCACATATTCCTTGTCATCCACATCGATGGTGGTCTGGAAGAGGAAGCTTTCGGGCACGGCGTTCTTCTGCGAACGCCTGTTGTCTCGGAACTGGTAGTAGTGAGCGCAGCGGAAGGGCAGCTGCTTCTTCAGTTCATCGTTACCCCCACGGATGGCAGCTACCAGGTCTGCCATCCAGGGATAAGCGATGGTCTTGTCGTAGACCGAGAGTGGCTGGGAGCTTACGCTCCCCTTATTGCCATTCTTGTACGGATTATATGCTATAATATGTTCCATTTTTTTGAATGTTGAATGATTTCGCAAGTTCAGAAGTTAAAGAAGTTAAAGAAGTTATCACTCCCTACGGTCGTTCGGGAAGTGAAGAGACAATAGTTATTTTGCATAAAACGTAGGACATTTGTCCCTTAACTTCCCTCTAACTTCCCTAACTTCCCTTAACTTCCCCACATGCGAAAGTTCTGTAATTTATAATTTCTCCTTGAATCCGGCAATCAGTTCCTTGTGCTCTACCTTGAGGTAGCGCAGCATGTCCTGCTTGTCCAGGTCACGGCTGAAAGTATAGTTCACCTGCACCGTGCGCTTGGTGGTGCGCACCACGGCATGCTTGGTCTTGAAGATTTCCTCGAAAAGCTTCTCGCCCGTACGTTCATAAGGCTTGAAGTCGAACTCGTCGCCTCCCTTCTCGCCAGAGCATACCATTCTGCCCGGTATCACCTTAGGCTGTTCGCAGATAACCTCGGTATCGTTCCATGGCGCCTTGCGGAAGGCGATGGTACCGTTTTCCTCACTGATGATGGCTCCGTCCACCTTCTGGGCGTTGAGGAGCTGCTTCTTTGCTGCTTGTTTCATAATTGTAATCACTTGTTTAAAAGATAAATAATGTTAGTTGATTCGCATATCGTTGATATACAGGCCGTCGGCAGCATATCGGATGTCCATCGGCTTTTTCAGAGGGTCATAACAGACTCTTTTCATCATGACACATTCATGACACCAACATCTGTCCTCGTCCTCCATCACAGGCTGGATAAAATCCTTGACCCACTTGTAAAACAACTTACGCTCAGGATCCTTCGAACAGCCTATCGTCATATCTCTCACCACCTGAGAGTCTACGAATGTCATACTTCTCCAAGCCAATCTACTATTTCGATTTACCTTGTCAGCATTGCCAAAGAATTCACCGAAAAACAAACGAGGTTTAAAATCCTTCGGAACCTTTTTGGTTTCCGCTTCCACGTATATTTCTACCACTTTTCCCTCCGTGTCGGCTAATACTGGGAACAGTTTATCTCTGCCGATATCTGTGATGGCAACCAGGTCCTCGATGCAAAAGAACAATCCTTCTTCGTTGTTCACCACTCTCAATCCGCCATACTGCGGATGATAAAACACATAAGCGTTTCCTTCCATATTTATATAATGTTTATGAGTTGGACTGCGAGATGTTCGCCAAATTTCAGTTTCAGGAACGGTACCGGATTCCTATAAACAAAAAACGCCCGCAACCAGACTTTACTTGCCTGATTACGGGTGCAAAGATAGGGCAAAAACACCTTTGGGAAAAATAGGAAAAATAGGATTAATATTTGTCCCATAAAAAAATCATCTATGGGCAAAGAAATCAGCCACTTTATCATCCATTTCTTGATTTTTCATGTCCTCACAATGATTGAAGACATTGTAGAACGATTTTATCGTAACTTCTTTTCGTATATTACAATCCTCAGTAAGAAATCGATAAATGGCATTGGCACTAACGATATGCTGCGGTGCCAGGATGCCTTTTCTTCTCCAATATCTGATAAACGCAAATATTGCGATATTCAATGGTGAAGACTTGCTCGCACTGGTAGACATAGAATTTAGGCCATTTAGGGTGAGAAATTCTATAAATAAAGAGGCTTGCTCGGCGGTGGTCTCTTCATCTTTTAAAGAAGATGCTTCATCAGACACAAAAAGGTATTCTTTTTTTCGGCCGATTCTGATACCATTATCCAATGGTTTTCTATTCCTTTGCTCCAGGTATTCATAATAGCCATCCAGAGTGGCGATATAAGCATCAAGCCTAGGAAGTTCAGCTTCAACCAAATGATTGTCCATTCTGTTAAAGGTCTCCAAGTATCGACGTAATACGAGCGCATCATGATAATCTCTTTCCTGCATGGCAACATCTACCAGTAAGTGTGCGTGTATGCTCATATCCATAGGAGGGAACGCCTCAAATTGTAAGTATACTCAATAAACTTGCTGTTGCCATTCAATTGAATGACCACGCAAAAAAGGCCGAATCGCCCATACTTCAGTATCAAGCGCAAGAGCTTGATTATAAATCTCCCCATAATTCGAAATTTATAATAGTTAGTAATAGAGTTCTTTGTCGCTCGTTCCTTAGTAGAGGACGTTAGAATTTGTTTGCGCTAACAATTTTGCTGGTACAAGCAAATGCCAGGAGAACTATAAGGGAATACACCCTTAGGGGACAGTTGGTCTCCGATTTCATCATATTTTACTTTCTTTTTTTTAGGTATTTATTTATAGATTAGAATTAGCCTCAAAATGAGTTCGCTAACACATAATGAGGCGGAAAAACTCACTTATATATTACTTCATAAAAGCCAGCAAGTCCTTTCCCTTATGCATAAGGTTGAGAACCACTACGGCTTGCATTCCGTAAATTTTCTTATATCTTTCTTTCATCTCATACAGCATGGTAAGCTTGGATTCCCTTTCCCTTACATATTTCTTATAGTTCTCCACCGCCTCTATTTCTTGGTAAAGATAATAGCCGATGATGTAGCAGAATTGCCTGATGGTCTCAAAAGATTTTGAGGTATCTTGCTGTCTTAGTTCTCTAATGGTATCGTAAGAAGGTCCAAACTCCAATTTTATGATTGTGGGGGTTGTGATTTCCTCCACTAGTATGTTGTCAAGGAGTGCTCCCACTTCCTTGACAACCTTGCCTCTCATATAGCCGTCGGCATATGAATTCATGTAACTACGTCCTTTTCCCATAATTTCTTTTTAAAATTTCGGTGTGAAATTACAAAGAAAGAGCGAAATAAAAGGGTGTACTACGATTCCTTAATACGCAATATGAGTACTATTATTTTTCTGATTTTTAGTTTTTTGACAAAAAAAGAGGGAAAAGTGAGCATCTTTGCAGCATCACTTCTCCCTGATACTTTTATGGAATTTTTATGGTAGGTGCAGCGTTCTCTGCACAGCTTATTTCCTTGCGAACACACCAACTTTTAAACCCTAATATGGTCTCTATTGGCGATGAATCCTTTCACAGCTTGGAGCATGCCGTATTGGAAGGCATCGCTATCCTTATACTGCTTATAGAGCGACTTGTCACCCCTTCGCATGGCTAACATCTGTTTTTTGATGATCTTTGCCAATACCTGGTCGGAGGCTTGCTGGTCTGGATTGCCTTCCACATACTGGTAATCCTCGTCTTCTCTCACCATCTTGGAGAGATTGATGATCTTTGCCTTCTGCTCGTCGGGTGTAGCATTCCATCCCTTAAACCAATGTTCGTTGAATTGCTTCACGATTTCGTCTAATGGGTCTTTCTCGCCATCGTCTCCTCCTGCGTTCACCATTTTCGGTGCCAGTGGGTCTATGGTGCTTTCGCCAGAATCAAGCTCGATATGCTGATTCAGTGCCGTGCGGCGTGCACCGTAGGTATTGAGGTCGATACTGTTGAGCAAGTCTTTCAGTTCATCGTCATTCTTGGATTTCACCTTTAGCTCAGGTATCAGGAAGCGCAGGAACCAGAACAGTCTTTCCCAGTCTGCCACCTCATAGTCCATGATGGCTGCCATTCGGGAATATATCTTCACGAATTGCTTGCACTTCATCTTGAAGTCTGCCTTGCCGTCCTCTTCCCACTCTATCTCTTCGTTGAACCGCTGGGCGCAGGTGTCGATGACAGGTGCCAATTCGTCGGCTTTCTTGCCTTGGATATAGAGGTCAGAAAACTGCGTTACCTCGTCCATGTCGAAGACACCCAACGTGAGCAGGGTGGTCATCAGTTCGTGCAGCACGTTCACATCGGTAGCACCGCTCAGCGTGGTGGCGGTATAGAATGGCTCGAATGCGGCCTTCATGTCATCTACCGAATTGTAGAAGTCGAGCACAAACAGGTCTTCGTTTCGCTTGCCCAACTCGGCTGCCGAGCGGTTCAGTCTGGAGAGGGCTTGCACAGCCAGCACGCCAGCCAATGGCTTGTCGATGTACATGGCGCAGAGCTTAGGCTGGTCGAAGCCTGTCAGGTATTTGTTGGCTACCACTAGGATACGGTTATCGCCTTCGTCAAACTTGGTGGCGGTATCCGTTTCGGGGAATCCGTTCAAGCCTGCCTCAGTATAGGCTTTGTCGCACAGCTTCTTCTCACCTGAGAAAGCGATGAGGGCATGGTAAGGCAACTTGTTCTTGGCGATAATGTCCTTGATGGCTTGGTAGTAGAGGATGGCACACTCGATGTCCTTGCACACCACCATTGCCTTTGCCTGGCTGTCCAGTTTGTGGGAGTGGAAAATCTTGGTGTCGAAGTGATTCATCATGATTTCAGCCTTTGCCTGGATAGTCTTCGGGTTGCGCTCCACGGTCTGACGTATCTTCTTCTGTGCTTTTTTGTTGTTATATTTCGGATTTTCCTTGATGCTTTTAATGACCTCGTAGTAGCCTTGGTAGGTGGTATAGTTGGTCAGCACGTCGAGAATAAAGCCTTCCTCGATGGCCTGTTTCATACTGTAAAGGTGGAAGGGGTAGAACTTACCCTTCTCCCCTCGCTCGCCGTTTACGTCTTCCCATCCGAATCGCTCCAAGGTCTCTCGCTTTGGGGTGGCAGTGAAGGCAAAATAAGAGCAGTTGGTGCTCATCTTGCGTTCCTTCATCAGTTTCTCTATCAGCTCGTCGGTGTCTGCTCCACCCGTGTCGGCATCCTGCTCTGAGGAGCCGTTCTGCTGCATGGAGGCATTCATCTTGTCGCTGGCAATGCCCGACTGCGATGAGTGTGCCTCGTCGATGATGATAGCGAAGTTGCGGTCGCTCACGTCCTTGATGGTGTCGCAGATAAACGGAAACTTCTGTATCGTGGTGATGATGATGCGCTTGCCACCCTCGATGGCATCCTTCAGGTCGCCGCTACTGTTGGCATGGGCGATGATTTTCTGGGTCTGTCCGAATGCTCGGATGTTGGCGGTTATCTGCTTGTCCAGGAGTCTGCGGTCGGTCACTACGATGGCTGAGTTGAAGAGTTTTTCTTCCAAGCCTTTGGCTCGCTTGGCTGCCATGGTGGTTGGACAGGCATTGATGACTTGGAAGGCGAGCCATGTGAGCGAGTTGCTCTTGCCAGAACCAGCCGAGTGCTGGATGAGGTAACGCTCGCCTACGCCTTTCTCCGATACGTCTTCGAGAAGCTTGGTCACCACGTCGAGTTGGTGGTATCGTGGGAAGATGAGCTTCTTGGCGTTCTTCATGACGTGGGGCACAGTCTTACCCGTCTTTGCTTCGCCATAGTCGAAGCATACGTACTTGTCGATGATGTCGGCGAGGCAGTCTTTCTGCAACACCCATTCCCATAGATAGCTGGTCTTGTAGCCGTTGGGGTTCACTGGGTTACCAGCGCCCTGCCCATTGGGCAGACCTTTATTGAATGGCATAAAGTAGGTTTTCTTGCCTGCCAACTTGGTGGTGAAGAAGATTTCATTCTTGTCGCCTGTGAAGTGTGCAAGACAGCGGCCGAAGTTCAAGAGCCTGTCTTTCGGATTTCGGTCTTCCTTATATTGCTTCTGCCCATTGTAGCGTGCAGTCTGGTAAGTCCAAGGGTTCTTCCACTCAAAGGTAATAATCGGCAGTCCGTTTACATAGAGCACCATGTCTATCTCGTCGCCTGGTTTCAAACGAGAGTAGGTTTGCTGTCGGGTCACGGAGAACTGGTTCTGCTGAAAGAGTAGCATATTCTCCTGCGCATCGGCTGGAGAAGGTTTCGGATACCAAAGTTTCAGCGCAATGTTCTCTACTTTGATTCCTTCACGCAGCACCTTGATGATGCCGAAGGTCTCTATGTCCTTGCTGATATGTTCGGGGATGGCACGCTCCAGGGGTGTTCTTCCCACGTAGGTGTCGAATATGTCTTGCTGGGTGGCGTGCAGGAACGACATGAGGCGGCGCATGTCTATCGCCCAGTCCTCGTTCTGCTTGTACTTGAAGTCGCTTGGCACGCCCCAGTAGTATTGGTCGGCGGCAGGCTGCTGCGCATCCACGTCTTTCGCAGTGATGCCCTGCGCCTTTCGCTCCTCTATGGTTGAGCCTACCAAAGCCTTTTCTATCAAGGCTTCGAAGGCTTGTTCTTTTGTTTCTGATGTATGGCTCATGATACTTTCACCTTTCCTGTTACTACTTCGTTAATGATGATTTGCTTGCGCTCCTGAAGGAGAGTGATTTGACGCTGGCAGTTGGTGATGGCAGAGTCGAAACGTTGCATTTTTGGCGTCAACATATCTATTATTTTATTTTGTTCTTCTAATGTTGGCATGGGAATCTGCATATTTGCATATCTTTCACCACTTATATTTTGTATTGTTGCTTGAATAAAAATGGATTCTTTCCATCGTTGATAAGCAAATGTTTGTGTATATAAATAAACAAACTTAGGTAACACTTTTTGCAGATCCATATGAGCCTTAATTAAATAACCTGCATAACAAGCAGCATAATCTTCTTCAAATAAAAATGCCTTTCCAACTGTTGCCCCACTTCGTGCAAATAACAAATCTCCCTTCTTTAACAGATACGGCTCAGCTTTGTTCATCGGTAATGAACGATATGTTTCTTCTTTTAATTTGCCATTTGTGTCAATGTCTGTAATTCGAATGTATCTCGGACATGAATAATCTATCAAATCAGAAGCCTCATTTGCACCATATTTAAGAGGTGCATCAATCAAATATTTTAATTTAGAAATTTCCCAATGTTTCGGAATCATGCCAATCCATTCCACACCACTATCCTTCATTTCCACGTTCTCATCGAGTCCTTTAGTCACGGCATTTTGGATGATGATCTGCTTACGTTCATTCAGCAGGTCTATCATCTTTTGCTGCATGGCAATAGCTTTGTCGATTTTCGAGGTGGCGGCGTCGAGGTAACGGACAATGGCATCTTGCTCTTTATAAGAAGGAAACAAAAGAAAATTTGATTTTAATTGTTTTCTTCCTATACTATAGACTTTTACTCCATTTACCAAACTTCTTATATGATTTCTCCAACATTCTGATTTAAAAAGATACGCATAATAGCTCGGATTATACAGTCCACTCTGTTTTGCCACAATTGTATGATAACCAGCAAATATATTAGCTGGGAAATCGTTATATACAAAATTTCCTGAACCTCCAATATCTTCAGAAGTATCTGCAAATACAAAATCGTCTTTAGTTAACAAACATTGCGGATGGCTTTTTAGATAATCACGTGACACATATCGAACCAATGATTCAGACATTGTTGTCCCAAGATTCTCTTTAGCGTGGATTTGACCATAGCTTATAACGGCTTCACCAGAATCTATTAAGTTCGCTTTGGTTATAGGTAAGCCTTTACGAAAACTAAAATGTCTTCCAAACGGTTCAACTTTCCAGTGGCTCGGAATCTCCCCGAGCCACTTTACTCCACTATCCTTATATTCACTATATCTTTCCATACTTAACCCTCCTTGCTTAAAAGTTGACGGATGAAGCCATCGTTCTCTTGGTCGAGGGCGAGGATATCTGCCTCATTCTCTTCCAACGTGCGCAGAGGCACTGGCTTATAGAAATACTTGGTGAAGGAAATCTCGCAACCTATCTTGGTAGGTGGCAAGTTGATCCAGGCATCCTCTACGTATGGACGCACCTCACGCAGGAAGTACTCGTAGATGTCTTCCTTCACAGGTATCTTTTCCGTATCTCTAAGGTCGCTGTCGGTTTCATACTCCACATATAGCTTGCTTTCATCCAAGGCTTTCCAATAGCCGTATTCGTTCAGTCGCTCCTCTGGAATGCCATATACTGCCATCAAGCTGGCGATTTCCTTGCTGTTTGGCTTGTGCGTCTTCTTGACCACAGGTGCTGCCTTCGGGTCGGTCTCGCTCATGGCTCTGGCTATGGTCTTCATCTCGGCGGCACTGATGTTTTCCTCCATAAATTCAGAGGCAGCTGTCTTGATGCAGCCAAAGAACTTGTTGTAGTCCATATATTCGTCGGTACCCACAATCTTCATCAGTTCATGGGCGAGGTCAACCAAGTGCTTGCGCTCCTGCCATTTCTTGGCAGAAATCAGGCTGTTCAACTGCTTGTCGGTCTTCTTGATATCCTGCTCCTGGAGATAACTCTTGATGGCTGTCACTTCGTTGTCAAGCCCTGTGAACACACGCTCACCATAGGTCTGATAGAGCCACTTAGAAAGCTCTACGTCCGACTTATCGTAAAGCAACTCGTCTATCTTGAGCTGCGAGAATTTGCTGCGAAGGCGCAATGGTCGCTCGATGGTAACATTATAGAATCGGAAATCATCATTGTCAAATATCTTTGACTCTACCTTGTTATCCTCGGCAGCTTCCTTCTCCTCGAAATCCATGTAGGTTTCGAGTATCTGCTGGCGATGTAGCGGCGTGATGGTACAGTTGCGAGAACCTTGGTTCTTGCGCAACTTCTCGTAACACTCAGAGGCATTGATGAGCTGCACTTTGCCACGGCGCTCAGCAGACTTCTTGTTGGTGAAAATCCACACGTAGGTAGTGATACCTGTATTATAGAAGATATTGTTAGGCAACTGCACGATGCAATCTACCAAATCGTTCTCTATCAAGTATCTACGGATGTTACTTTCTCCACTACCCGCATCGCCTGTAAAGAGCGACGAGCCATTGTGAATGGAAGCAATACGACTGCCTTGTGGCTGCATATCGAGTGGTTTCATCTTGTCGATTTCCTCTAATACGAAGAGCAACTGACCATCGGAAGTTCTCGGTGTACTATCCAATGCCTCTACTTCGCCCGCAAAATTAGTCAATTTCAGCTCGAATCGGGCATCGTTGAGCACCTTCTTCTTTCCCTCGTCCACCTCGCTGTATATAGACTCCTTGTCAGTTTTCCACGACTTGCCGTAAGGAGGATTTGTCAACATAAATCCGAAACTATTCATCTTCTGCTTGGCGAAATAATTCTCCGTAATGGTATTGCCCTTATGGATGCCGTCAGGGTTTACGCCCTTGATTATCAAGTCAGACTTGCAGATGGCATAAGTCTCAGGGTTGATTTCCGTACCAGAAAGGAAGATGGTGAAATCCTTCACACCTAGATTCACCAAGTATTCGTAACCCTCGGTGAGCATACCGCCCGAACCACAGGCTGGGTCGTATAGCGTAATGGTCTTAGGAAGGTCGTCCTTGACAGGCTCGAACACGAGGTGCGCCAAGAGCGAGATAGCATCACGTGGGGTGAAGTGCTCACCTGCCTCCTCGTTGTTCTCCTCATTGAATCGGCGCAAGAGTTCCTCGAACACCGTTCCCATATCTACATTGTCGAGAGGTGGGAGTGGCAAGCCGTCAGGGTCATCCTGTGGCTTATTGGTGAGGTTGATGCGTGGGTCGGTGATACGTTCGATGATGGCAAGCAAACGGTCGTTGTCGGCAAGTTTACGAGCCTTGTTATAATAGTCGAAGTTATCCAGTACATCCTTCACATTGTCGCTGTAGCCGCTCAGGTATTCAACGAAGTTCTTATAGAGGATGTCGTTATTGTCGGGAGCCTGGTCCTTCAGACGGTTTAATGTCCACTTGGAGGTGTTATAGTAAGAGAGCTGGGTAATGTTGCACATTACGTCCTCATCTATCTCGTCTTCGGGGTCCATTTCTTCCAACTCTTTCTCCACCTCATCCTTGGTAGGTTCAAGGAGGGCATCCAGTCGGCGGAGCACCACCATAGGCAGAATGACATCACGATACTGACCACGCAAGAACACATCACGTAACACGTCGTCTGCGATATTCCAGATGAGCGATACGATTTGGCTATTATTATTTTCCATTTCTTTCTAAAAGGTTATTTCGTTAAATTTTCAGTGTAAACACATTTCCCCCTGGCATATCCTCCAAGGTTATCACCCACTCTATCTCCCCATCCTCTGGGTCGACATCAATAGCATACGCCGTGCCTTCCTGCTGTCCGTCGAAGCGCACGTCGAAGCGCCAGAGACCGTCCTTCAAAATCTGGTCTCTGGTAATCTTGATGGTTGAAATCTTGGAGATATCTATGTCGAGGCGCTTGGCTATCTCCTGATAGCTAAGCACCCATCGGGTCTTACCATTAGAAATATATTCATAGGCTATGCCATCCTTGGTAAAGCCGATACCCTCAGTATCGGTAATGGCATAATAACTGGGAGCCTCGCTGTCGGCAGGTGGGCTGACAACGGGGTCGGTACCGGAGCTTACATCATCCTTGCTGCAACTGGCAAGGGTAAGCGTAAAAAATGCGGCTACTAGAGCCAGCTTCCCCCAATATGGGGGGGTAAATCTACTGATAATCATAACGTTATCGTTTTAATATCACTTATGTGGCTATATACCACACCACAAAGTTACGATTTCTTTTTGAAACTGGCAAGGATTTCGGGAGAAAGTTTTGAAAAAAGTTATTTTTGGATGCGACCCAGTCGCCATGTAAGGACGCCTGGGTGATTGCTATTATAACCAGGGCTTAGAATGCCTAAAAGGTTATTCAGTATTCAGTATTCAGTTTTTTTCGCGATAGTTACCTTTTTCATGGTTATAAATTGTAAGTAATTATTTTATATTATATATATATATTATTATATATATATAATATACTATCTATACAGAGAGTGGTAACAACAGCGAAAAAAACTGAATACTGAATACTGAATACGTTCCACGTAATCGGTTATTACTTTGTAATATACTGGTTTATAGCGCAAAACATAGTTTTCTACACCGCAAAACATAGAGATGCGCCCCATGAAACATAGAGTTATTTCTCTTTACTAAGTTTCAAATCGTAAGCTGCTGAAAATCGCTCCTTATCACATGCCTAAATTTGGTAGATACCAGAAATCTTCATATCTTTGCACCGGCAATCGAAAGAACAGTCTTTTGTGCCTCGCTCGAGTCTTCTATTAAGACCAACACGGGTTATAAATGATGGCAGACGCCGGTCATCAATGAAGACCCCGAAAACGGCAGAAACGGGGCGTTCTGGGGAATTTGAACCAACTAGGTTAGTGTCATACCGACACACAACCAAAAAAAGCCCCCGATGCAGAAACGCACCGGGAGCCTTCGTAAGCAAATTATTATTATCTTAAAAAGATCAACTGAATATGCAGCACATCAAAGTATACACCATGACGCACCGTCAGAAAGCCTTAGATAAGGTTCATGCCCGCTTCCTCAGCCTCCTTGCGCATCTCCTCAGACCAGATGCTAGCCTGGATCTCACCAATGTGAGCCTTATGCAGCAATACCATACACAGACGGCTCTGGCCGATACCGCCACCAATGCTCAGAGGCAACTTGTCGTTCAGGAGCTGCTGATGGAAGTAAAGTTTCTCTCTATCCTCCTTGCCCTCCAGCTTAAGCTGACGCAGCAGACTCTCCTTGTCAACACGGATACCCATAGAACTGAGCTCGAAACTGCGACCCAGAACAGGATACCAGATGAGGATATCACCATTCAGTCCCATCTTGCCGTTCTCAGCCACGGTGCTCCAGTCATCATAGTCAGGAGCTCGGCCATCATGCTTCTTGCCATCGCTCAACTTGCCTCCGATGCCCTCTACAAATACAGCGCCATACTTCTTGCAGATAGCATCCTCACGCTCCTTAGGAGAAAGGTCTGGATACATATCGAGCAAATCCTGCGCATGAATAAAATGAATATCCTTAGGCAGGAAAGGCTTCAGCTGAGGATAATGCTCGCAAGCCAGGAACTCGGTACGCAAGATGGCACCATAGATGCGGCGCACGATATTCTCGAGGAAGGCGATGGTACGGTCTTCCTTGGTAATCACAGCCTCCCAGTCCCACTGGTCAACATAGAGCGAATGAAGATTATCCAGCTCCTCGTCAGCACGGATGGCGTTCATATCTGTATATACGCCATAAGCAGGCTCAATCTCATACCTGTCTCTTATACACATCTCCGAGCCCACGAGACGGAGCTACATCTC
>ENA-OZRS01000194-OZRS01000194.1-human-gut-metagenome-genome-assembly--contig:-NODE-194-length-14965-cov-4.635412_pt1 | contig 14965 bp, 14 predicted proteins | sample MGYA00243272_ERZ653951 | MGnify/ENA primary metagenome ERZ653951 (study PRJEB26926, sample SAMN06164475) | human gut metagenome | biome: ENVO:00009003; feature: ENVO:2100002; material: ENVO:00002003...
ACGAGATGTAGCTCCGTCTCGTGGGCTCGGAGATGTGTATAAGAGACAGCCTTATGGTTTATAGTTTATGGTGTGCACAACCCCATAGCAATCATTCATTGTTATAATTCCATTGTGCACCATAAACCATAAACCATTTTTTTTTGACATTTTTCAGTTACATGGAATTAAAAAGAGTAGTAGTAACAGGTCTTGGCGCAGTGACTCCGTTGGGAAACAATCCAGAAGAAACATGGAACAACCTCCTGAACGGCGTAAGTGGCGCAGCACCTATTACATTGTTTGACGCTTCTTCGTTCAAGACACAGTTCGCTTGCGAAGTGAAGGACCTTAAGGTCAACGACTACATCGACCGCAAGGAAGCACGCAAGATGGACCGCTACGCACAGCTCGCTATCATCGCAGCGATGCAGGCGGTGCAGGACAGCGGCATGAACCTCGACGAGGAGGATAAGAACCGCATCGGCGTCATCTACGGCGTGGGCATCGGTGGCATCAAGACCTTCGAGGAAGAGGTGGGCTACTGGGCAACACACCAGGAGAACGGCCCGAAATTCAACCCCTTCTTCATTCCGAAGATGATTGCCGACATAGCAGCCGGACACATATCTATTATGTACGGCTTCCACGGCCCCAACTTCGCCACTACATCGGCTTGCGCTTCTTCGACAAACGCTCTCGCCGACGCGTTCAACCTCATCCGCTTGGGCAAGGCTAACGTGATTGTAAGCGGCGGTGCAGAGGCAGCCATCACACCGGCTGGCGTAGGCGGATTCAACGCTATGCACGCCCTCTCTACACGCAACGATGACCCAAAGCACGCTTCACGCCCGTTCAGCGCATCGCGCGACGGATTCATCATGGGCGAAGGCGCCGGCTGCCTCATACTCGAGGAGCTGGAGCACGCCAAGGCACGCGGAGCGAAGATATACGCAGAAATGGTGGGCGAAGGCATGTCTGCCGACGCTTATCACATCACAGCATCACACCCGGAAGGACTCGGCGCCTGCCTCGTAATGCAGAACGCACTCGAAGACGCCGGCATGAAGCCGGAGGACATCGACTACATCAACGTACACGGCACATCAACACCGGTGGGCGACATCTCTGAGGCTAAGGCTATCAAGCAGGTGTTCGGCGAAGCTGCATACAAACTCAATATCAGCTCAACAAAATCAATGACTGGTCACCTCCTCGGTGCTGCCGGAGCTGTAGAGGCACTCGCATCAGTGCTCGCAGTGAAGAACGACATCATACCGCCGACAATCAACCACGTCGAGGGTGACGAGGATCCGGAAATCGACTACACGCTCAACTACACCTTCAACAAGGCACAGAAGCGCGAGGTACGTGCGGCACTGAGCAACACGTTCGGTTTCGGTGGTCACAACGCATGTGTAATATTCAAGAAATATGCTGAGTAATCTCATCGACAGAATGAAGCTCCCTTTCCGCAAGGACAAGGAGCTTTATTTATCTTTACGCAAAATCATCGGATTCTACCCGCACGACATAAGCTACTACAAGCTCGCACTGATGCACAAGAGCATGTACAAGCGCAACGCAAAGGGTAAACCCGTGAACAACGAACGACTGGAGTTCCTCGGCGACGCCGTGCTCGACGCCACCGTGGGCGACATCGTATACCGCCACTTCCCCGGAAAACGCGAGGGCTTCCTCACCAACACGCGATCGAAGCTCGTGCAGCGCGACACGCTGAACAGACTGGCGCAGGAGATGGGCATCAACCAGCTCATTCTCTCAAGCGGACGGTCGCAGTCGCACAACTCATACATGGGAGGCAACGCCTTCGAAGCGCTCGTCGGAGCCATCTACCTCGACAGAGGATACGACGCTTGCATGGAGTTCATGCGCAAACGAATACTGGCACAAATGATAAACATCGACAAGGTTGCTTATAAGGAGGTGAACTTCAAGAGCAAGCTCATCGAATGGAGCCAGAAGAACCGTGTGCGCATCGACTTCAAGTCGATTCTCGAAGAGAAGGACAAGACCGGATCGCCCGTGTTCGTCTACCGTGTGACGCTCGAAGGAGTGGAGGGATGCGAAGGAAAGGGCTACAGCAAGAAGGAAAGCCAGCAGCTGGCGTCGAAACTGACGCTGGAGAAGCTGCGCCGCGAACCGCAATTCATCGACCTGGTGTTCGCTGCAAAGACCGACCGCACGAAGATGGAGGAGGAACCGGTGGAGAACGTGCCCTCAACAGAACAGCCCGACGACTTCATCGTGGTGAGCTCGGGAATGGAGGGAGAAGGGTTTTATAACGAGGATGGCGAGGCTGGCTGTTCTAGCTCTTCTAGAGAAACTAGCTCTCCTAGAGAAACTAGCTCTCCTAGCAAGCCTAGCTCTCCTAGCAAGCCCAGCTCTCCTAGCAAACCCAGCTCTCCCAGCAAGCCCAGCTCTCCTAAAGACTCCAAGGCTAAGCGCAGCCGCCGCTCGCCGATGTACCGCAAGGACGAGGCAGCAGCCGAAGCCGCTCCTGCCAACAAGGCAGAGGCAGCGACTAACAAGACAGAGGCTTCAGCCAAGGCAGAGCCCGTTTCTTCGGGCCTCACCCCCGCCGACCTCGACCTCTCTGACGAAGACTTCGACCTCAGCCATATCTCGGCGAGAGCACAGAGCCGCGAGGAGATAATCGCTGCTGCAGAAGCCGCAGCGTTCGGAGAAGAATAAAACGTTATTATCCGTAGGAGGCTACGGCATTAGCTTTCCGCTAATGCCGTAGCCTCCTACAGTTACCTTCTCATCGCAATCCTGTAGTTTTAACACCTCAACATCACAACATCTCAACATATATCACCACCTCAACATCTCACCACCTCAACATCTCAACATCTCACCACCTCACCACCACAACATCTCAACACCTCACCATCTCAACATATATCACCACCTCAACACCTCACCATCTCAACATCTATCACCACCTCACCACCTCACCACAACAACATCTATCACCACCTCACCACCTCAAATCTACCTTTTTATACAAAATTAACCCTTGTAATGCACACGCAACAAGGTTTTTATTTAATTTTGCAACAAAATACTTACGACTATGAAGAAATTATTACTTGCAACATTGCTTTTGCTCGGTATCGTAACTACCGCAAGCGCACAGCTGCCGAAGGTGATGCTTAAGAGCATCGACGGCAAGTCAGTGTCTACAGACACACTCTCAAACAACGGCAAACCGTTCATCATCGACTTCTTTGCAACATGGTGCAAGCCCTGCAACCGCGAGCTCACCGCTATCAGCGAGGTGTACGATGAGTGGCAGGAAGAGACTGGCGTGAAGGTTATCGCCGTGTCTATCGACCAGGCACAGAACATCAACAAGGTGAAGCCGCTCGTAGACAACCACGGCTGGCAGTATGAGGTTCTGCTCGACCCGAACAGCGACTTCAAGCGCGCGCTCGGCATACAGACCATCCCTTACGTTATCGTTTGCGACGGCAACGGCAAGATCGTGTCTAAGCACAACGGATATACCGAGGGTGCTGAGGAAGAGCTTATTGAGGAAGTACGCAAGCTTGTGAACAAGTAAACGAGTTGACGAGTTGACATGTTGATATGTAGACATATTGACGAGTTAGCAGTTATCACTCCCACCAACAACCCTAACAACATTAACATGAACAAGAAGCTTACGCTCGCTCTCGCTGCCCTCAGTCTGTCGGCAGCCACAGCGAGCGCACAGACCATAAAGGTAGCAAAAGACTACGACGTACAGATTACGGGTAGCTTGCAGACCGACTTCCTCGTTCCGCAGGAAGACAACAAGATTGGTACGGGAACCTACGACGACAAGGTGCTGAACAACACCTACGCTGAGGTTCACGCCCTCTCGAAGTACGTAGACGCCGGCGTGCGTCTTGAATATCTCGACCATCCGCTCCCAGGCTTTGACAAGGACTTCAAAGGCTGGGGTGTGCCGTTTTATTACATCAAGGGCAAGATGAAGAACGCCGAACTCACACTCGGTAACTTCTATGAGCAGTTCGGCTCGGGCTTCATCCTCCGCACATACGAGGAGCGCTCGCTGGGCATCGACAACTCGCTGCTCGGCGGTCGCGTCATGGTGCGTCCGTTCAAGGGCGTGCAGGCAAAGGCTGTAGTAGGCACACAGCGCCGCTATTGGGACACACAGTCGCTCATAGCAGGTGCCGACCTCGAGCTCAGCGTGTCTGAGTGGTCGCAGAAGATGCAGCAGTCGGGCACTAACCTAACGCTCGGCGCATCGTGGGTCGTAAACCACCAGCACCAGAAGGAGGACATCTACGCCGATGCCACACACAAGCTGCACTTCGTAGAGAACACCAACGCCTTCGACGTGCGTGCCAACCTGCAGAAGGGCGGATTCAGCATCCTCGGCGAATATGCACAGAAGACCGAAGACCCGACGTTCGACAAGAACTTCCCGTATATCTACCGCAAGGGCTACGTGACGATGCTCTCTACATCCTACTCGCAGCGCGGCATGAGTATCCTCCTGCAGGCAAAGCGTTCGGACAATATGAACTTCCGCTCACGCCGCACAGAGAGCGGCACAGCAGGCTTCATCAACCACCTGCCGGCGTTCGCCATGCAGCAGACATACGCTTTAGCTTCGCTCTATCCTTACGCCACACAGCCTAACGGCGAGTGGGCTTATCAGGCAGAGCTCGGCTACAAGTTCAACCGCAAGACATTCCTCGGCGGCAAGTACGGCACAAGCGTGAAGCTCAACTTCTCGCATATCCGTGCCATCGAGAAGAACGTACACAACGGCGGCACACCGGGCACAGACGGCTACGGTTCGCCTTTCTGGAAGAGCGGCGAGAAGTACTACCAGGACATCAACGTGCAGATTGAGAAGAAGCTCACCAAGGACTTCAAGCTCAACCTCATGTACATGAACCAGTACTACAACAAGACCGTCGTTGAGGGCGAGGGCGGAATGATTCACTCTGACATCTTCGTGGCTGAGGGTAAGTACCGCTTCAACAAGAATATTACGCTGCGCGGCGAGGCTCAGTATCTGAGCACAAAGGACGACCAGGGCGACTGGTGGTTCGGTCTGCTCGAGCTTTCTGTGCTGCCCAACTTCATGTTCACCATCAGCGACCAGTACAACGGTGCGGAGCACTACTACACATCGACTGGCGCCATCGACGAGTCGAAGGGCACACACGCAGAGCACTACATCAACGGCTCTGTCACCTACACTCACGGCGCACACCGTCTGCAGGTGGGCTACGGCAAGACACGCGCTGGCTACAACTGCTCGGGTGGCGTATGCCGCTACGTGCCGGCGAGCAAGGGTGTGACAGTATCATACAACTTTAACTTCTAAAGCCACTATTATGAAACTGAAGAATATATTGTTAGGCGCAGCAAGCGCCATCGCCATTTTCGCAACAGTGGCATGTCAGGAAGTAGATCCCAACGACCGACTCATCTACGTGAAGCCGGCTGAGGTGGGACGCGCGGTGCTCATCGAGGACTACACCGGTCAGGAGTGTGTCAACTGCCCTAACGGCACAAACGCCATCAACAGTATCGTTGAGACTTACGGCGAGAAGAACGTAATCGCAGTGGGCATACACAGCGGTCCGCTCGCATCAAAGGGCAAGACCTCGTTGGCAACCGAAATCGGCGACGAGTACTACAAGCACTGGGACAGCCAGAGCAAGCTCGGACAGCCTTGGGCGCTCATCAACCGCGCTACAGCTCCTAACGAGGACTATAACACTTGGGCAAGCTACGTAGGTGCGCTCATCTCGAAGAAGGCTGCGCTTTCGCTCAGCGTCAACAATATTTATGACGCTACTTCGCGCAAGCTCACCATCGACGTAAAGGCTTTCGGCACCGACGGCAATACAACAGGCAAGCTGCAGGTGTGGCTCATTGAGGACGGTATCGTAGCTAAACAGAAGATGCCCAATGGCAAAATCAACAAAGAGTATGTACACAACCACGTATTCCGCGATGTAGCCAACGGCACATGGGGCGAGGACGTAACCGTGAAGGAGGGCGAAACCACAGAAAAGCAGTACGAATATACGCTACCCGAGAAGTGGAACGCCGAGAAGGTATCGGTAGTGGCTTTCGTTTACGACAACAACGAGGTGCAGCAGGTTACGAAGAAAGCAGTCTTCGCAGAAACCGCTGCCGAATAAACATATTCTGTTTGAGGTTGTACGGAAAGACCGCACAACCTCAAACAATTCTTTTAACAAACCATTGATACCTAACGCTAATTTAAAAAACAGAATAATATGAAGAAAATCTTTACACTTTGCTTTGCTCTCTTCTCTGCAGTGACAATGTTCGCGCAGGAGACTAAGGGCATGTTTGAATTCGCTACAGCAGACGGTACTGTTGTACCAAGCGGAACAGTAATAACAAAATCGGACGTCGAAGACTTTACAGATCCAGAAGAAGGAGAAGACGACATGCAGATCCCGACAGGTCTGTTCGTAAAACCTATTAAGACAGACTTGAACGGAGAGAAAATCTACGTGAAGTTGCGTCTTAACGTAGAAAGAATCGACCACGGCAGCATCGCCTTCTGTCTGCTTGGCAACTGCAAGAACGCTTCAGAAAAAGGAGAATTTGAATCTAACGCCGGTTTTGTAGACAAACTCGACGACCTTAAGACCGAATGGAAGATCGTCGACGAAGAAACCCATAAGGCAAAGTACGGTGAGGCAACAGCTAAGCTCACATTGGTAGCTTGCCGCAAGAAGTCTCTGGGCAAGGACCAGTTTGGCATTGAGAAGTTCGAATACAAGAATGTAGGCGATTGCTCAACCGTAACAGTGCACTTTGTTTACAACGAGAAGTCTACCGGCATCAACGGCATCAACAACGCAGACGCTACGGTAGTGGCACGCTATGCAGCAGACGGTACACGCCTCTCAGCTCCGCAGAAGGGCTTGAACATCGTGAAGCTCTCTAATGGCAAGACCGTGAAATACATTAAATAAAAGAATAAGTTTTAACAATTCAGAAAAGCAACAGAACAGCTTATATAAATGAATATTAAGGCGTTGCCCTCAGCGGGCAGCGCCTTTTTTGTTGCATTTGTTTTGTAGAGTCAGCAGTTTGCAGTAACTTTGCAGAAAGAATCATTAGGGGGCTTCCAGGGGGTGCACTTGAGACAAGTGCACCCCCTGAGAGGTATCAACAGAGCAAGAAGTACACCAACAGAGCTACGTTGGTGCACTTCTTGCTCTGGCAAGCGGCAGAGCCGAGCGGAGACAAGTGCCCCCTAAAGACGCCCCCTAAAGGCACCCCCTGAAGGTAGCTAATAAACTCTAAAACAAATTACACAGATATACAATGGAATGGATTGACAGTCTTTTCACCATACACTCAGCAGTACAGACGCTGGTAGTGCTGGCGCTGATCATCAGCGTGGGCATGGCACTGGGCAAGTTGCGCATCCGCGGCATCTCGCTCGGTGTGGCGTTCGTGTTCTTCATGGGCATCGTGGCGGGCAGCCTCCACTTCACTGCCGACGAGCAGATGATCAGCTTCGCCGAAACCTTCGGCCTCTCCCTCTTTGTCTACGCCCTGGGTCTGCACGTAGGTCCTAACTTCATAGGCATGATGCGCCACGACGGCGCATCGCTCAACGGCTGGGGCTTGGGTGTCATAGTGCTCGGCACCGTGATGGCGCTCTCGCTGTGCCTCGTACTGCCTATCAGCATCCCCGACATGGTGGGCATCCTCTGTGGTGCTACGACCAATACGCCGGCGCTCGGTGCGGCTCAGCAGGCGCTTGCCACACAGCATATATCGAGCAGCGGCGCCGCATTGGGCTGTGCCGTGACCTATCCGCTGGGCGTAGTGGGCGTCATCTTCGCCATGATACTGCTGCGCAAGTTCCTCGTGCGCAAGGAAGACCTTGAACGCTGCCATAGCTCTGACGACGACAGCACATACGTCGGACAGTTCATCTGCGTCAACCCCGCCATCTCTGGCAAGACGATAGCGCAGATATCGCAGTCGACCCACCGCCACTTCATCATCTCGCGCATCTGGCGCAACGGAAAGGTTATCGTTCCGATGGCACAGACCGTGATGCAGCACGGCGACAACGTGCTCGTGGTGACCAACCGCGACGAGGTGGCTGCCATGAACATCCTCTTCGGCGAGCATGTGAAGAAAGACTGGAACCGCGACAAGATAGACTGGAACGCCATCGACTCGTCGGTGGAGAGCCGCGTGATAGTGATGACGCGCAGCCGTCTGAACGGCAGAACGCTCGGCTCGCTGCACATGCGCGAGACATACGGCGTGAACGTGTCGAGAGTGATGCGCGGCGACATTAAGCTGCTCGCAACTGATACGCTCCACTTGCAGTACGGCGACCGCGTCACCGTCGTGGGCACACCCGAAGACATCGACCACGCAGAGGCGTTCCTCGGCAACGCCGTGACGGGCCTCAACGAGCCAAACCTCGGCGCCATCTTCTTCGGACTACTCTTGGGTCTGGCGCTCGGCATGATTCCTATCACCATACCGGGCATGAGCGCACCCGTGAAGCTCGGCATCGCCGGCGGTCCTATCATCATGGGCATCATCATCGGTTCGCTCGGCGCACGCATACACCTCATCACCTACACCACACGCTCGGCGTCGCTGATGCTGCGCAAGATGGGTCTCTCGCTCTATCTCGCCTGCCTCGGACTCGTAGCCGGCAAGGACTTCCTCGGCACCATCATACGTCCAGAGGGCTTGATGTGGGTGGGCATCGGCTTGGTGCTCACCATGCTGCCGCTGCTCATCGTGGGCGCTATAGCGCTGAAGACGCGCAAGTTCGACTTCGGCACCATCTGCGGTCTGCTCTGCGGCGCAATGGCTAACCCGATGGCGCTCAGCTACGCCAACGACACCATCCCTGGCGAACGCGCCGCCGTGGCTTATACCTCGGTATATCCGCTCGGCATGTTCATCAGAGTGATCATAGCGCAAGTAATAATCATGTTTATGGTGTGAGGAGTGAGTTTTGAATTTTGAGTTTTGAATTTTGAATTATCGGCTACGCCGATTAGGAATTATCCAATTTTGAATTTTGAATTCGCTACTCAAAACTCATAAATTCAAAACTCATAAATTCAAAATTGCCAAAGGCAACAATTCAAAACTCAAAATTCAAAATTCAAAACTCATAAATGCAAAACCCTCCCGATTACCGTCACGACACCGTGCTGCCACTCCCTATGGAGGTGACAGCGAACGCTTGGGCTGTAGACGCAGCCTGCTCGGGCAATCCCGGCCCGATGGAGTATCAGGCTATTGACCTCGCCACCGGAGCGCAGGTGTTCCACTTCGGACCCGTACACGGCACTAACAACATAGGCGAGTTTCTCGCCATCGTACACGCCTTGGCGCTGCTCGACAAGCAGGGCGTAACGGGCAAGACGATATATTCCGACTCGCACAACGCCATTCTGTGGGTGCAGAAGCGCCAGTGCAAGACCAAGCTCGAGCGCACACCCCAGACCGAACAGCTCTACCAGATAATAGCACGCGCCGAAACATGGCTGCGCACCCACCAGATAGTGAACCCCGTGGTGAAGTGGGAGACGAAACGATGGGGCGAGGTGCCTGCCGACTTCGGACGCAAGGGGTAACACCACTTTTTTAAAAACCAAAACCTATACTATACGCCATATATTTCATCTACGGACTGTGCGTCATGTTCTACTTCATGATGTCATGGCTCTTCTATCGCAAGGACAAGGAGATGCTCTCGCGCCTCGTCACGGTGCTTATGTTCGTCATCGGCCTGCAGTGTCTGAAAGACCTTTTCTTCATTAAGCCGATTACCGAACTCGATGAGATAGACTGGATGGTAGTGACGGCTGCCGACATGGTAGCCGTGCCGCTTTATGTCTTCGCGCTCATAGAGCTGTGCAGCCCTACGAGCCTCACACGCCGCACAATCGTATTTCATGAACTGTTGTTCATCGTGCCTTTTGTGCTTCTGTCGTTCACAAGAGACGTTGTATTCTATTATGTCATGGTGCTTGAGGCAGCCGTATACGGCGCAAGCTACGTTATATGGGCAACATTTGCCATCCCCAAGTACAACGCCCAACTGAAGCAGCGCTTCTCCTACACCGAGAACATCAACCTGGGCTGGCTCCGCGCCATCTTCTTCTCGTTCACCTTCATTCTTCTTATATGGATTGTCGATTGCATAAACGTCAACTATGCACTCGAGGCTCTGTATATGATAAGCTCGCTGGTGGTGTGGATGTTCATCAGCTACTACATCTACAAGCACGAGTCGGTGCTCGACGAGCTCTCCGACCTTGCCGAAGCGGCAACGAGGAGACGCCTGCGCCTGCAGAAGCCAGCGACACGGAGATGTCGGAGATAGGCAAGCGCATCAGCACGCTGTTCGACAACGACCGCATCTTCCTCAACCCCAACCTCAAGGTGTCTGACATCGCTACCGAGATAGGCACCAACCGCACGTACGTCAGCGCCTTCTTCAACAAGGAGGCGGAGTGTACGTTCTACGATTACGTGAACCGATACCGCATAGAATACGCCTGCAACCTGCTCACGAACTCGGAGGAGAACATCGTGCAGATAGCCGAGAAGTCGGGATTCAACAGTTCGCAGTCGTTTATTCGCGTTTTCAGCAAGATAAAAGGCACTTCGCCCACAAAATATCGCAAGGAAGAAAACGTTTGAACCTCAACGTGTTAGAAAAGTTGTTAATAGATTTTTTACGTTTTGACAACTCTGTTTATCCTTTGTGAACGATAAATTGAGAGTTTGGTAACAAGAGTTTTTAGATCGTACGCTAACTTTGCAATCGAAACCTAAAGACAAGAAATAGTTACTAACATTAATAACTTTAACTAACACAAAACTTATGAAGATAATCAAGCTCATGGCACTGGCTGCCATCCTTATGCCACTGTTGTTCTCTTGCTCAGGTGGCGGTTCATCCGCAGGTATGCTCGGACAGTTCCCCGACAAGTACGCACAGTTTACTGAAGAGAAAGCCGAACTGAAGAAGGAGGCTGAGAACATCAAGACAGAAGCCGACAAGAAACGCTTCCTCGAAAAGTCGGAGAAGCTCAACAAGAAGTGGAAGGAGAAGCTGGAAGCTACAGCAAAGGACCTCAACGGCAAGCCCATCGAGTTCGCCGAGTCGCAGTTTGAGGTGACGTCGCCCATATCTCTCGAGTTCGAGGAGTTCTCAAGCAGTTCGGCTCTCACACCTAAGTTCAAGGTGAACGGCGAGGCGAAGGCGGCTTCCGACATCACCACCGACCAGAAGTACTACTACTCTACCGAGAACGTATACATCACCGGCTACGACGCCGAAGGCAAGCAGGTGTACAAGGCAAGAGTGGGCAGCGTAGAGGTGCAGGACGCCGACGGCAAACTGCTCGTGAAGGCAGGCACACCGGTGAAGTTCGACAAGCTCGGCTTCGGCAAGGCGGACGTTGAAGGCAGCAAGCTGGCTAAGAGCGACAAGCTGGAAATGGTAAGATAGGCTGATTGAATGGCGGAGAAACGCTCCGCCACTACCATCACAAAAACTATTAACATAAACCGATACACCCCATAAAACTAAATAATATGGACGAATTGATTAAAACCGTAAGACAGAACAAGACATCTATTGTCATAGCACTCGCTATACTCATGTTCGTAGCGTTCGGCTTCTGTCCAGCCATCGACGTGGCAGGCAAGGCGAAGATCAACGGACTAAAGGTGCTGTTCGAAGGCAGTGGACTCGGTTTCTCACGATTCCTCTCCGTTCTGATATTCCTGGCTCCAATGTTCGTCGTGCTCAACAAGTCGGTTAACCTGAAGCTGACGGGCAAGCTGAGCGAGCACTTCTGCACGCTATGCTTCATAGCTGGCGTCGTGCTCTGTCTGCTTTTCGCCATTGCTCTGCCCTCTGGCATCTCTCTCTCTTGGGGCAGTTGGCTCTATATGCTCATATCACTGCTCGGCATAGGCGTATGCCGCATAGATATATTCACTAAAAACTAGCTTAACGAATGAATAGGATCACAAGGCGCATTCTCCATTTAGTAGTGTGGGGGTGCGCCTTTTTTGTTTTTGCAGCAGCCGCATGGGTCGGCTTCTGCTGGCTGAAACGACCTCCGTATCTCGTGCCCGACACGTCGGCGTTCGCCACGGGCGACGTGTTCTTCAGCGTGGGCGACGCATGGGAGTCGGTGGCTGTGCGTGCGCTCTCGGGCTGCACATCGTTCGAGGTGTGCGACTCTACCCCGTCTCATTGCGGCATCGTCATACGCTATGCCGACGGTGTGCGTCTGGCGCATGCGTCTACGGTGGCTAAGAAGGTGGTGATGGAGACGCCGGAGGAGTATCTGCGCAAGAACGGGTCTTACTGCATCTACGCCCGCAAGGCGCCCTGCGCGGTGGATACGGCTGCCGTGAGGCGCACGGTGGAGGCGCTGGTGGAGCAGCAGGTGCCGTTCGACTTCAACTTCGATCACTCCTCGGCGAAGGCGCTCTACTGCACCGAGTTCGTGGTGCATGTGCTCGAGCAGAACAATTGTTTCTGCTTCTCAAAACTCCGCAAAAGAAACTATATGTATCCTAACGATGTGCTGAAGATTATTTCAACGCGTTAGAATGTTCTCCCACAGATTTCACAGATCTGCACAGATTGTTAGGCTGCGTAGGTCCTCCCACGGAATCCACAGATCTCACAGAAGTTAGGGTGCGTTGTTAGTAGCATCTGTGAAAATCTGTGCAATCTGTGGGAGGCTCTTCTCTGCAAGAAGGTTCTGTGAATTCCGTGGATTCTGTGGGAATATCGATGTTCTCCCACAGATTTCACAGATCAGCACAGATGTTAGGGTGCGTAGACCTCCCACGGAATCCACAGATCTCACAGAAAGACTTGCTGAGAATATTCTCCCACAGATTTCACAGATGCTACACAGATTGTTAGGCTGCGTAGACCTCCTACGGAATCCACGGATCTCACAGAAGAGAGGGTGCACCCCCTGAAGTTAGCATCCGTGAAAATCTGCTTTAATCCGTTGTTAAATTAACGCATCCATCGAATCTGTGAAAATCCGTGGAATCTGTGGGAGACAAGTGCATCCCCTAAAGGTAGCTTGACAACTTAGAAGTTGCTGTTGATAACAGCATTGACGAGCTTCCGACCCATTACGTCGTGCTCTCCGGAGCGGTCTACGCCGGCGAAGTCCATCATTACGAGGCCCGTTGTCATGCGACCTTTGATGAGTTTGGCGAGGAAAGCATTGGTATCGGCGGCGTTGGCACGGTAGCCCTCACTGGTAGAAACCGGTTCGGCGGTGTACTCCGTTGAGGTGTATTTGAAGCCCGAGGTGTGGTTGATGAACCACATATCGGGGTACTTCGCTGCCACCTCCGCGCTGTTCGCCATGCGCAGCAGGCGCTCTATGGCTGCGAGCTTCGCCGTTGTGCCGCCCTCCCACGTCATGTTGTAGAAGTCCTGCACGCAGAGCACACCCTTCATGGCATATCCGCGCATGGTGGCAGGCTGCTGCCAGTCGACAGCAGCGTCGAAGCGCCATCCGTCGATATATCCGCCGCGCGGTGTGGGTCGGTAGGTGTCGCGACTGAGCACGAGTATGCGACCGCGCAACTGCCCTACGGTGAGGTCAGGTCTGAAGTCGACGAGCAGGTCGCTGTTTTCAGCCAGCGCATAATCGACCATCGCCTCCCAGTGCGAGCCGTCGCGGTGCGACGAGCGTTCGTGCTGCATGATGATGATGGCGAACTCGGTAGGATGCGCCGCAAGCGAGTCGCGCAGCACGTCGAACACGCCGTTGAAGGTCTGCCGTGTGGCAAACTCGCCGTGGTATATCTGCAGCGTGCGCTTCGGCTGGTCGTCGTCCTTATGGTGCTTGCGATACTTCGCGTTAGGGTCTTTCGCGGGCTGCGTGGTGAGCACGTCGGGGCGCAGGTCGAAGGCGCGCACGCCAACCGCCCACTGCGCGCTGATGTCCAACTGCTGTGTGCAGGCGATATAGTTGCCCGCCAGGGTGTCCTGCGCAACGAAGCCGTAGCCTGTGCAGGCGTCGTGGGTTCCGGGGATGGAGAGACGGCACACGCGGCGGTCGTCGTCGATGCGAGAGAGCCAGTCGGATGCGTATGCGGTGGTGATGGCTGCCAAGGAGAGCAGTAGGGAGAGGAGATGTTTCATGTTGAGATGGTGTTATGGTGAGATGGTGAGATATGATGGTGAGATGGTGAGGTGTTGAGATTTGTTGTGGGTGTTTTTGCAAATTTACAAAAACATATTTAATAAAGTGAGTCCTTCAGGATTTTTTATTATCACAGCTGCGCCACGCAGCCTAACTTCTGCGAAATCTGTGGATTCCGTGGGAGGACCTACGCACCCTAACCATCTGTGCAGATCAGTGAAATCTGTGGGAGAATATCAATATTCCCACGGAATCCACTCACACAGAACCTTCTTGCTGAGAAGAGCCTTCCACAGATTGCTGCTATCTAAGAGGGTTCGCAGAATGACAAAAAAAAAGGACGACACGAATCACTCGCACCGGCCTCTCAAAGAATAATGTTACATTAATAGTTTTGAATCATGCAAAAACTGCAATTGGTCCAAAAAAATAATAACATAATCTTTACCTTAAAATCTATCAAACTACTAACCTAATGAAAAAACATTGCATTCTCTCGAACACGCTGCAAAGATAATAATTTGTGTACGACCACACAAGAAATTTGAAAGTTTTTTATTCAAATTAAGAATAATTTGACATAAATCAAGCCGATTGACTTTCTTCGGTAGGTTTTCAGCATCTTCATCCACGGATGACACGCCCTCCTCCTATGGTTAGCAATCCGTTTAATCAGCTGTTAAATCTTCGCAGCCTAAATCCTGTCTCTTATACACATCTCCGAGCCCACGAGACGGAGCTACATC
>ENA-OZRS01000200-OZRS01000200.1-human-gut-metagenome-genome-assembly--contig:-NODE-200-length-14848-cov-5.517069_pt1 | contig 14848 bp, 5 predicted proteins | sample MGYA00243272_ERZ653951 | MGnify/ENA primary metagenome ERZ653951 (study PRJEB26926, sample SAMN06164475) | human gut metagenome | biome: ENVO:00009003; feature: ENVO:2100002; material: ENVO:00002003...
ATTTCATATAGTCTTTCTTTTTAAAATATTACTTCTTGATAGCCTTCATCGAGTAAACGTTGCCGTCTACGGCGATGCTGACAATATACACACCAGCCGGAACCGAGTTGCCGGCGTTCCATGTGATGTCCACATTGCCGCCTGCGTTGCAGTCGTTCCATGCCACGATACGCTTGCCGCTCATGTCGCTGACGTATACATCTGTATAGGCGTCGCGGTCGACAGTGGCACGTATCTTCAGCTGCGAGTAGAACGGCGACGGATAGATGTAGAGTCCGCCCTCGGTGCCGAGGAAGCTGATGCGCATCGGCTCGCTGAGGGTGCCCACATTGCTGTTGGCAGCATAGCTTATGGCGCTCGGTGCCTTGGCTACGACGTCGCCGTCGCGCTCTACAGTGACGTCAACAGCCTCGGGCTTGTCGCCACCGATGGTGAGCATGAAGACGGTTCTGCCGTCGGGCAGAGCTATAGCCTCGGCATAGCCGCGCGGCTCGCCCGCTACGTAGCTCACAAGGCGGTCGCCCTGCTGCAGCTCTACGCCCTCCACCTCTACCACTGCCGTCATGTTGGCTGAGTAGGGGAAGTAAGCCGTTGGCTCGTCCGCGCTCTTCACGGCCTTAGCCTTGCGACCTACAGAAGTCTTCGACGGATACTGCAGCTGAACGTCGTCCTGCGACTGGCGCTGGAGCATGTATCCCTTGCCGTTCTCCATGTACGTCAGACTGCCTATCCATCCCAGATTGCCACTGTACATAGCCATCTGCGTCTGCGACTTCACGATGTCGCCCTCCTTGGCGTCGTAGCCGGCGAGAGCCTCCTTGAGCGTGAAGTTGTCTGAAGGCAGATAAGAGATGTAGTTCCAGCGTGCTGTGCCGTCCTCCTTGGCTCCGCGTATGGTGAGCTTGTGCGAGGTGGGGTCAACCGCCGGTCCTGAGATATGCAGGCTCTGCGGCTGCGAACTGTGTACGAGATACATCTGGTCGTTGTCGATGGCGGTGAGCTGTCCCATCCATCCGTTGCGCTTTGTCCACGATGCGAAGCCGTACTGCTCGTTCTTCACCTGGTCGTCGGATGTCCACTTGCCGTCGGCAAGCAGCTTGTTGAGATCGGAGAGCTTGTCGGATGCGATGTTCGTCGATATCCACGTCCATCCCTCGTTCAGCGTGATGTTCTGCACACGATAGTCCTTCGCCGTGAAGAGTACTGGCTGCGACGGACTGCCCACTACAGCGTTGTTCTCGAAGCTTATCGGCTTCTCGCTCTCGGCTATGTAGGTCTGTCCGGTGCTTGCGTCCCAGATGCGGAACTCGAGGTTGTCGCTGCTTACGTCGTTAGAGTAGACCGTGAGCATGGCGTAGTACATGTCGTTCTGCTTGTAGTAGCGGTTGTTGCATACGCCTACGCACTTTCCGCCGCTGAACGCAGCGAGCATGTCCTCGTCGTCAGAAGAGTATACCTTATTGATATATAGCTTGCCGAAGACAGACATATTATACTTGAAGTCGGCGGCGTTCACCGTCCAGTCGGGCTTCTCGCCCTCTACCTTCACCGTTAGCTGCAGAGCCTCCACCACGTTGTTGTCGCCACGCAGATAGAGCGTCTCGTCGTATGTGCCGATGTTCAGACTCGGATCGATAGTCAGCACGATGTCCTCCGACGCTGTCGGGTCGATGGTGCCGCTTGCGGGTTCTGCCTCAAGCCATGAAGGAAGGTTCTCGATGGTGAAGTGTTCTATCGAGCCGCCCTTGTTGAGTGCCTTCACCTTGAGCGTCTTCTCCTCGTTGAGCTTCTTCACTACGGTGAGAGCCCGGTCGCTCCACTTCAGCTGGTTGCGGTCGATGAATGCGCTCCATGTTATCGGCGAGAGAATCTCGTTGCCGTTCTTGTCGCGCACGCCGTCCACCGTGAACTTCACGATAGTCTTCTCTATGCGTTCGTAAGGCTCCTTCAGATTGATGATGAGAGCGTCGTTATTCACTACGAAGTCGTAGAGCAGCTTGCTCTCCGGACCTTTAGCCTTGACGGGTGCAGAGGTCTTGGTCTCGACATCGCCACCTACAGCCACTGCGTCAGGCACCTTCTGCGTCGGGTCAGCCTGCTGCTTCTGGTCTTTCAGAGAGAACTGCAGTTCCTTCACGCCCTGCCATTCGATGTATGTCTCAAACGGATAGTAAGCCAAGAGTCCCTTCTCGGTACCGTCAAGACGGTTGCTGTTGCCGTTCTCCACGAGCGTTTCGCTCTTGTAGAGATTCCATACGCGCACCTCGTCAATCTCGCCCTTGAAGAAGTTGTCTGCCTTCTCCTGCTGCAGGTTGTCGGCAGGAGTCCACACACGAGCGCCGAGATGTATGTAAGCCGCTGCTATGCCACCAAGGTCGGCTGCCTCGAAGTAAGTGTTCAGCTTGCCGTCCACGTATATCTGTGCGCGTCCGCTTGTACGGTTGACAGCTACAGCTACGTGGTGCCAGTCGTTGTCGGCGTAGCTACCGTCGCACGCCACACGCACACCGTTGTTGTGGAACACCAGACGGCCTTCCTCCAGATTGAGTGCGAAGAGATTGAGCGAACCGCCCATGTCCTCGCCGTCGCCGCGTCCGTTAGAGATGATGGTAGCCGTCGGCTGAGCCTCGTCGGCCTTGAACCATGTCTCTATGGTGTAGTCCATGCTGTTGTCTACGACACATGAACTGCCCGAAGAGAGCTTCAGGTACTGGTCCTTGCCGTTGAACGCTGCTGCGCGTCCCTCGGGGTTAGCCCATTCGCAGCCTCGCATCTCAAGGTTAGCACCGTGTGCCTTGTCGGCAAGAACGCTGCCCTTAGCTTCTGACATAGGATAGTAAGCAATGAGATTGCTTTCGGCTCCTGAGAGCATAGTCAGCGAGTTGGTTTGCAGACGTGCTGGTGTGACTACCTTGTCCCAAATACGGGCGCCGTGCATCTTGCCTGCGAAGTGTCCGCTTCCGTCTACGCTGGCTCCGAACACGTAAGCGCCCTCGCCATTGTACTCGCCCACCTCAGCTGCGCTGATAAGCTGTTCGTAGTTATAGTAAGCCGACACGTTTCCTTCATTATTATATACAAGAGCCACGTGTGCCCATGTTCCCTGCTCGTAGTCGAACGCCTTGTCGCTGACGATGGTCTTATCAGCCACCTTCACCTTCAAGCGGTTGTCGCTCGTCGTTGCAAGCTCTATCGCACTGTTGGCGTTGCCCTGACTGAAGAGTACGGCGTCCTGTGCCTTGTCGGCGAGGGTCCACATCTCGATGGTGAGGTTCTTGACACTCCAGTTGCGCTGGAACTCAGACACGAGTTCGTCGTTCTTTCCGTCAAGACGTACGCTTACGCTATGGTCGGTCTGTGCGCCGTTGCGTATGCCCGTTACCGAGAAGTTGTTGTCGGTGAGCAGTCCGTCGGCTATAGGCTCGTTGAATGTGAGCTTCACCTCGTCGTTGACCGTCAGTACACCATTGGCTGGCTGAGCGCTACCGAATAGGCGCGGGTTATACATATCCTTGATGCCGCTGTGTACGGCAGAATAGTTGTATACCTCTTCATTGTTGATCATGCTCGTACCTACAGTGCGCAGGTCGTAACGCTGATCCTGCTGGTCGTCCATAAACCAGCGATACTTGATAGTACCGGCATCAGCAGCCTTGATCATCTCTGCATTCATACCATTCTTCACTGCCTGGTCGAAGAGAGTCTGGTCGTTGTAGTAGCTCATGAGCGTTGTCCAGTCGTTGTCGCTGCCCGACGACGGCTTATACTGAAGCATGATGCGATGGAAGTTGTCGTAGTTCACATCGAATCCGTCAATCACTACGTCCATGTAATGCTTCTGCACGCCGTTCACCTCCGCTGTTGCCAACTTGGTGTTGTATGTCCAGTTGTCGGTAGGCTTCTTCAGGTTCACGTCAGTAGCCGAAGGAGTGAAGTGTACGCTGAACGTCACGTCGTCATATATTTCATCCTGGAAGTCGGTGGGGTCGCACTGACACTGCGACTGCAACATCAGTCGAAGATTGTCGTAGTTCATCACCGAACCCTTGCGCACTTCGAGTGTCTTGGTAAGTGTTCCGCCTGCCGGTACGAGCAATGCTCTGCCGTTACCTATCGGTGCACCGTCGATGAGCAGCTGTGCTCCGTTAGGATTGCTGGCATCGTCAATAACGAGGTTATACCAGTTGTCGTCCTGCGACTCAGAGTTGTTGCGCAGATAGAGCGTGAAGTAAGCCGACTTGCCAGAAGGAACATTCTCGATGAAGTCCTTCTCAACGGTTATCTCCGGCACCTCCATCTGAACGGTAGCCTCATTGATGACGTGCTGTCCCGGTTCGTAATACTTGGTCTTATATTCGCCCTCGAACGGACAAGACGTAGCACCGCCACGTGTCTTGAAGATGAACGTAGAGAAAGTCTGTTTCTCCTCGTCCTTCATATCCTTGTACTTGATATACTGGTCGCCGTTCTTGTATCCTGCCTCGCGGCATACGTCTACAGAGATGTAGTCAGAGCCTTCCTCTGCGAGCACGTAGCCCTTGCAGTGGCGTGCAGTTTCCTCAGTAGAGAACTCGCCGCCGTGTTCGGTGGTAAGGCTCTCGTCTACAGTGAGCACCATACCAGTGCCATTGAGTGTCCATCCGAAGTTGTTGGTGAACTGAGCGCCAATCAAGATAGAGAAGCGTTGAGTCTCCGAGCGTCCAACCTCATACTCCTCAGAGTATTCGTAAGAAGCACCGCCCTGGAACGAATGGTTCTGCATGAGTTCTGCCTTCACCTTCTGTTCCTCGTTATTGCGAAGCTGCATCTTCCAGTTGTCAATCGACTGATTGAGGAACATGATAGTATCCTCCTTCAACGGCTGTCCTGCCGGAGTGTAGATCTTGTAACTTGGTCCGTCAATCGGGTCGGTGGCATTGGCACCCTTAAACACCTTGTCGTTGTTGCTCTTGCCGAAGTTAGGATCGTCAGCTGCCAACTTCGAAACGTATACTGGGAGTTTGGTGTTGTCAGCCATTGCCTGGAAGTCGACACCTTCAGCTGGCTGATGCAGCAACTTGTTGCGTACATCCTCAAGTTTAGGCAACAGCACCTGCTCGATGTGCACCTGCGGATAGGTGAACATAGTGCCATACTTCTGCGAAAGTCCCAGACCAGTAGTCTTCACAAGCAGATATTCACTGTTTTCGGGAGTAACATTGCTGAACAGTTCGTATTCTGAAGGATTGGCCTGATACATCTCACGTGTAGTAACGGCGATGTTTTCGGTCTTGCCTACACCGATATTGGTAGAATAGCCAACGAAGAGGTCGCCGTCGCTTCCTACATACTGCGGGTCGCTACTTGTCTCGAAGCGTGTGGTAGTGGTCATCGTCTTAGTGTCAGAGTCTGTACCACCGATTGTCTCACTGTGAGAAGCGCCGAATGAGAATTCGTTCTTCACGTCGTTCTCGTTCACCACTCCGGCACCAAGACCGGTGAAGGTGATGACCTTGGCACCAACCTTTGCCTCGTTGTTCAATACTCCCTCGTTAGTGACATTTCCCTCATATGTACTTGTAGAAGTAACTGTCACACCCTTCTCAAGATAAGCATAAGAGTTGCTTCCCGGTGGGTCGCGCAGCACGAAGAGCACCTTGTCGGGTCCGTTCGTAACGAAGTCCGATCCCAGAGTCTTTGCACCAATTACGATAGCCTTAGTATTTCCCTTGCCGTCAAAGCCACCCTTCCAGTTGATTGTTGTAGAAGATGTGCTTTCGCTGTTTTCGCTGTAGGTCATATCCATAGCTGCTGAGCGCAGAGCCGAAGTCATTTCCGGGTTGTTAACCTGGAAAGTCCATTCAGCCTCACCGTTCTCGTCAGTAGTGATGTCTTCTTGCGTTCCGTACGCAATGTCGCCTCTACTGAATGACAGTTTAGCCTCAGGCGTTGGCACGATGTCCTCCTTAACGCCATCCTTACGTCTGCCGTCCTTATCCTTATATTCGTACACCTCCGCTGTGGTGATATGATAAGTGACGTATTGTCCCTGCTCATACACCGGCACGCCGAGTGTGTAAGGCTGTGCAGCATTATCAGGATTGTAGGTCTTTACCTTTATAGTTTTTGTTTGGTCGAGGGTAGCGATGCTGAGTTCTTCCTTTCCGAAGAAGTCCTGAAGCTTACCCTTCACCTTCTCCTTCACGATGATTGACGGAGTGTAGCGCTTGATGAACTGCTGCTTCTTGTTGTAATATACAGTGTCGCTGCAATTGACATACTTGCCCTGCGTAGAGATAGAGTCGACATAAGCATTCACCTCGCTCTGCTTTGCAAACTCGTTGCTCAAGTTGAGGTCGTCGCCACTGCCCGGGATTTTGTCATGACCAGGCACTACTACATTAATCTTATACTTCTCAGGAATGAGGTCGGCATAGAACTCACCCGTTTCTGCGTCAGGATAGATAGTAATCTTGTTGCCATTGTAAGCAACTCGGTTCTGGTGCTGCTTGCTTACGTATGCGCCCTTGACGTGATTGAGTGTAGTCTCGCGAGCTTTAGTTGTCATCTTGCAATCATCGTTCGGATAGGTGAGTTCGATGCGTACGTCGTCAGCGAGGTTGTTCTTCGAGAGCGAGTGACCCACGGGGAGCGCCTCCTGCTTCGTACCACCAGCTACGCGTCCGATGTAGCGTACGGTTGTAACGTCAAAGATTTCGAAGCCGCCGTCGTCGTCCTGATAGTTGCGGTCGGTGCCGTCTATGTTGGTCAGCTTGCCGCCGTTCTCGAACGTATGGTTGGCAAGCACAGCCTTCACCTCGTGCTGTCCTACGGGCACGCTGATAGTGAACTGTCCGTGCGAGTCGGTCTTCACAATGTTGCTCTTGCCGTCCATTACGGTGACGCCATCCACGGCGAACGACACGCCCTCAACGGGCACGTTGCCACCCTTATACATCACCTTACCAGAAATGTTGAACGACGACTTATCCGTGAAGTTCACGGTGTGGCTCTGTGACTGCGAGTTGATGAGGCGCAGCTCCTTAGCCGACGCAAACTGATGTATGCCAAGAGTAGGCACAATCATATAAGTGGTTCCGTTGCCGGTGTAGGGCAGCGAACGAATCTGGTATGAACCGTCTACAGCTGTGTAGCTGCTGTAGCCGAGCTGTGCAGAAGTAGGAATGTCTTTCGAACTGATAGTAACATCCGTAGCCACACCATGGTTCATGTTGTACTTGGTGCCCTTGTACGATATGTCGTAGAAGGCGTTGTCTACCGAATAGTCGAAGGTGTAGTAAGCCTGCAGGCCGTCCTCATTACCTACGATATAGCGGTCGTAGTCGTTGGCGAGGGTGTCAGCATTGAGCGCCTTGTTCCAGATACGAACTTCGTCGATGGCTCCGGTGAAGCCTTCACCAATCACCACCTTATTGTCGTTGCCCGTAATCTGAGCCGTACGCTTGGCTTCTGCCACTGCCTTACCGTTTATATATACAATAAGGTGTGTAGCACTTGCCACGGCTGAGAGATGCACGAACTGTGCCGAAGAAGCGTAGTCCTTGAGTTTCTTCGAAGTCTTCAGTGTCTGAGAGCCTACCGTGAACTCAATATACTGGTTGTTGTATGCCAGCTTGTACATGCCCGGCTTCTCGATGATAGTACCTTCCTTGTCTGCTCGTACCCATGCCTGGAGTGTTGCAGCCTTCGTAGCGTCCTTCAAGAGCGACTCGTTGTCGACGGTAAGCTTTGACGCACCGCTGAAAACGTACGACTTGCCGGGAACGCCAGAGCCTTCGGTAGGCTCAGCTGTAACCTTTGCTCCAGCCACTGCCTGTCCGTTTTCGAATGTTACGCGGCCGTAGATGTCGCCCGTAGGTGTGCGGAAACCAACGTCAGTAAGTTCCTCGTCGCTCTCAAGCAGATTGCCAGAGCACATCACCTGTCCCTTGATACGATAGTCGTAGACGATGCCGGGAATGGCGTTCACGTCGTTATAGTAATAGTCGTTCTGAGCCTCGTTGCCCTCAGTAACGGCTATCTGCTTATAGTCTGTATCAGGAGCGCCATGCTCCTTGCGGTTGATTACGAAGCGCTCAAAGTTGCCCTTGCTGCTCCATGCCAGTTCCACGCGGTCAGAATAATATCCCTTGCCGGCTGTGAACGCAACAAGATTGCCTATGCTTGTGGGCATGATTGACTCCGGAGCAGCCACCGTAGGCAGAGTGCCGTAAGCCTCGGCAGGCTTCACAGTAAGGCGGTAACGATATTCGTTGCACACCATTATCATGTCGTCAACATACTTGCCGCTGAGGAATTCTTCCTTCGACAACTCGATGTTGTCGGTAGTGTTGGTTGTTACGTTGATACGGGTAATCACCGCTTTGGTGCCCGAACTCCAGATGTCGCCCTCAGTCTGCCAAGTGATAGTGGCAGTCTGGTCGTCTTCACTAAGCTTAGCATGTATAGAACCTGCTGTAACATTGCTGTGCTTTGTAGAAACATCGAGAGAGGTCGACTTGCTGAAAGCGTTGTTCCACACATCAGAGTTGCCTGTATGCGAACGCTTAACGCTGAATTCATAATTCAGGCTCTCGCCTAAAGGCACGTCAAATTCATAGCTATATGCTGTCTTACCAGCCATATACTTGATATTCTGTGTGGTAGTGTTCGCAGTATTTGTTGCCTTGTCCGTACTCTTGATAGTGAGCACCATATTGTCCTCAATGCAGTTCTGCGTAGGTGCCGCACTGAGATTCCAGTTCACCTTCATCTTGCGCGTCACCTGATCATAGTTGGCGCTGATTTCCTTCACCTGCGGATAGGCAGGACGGGTTTTATTGGCAGAGCTTGATGTCTCGTAAATTACCTTATTGTTATAAGTCGGCTCGTAGTGCTGTATAATCTTGTATTCAGACGGATTGTCAAGATTCAGACTCTCCACTGGGATAAAGAACTCTCCACTGCTATAAAGACTCGCATCGATAGTGGAGATGTTTGGCACGGGGTCACCGTTTGAATAGCAGAGTCTGAAATGTCCCTTTTTGTCAATGGAGTTCTGCTTTGCCGTTCCGTCTTTTTTCCATGCGATGACATAGCCAGGCTTATTCCCCTTTACGCCATAATAGGCATTTGTGATTATAGTCGGCGTACAGCCGAAATGGGTGTCTACGGTTGCAGTGAAATCAACGTCCTGATCCGTCGCCGTTTTCAATTCGCGCCACCATACTCCCTTGTATTTTACAAATACGTCTGTTCCGATTCGGTCCTGTATCAGCGGAATGGTGATCTTAATGAAATAAGATACCTTGTCGCCATCAGTTTTTCTGAAACCAAGCCATTGTACGTATTTCTTGTCGATTCCCGTGACCTGATCTGAGTTAGGGTCATAGCTTGTCCACTGGTCTTTCGGACCTTTGAGATGGATGTCGTATCCAGCCACACTAACATCAAGCCAACCGTCATCACGACAGAATCCGCAATGGCCGGATCCTGCTCCACCCCACGATTGGTAAACGCGGATGTCGAGTACGATAGTGGCATTTTCCGCATCGTACCATTGACTTATCCAGCTGTCCTGCCAATCGTCATACGCCGACGCCTTCTGCACTGAGAACGCCATCAGCATCATGACACAAAGGAAGAACTGCATGAACCTTCCCGCGGACGTTCGCATGGAACGCCGCGTAGAAACAGAATTGCTTGCAACCCACCCGTCCAAATATGGAGGATGTTGCTGTTGTCTTCTTTTTTTCATTTTCAGATGTTTTGATTATTGTTTATGATTTGATTTGATCTTATCTTTATGCAATAGAGTTATAGGTAGGTTTCTTTCATAGGGCAAATTTAATGTTTTTCATTAAAATTAAGTGTCTGATTCGTGTGCGTAAATGTCCAATTCATATAAAAAAGGTGTCCACTTCCTACGAAGTAGACACCTTACAGAGGGTTTTTCAGTAGTTTTTTATGAGTTTTTGGCTCTCCATTCAACAGGAGTGCATCCCTCCTTTTCCTTAAAAATCCTATAAAGATATGACCTTGAAGAGAAACCGCATTCGGCAGAAATGATGTCGTTGTTGTAGTCGGGAAACTCCTTCATCATCTTTTTGGCAGCATTGAAACGTATCTCGCTGAGCCATATACGGAACGTGGTGTTCTGGCATTGGCTGAAGAATTGCGTCAGTTCGTTTTTGTTGATGTCCAGCGAATGTGACAATGTAAGCATATTGACCGAACTGTCCTTATAGCCTATGTCTGCACACCACTTGTCGAGCGCCACCTGGATGAAGGCGCTGCGTTCGGCTGAGAGGCGCTGCGCGGACTGCTCACAATCAGCCGCCGACTGCGAGGCGCTGTTCTCTGCCGTCGTCGGTTCGTCGTCGTCGGTTTCGCCGTTGCCTCTTTCCCTATCCAGCAGCTCCTCGGTAGGTACGTAACAGTTGCCGAACGCCACAAAGTTCACGATGAAGAAAAGCAGTACGAGGAGACCGACCGGACCTATTATGTACAACGACTTGGTGGAGAGGATGGCGAACGGCATGGATATGGCTATGAGGGAAAGCATCGCGATGCTCGCGCGGGCATATCTTATAAAAGGCAGCATATCCGTGGCTGTCATCGTCTCGAGTATTCGCTTGCGCTTCGTCATCTCCTTCTTCACCATGTATATGCAGTAGACCATATTGCCGAAAAAGAGAGCAAGCATCACGTAAAGCCATGCGCCAATGTTAAGGGAACCACTAAAGCTATAGCCCACAGCGAAGGCGGCAAGCATAGCGGCGTATACGGCGGCGCAGATGATGTTCATCTTACGGCGCTTGGTGTGGGTAGCCTCAATGTTGTAGATAGCCATCGAGAAAAGCGTGAAGCAAGGCAGGTAGACCAGCACGTTGATGACGGCTCCCACATCTTCGTCCGTGGCGCGGAAGCCGAAGTACATCTGCAGGAAGAAGTGTACCGCCATAAAAAGCAGGGCTGCGAATATCATCCAGCGCGACCACTCATACCGCCGGTTTATCCATCTCACGTGAAGACGCGTGACGGCAATGAAGAATGCGCTGATAAACATGAATATCAGACATGCAAACTGTAACAAATATAACATAACTCTTCTGGTATATATTAATCGTATCTTTCTCTGCAGATGCGCATCCGCTTATGTTAAGATACGCAAAGTTACGCAAAAAACGGAAAAGCATAAAGAATAAAGAAAAGAAGTTGAGCGTTTTCTTGCGAAAGAACCGCAACAATGCTGTTCCCGTGGCGTGGTAACGTTGTTACCGTTGCGCGGTAATGGTGTTACAGCACTGCGGTAATGACGTTACACCACCGCGGTAATGATGTTACACCACCTGCAAATCAGCACTGCTCTTAGCGCTAAGCATAGGAGGAGTGTGTGTATCTACACACTCTCCTTTTGTTTTTATATACATAGCAGAATATTTTCAGCTAAAATTACACTAAAATCTACAGAATAGCTTAAAATGAGCGAATTATGAACTTTCTACCTCAATAAAGGTAATGATTTGGCAATAGTTCTAATTTCAGCAATATGCGTACGTTTGCTGTCAAACAACTCTTTTCAAGTGCAAAAATACAATATTTCTTTAAAATAGAATGCGAAAACAACGTTAAAAATTATATATTGGAATAAAAGTGAGAATAATTCATTATCTTTGCAGAAAAATAAAATATTATGGATATTAATCGTTTGAAAATAGTGCTTGTTGAAAAGAGAAAGACGAGCAAATGGTTGGCAGAACAGTTAAAGGTAAACCCTTCTACTGTTTCAAAGTGGTGTACTAATACATCGCAACCTCCATTAGAATCTATAATTAGCATATCGAAATTATTAAATGTTGACATTAAAGAATTGATAAATAATTATGAGTAGTAAAAGTAACAACCAGGGACGTGCATACGAATACATTTGCTTGCATTCTTTGCAGGATGCGATAAGTGCAATTCGTAAATCACAAATAATTCATAATAGTAGCTATGAAGCTGCTGAACACGCATGGAACACATTGAGTGTTGCGGAAAAAGCATTATACACACTTAGTGCGAAGTCAACTATTGATACAATATTTGCTTTGGAGCCAAACATAGTAGAAGAAGATAATGATACGCTGAATTTATATATTCAAAGCGATGAGCATGGCAAGAAAGCTGATGTTCGTGACATTATTATTGAACGCAAAGATATAGTTTGGGAGATTGGGCTAAGCATAAAGCACAATCACATGGCTGTAAAACATAGTCGCTTAGCAAAAACTTTAGATTTTGGGAAAAAATGGTATGGCATTAATTGTTCAGAAGAATATTGGAATGCAGTAAAACCAACATTTGATTTTCTTGAAACAGAAAAAGCAAAAGGAACTTATTTCAGAGATTTAAACTCTAAGGAAGATGATGTTTACGTGCCATTATTGGAAGCTTTTATGCAAGAAGTAAAGAAACAAGTGGAGGATAACGCTGACACTCCTCGTAAACTTGTTGAATATTTACTTAGCAAATATGACTTCTATAAGGTTATTAGTATAGATAACAAAAGAATTACCACAATACAGTCATTCAATATGTATGGCTCCCTAAACCAATCAAGCAAGACACAGAAACCTTCTTTGGAAGTTCCTGCAATGGAGTTACCTACATCTTTGCTTTATATGGGTTTTAAGCCAAAAACTAAGACAACGGTAATTATGAGCTTTGATAATGGCTGGCAATTTTCGTTCAGAATACATAACGCAGAAGAAAAGGTAGCAGCTTCTTTGAAATTTGATATTCAGATAGTTGGAATGCCTCCAGCTGTAAATATAACTTTTGACTGTAAATGGTAAATATGAATTTGATTAGTCTTTTCTCTGGTGCAGGTGGTCTTGATAAAGGGTTTCATAAAGCAGGATTTAAAACTATGGTAGCCAACGAATTTGACAAAAAAATATGTCCAACATTCAAAGCTAATTTCCCCAACACGAGATTAATAGAGGGAGATATAAGAAATATACCTTCAGATGCTTTCCCCGATCATGTGACAGGCATAATTGGTGGTCCTCCATGCCAATCATGGAGTGAGGCAGGTTCTTTAAAGGGCATTGAAGACGCCCGTGGTCAGTTGTTCTATGAGTATATTAGAATTTTGCGTGACACCCAACCTTTGTTCTTTGTTGCAGAGAATGTGTCAGGTATGCTTGCAAAACGACACGCAACTGCCGTTAGTGGATTTATGAAGTTGTTTGACGAAGCTGGATATGATGTTAATCTGAAAATGCTTAATGCCAACGACTATGATGTTCCAGAAGACCGAGACCGTGTTTTCTATATTGGCTTTCGCAAGGATTTGCACATAGACGATTATGAATATCCGAAGCCGCAAGAGCATAAGCCTACTTTGCGTGAGGCTATTTGGGATTTGCAAGATACTGCAATTCCAGCAAGAGAAAAGAACCATACAAACGGAAATGCTTGCAAGGTTCCAAACAATGAATATTTTACGGGTGCTTTCTCGCCAATATTCATGTCTCGCAACAGAGTAAGAGCATGGGACGAGCCTGGGTTTACTGTTCAGGCAAGTGGTAGACAATGCCAACTTCATCCGCAAGCACCCAAAATGATAAAAGTAGAAAAAAACTTGCAAAAATTTGTTGAAGGGAAAGAGCATCTATATAGAAGAATGACTGTTAGAGAAGTCGCTCGTGTTCAAAGTTTTCCTGATGACTTCAAGTTCATATATGATGAAGTGAATTATGGGTATAAGATGATTGGAAATGCCGTTCCAGTTAATCTTGCATACCATGTGGCATTAAGCATCATCGAAACATTTAGACGACACAATATAAATATTGACAATCAATGAATATAATATCACTATTTGCAGGATGTGGAGGTCTTGACCTTGGGTTTGAAAGAGCTGGATTCAATGTTATTTGGGCAAATGAAAACGATTCTTCAATATTTGAAACATACAGAAAGAATCATCCCAATACAATATTGAATACTAATGATGTGCGCTTACTCAAAGATCAGGACATTCCTTCTTGCGATGGTGTTATTGGTGGACCGCCATGTCAAGCATGGAGTGAAGGTGGCAAGCAACTTGGATTTGAAGACCCAAGAGGTCAGTTGTTTTTGGAGTATATCAGGATCGTAAACTTGAAAAAGCCAAAGTTCTTTGTCATTGAAAATGTGCAGGGAATACTTGAAGACAAACACAAGCAATCGCTGACATTTATAATTGAAAGTTTGCGGTCTATTGGTTATTCAATAAGTTATCAACTCTTAAACGCTGGAGACTTCAGAATTCCACAGGATAGATTAAGAGTTTTCTTCGTGGGAATACGAAATGACCTACAAAATACATTTGATTTCCCGAATTCAATGCCTGGCAAGAAAGTGACTTTAAGAGAAGCTATTGGAGATATTATTGAGAAGCCAAGGTTTTTCAATGAAGAAATGGTCATGTCTGAACATCCCACAAGAAAGAATCATGATGTCTATACAGGAAGCTATGATGCAAAGTATATGGCTCGCAATCGTGTTCGTTCATGGAATGAGCAATCTTTTACGATTCAAGCGCAGGCAAGGAATGAGCCTCAACATCCACAGGCACCAAAGATGACTTATGTTAACCCTAACATGAGAATTTTTGCAAAGGGATATGAACATCTTTATCGTCGTTTGAGCGTTCGGGAATGCGCAAGAATACAAACTTTTCCTGATAGTTTTGTATTCATCTATGATGACATAAAAGACGGATATAAAATGGTGGGTAATGCAGTACCGCCACGGTTAGCCTATGCACTCGCTGTTCAAGTACTGTCTCTTATACACATCTCCGAGCCCACGAGACGGAGCTACCTCTCGTATGCCG